>JAEEGJ010025449.1_pt1 | contig 12126 bp, 9 predicted proteins | sample 8958761 | NCBI WGS metagenome assembly JAEEGJ01 (sample SAMN16246546, study PRJNA631951) | gut metagenome | biome: gut microbiome; feature: rumen; material: RS-attached | host: Bos | place: Iran: Karaj | collected 2018-10 | reverse complement strand
AGGAAAGGGCTACACTCCCGCGGAAGAACGGGCCAACGAATTCCACGGCACGGGTCCCTTTGATATCGCCACCGGCAGGAAGATCAGCAAACCCGGGGCGCCGCCTACCTATACCGGCGTCTTCGGCAAAACCCTGGTGGAACTGGCGGAAAAAGATAAATCCATCGTGGCCATCACGGCAGCCATGCCCGACGGCACCGGTACCAACCAGTTCGCCAAGCGTTTCCCGGAACGCTTCTTCGACGTGGGCATCGCGGAACAGCACGCGGTGACCTTCGCGGCAGGGCTGGCAACCGAGGGAATCAAACCGGTTACAGCCATCTATTCTACCTTCATGCAGCGGGCCTACGACCAGGTGCTCCACGACATCTGCATGCAGAACCTGCCGGTGAAGCTGTGCATGGACCGGGCCGGTCTGGTAGGGGACGACGGTTACACCCATCACGGGGTCTTCGATTACGCCTACCTGATCCCCATGCCCAACATGACGGTGATGGCGCCGAAAGATGAAAACGAGCTGCGGCACATGCTGCTGACAGCCGTGGAATACAACGCGGGACCCATCTCCCTGCGTTACCCCAGAGGCAGCGGCGTGGGCGCAGATCTCAGCGAACCGCTGCACACACTGCCCATCGGCAAAGGGGAAACCCTGCGGGAAGGCACGGACCTGACCATCTTTGCCATCGGCAGTATGGTAGCGGAAGCGGAAAAGACAGCGGATCTGCTGCAAACAAAAGGAATCAGCGCCGGGGTGGTGAACATGCGCTTCGCCAAACCGCTGGACGAAGATCTGCTTTGTGAAAACGCGGCCAAAACCCACCGCATCGTCACCATGGAAGAAGGCGTGCTGAAAGGCGGCGTCGGGGACGCGGTGATGGAAACCCTGAACCGGTACGGCCTGATGCATATGACCGCCGTGCTGCCCTTTGGCATTCCGGACGAGTTCATCTCCCAGGGTGATAAAAAGCTGCTGATGCATGATATCGGACTGACACCGGAACAGATGGCGGAGAAAATCTCCCATTGGATGTAGCAGCGATCACCGCATGCGAAGCGTTTTGAAGATGCAAAGCGCCTGCGGTGTCATTGAATAAAATTCAGCAACAAGAAAGAAACATATGGAAAAAGCAAAAAAGATCCGTCTCGACACCTATCTGGTAGAACAGGGCCTCTTCGAAAGCCGGGCCCGGGCTCAGGCGGCCATCATGGCAGGACAGGTGCTGGTGGACGAACAGAAAATAGACAAACCCGGTACCTCCGTGAAAGCGGATGCAAAGATCCGTCTTCTGGGGGACCAGCTGAAATATGTAAGCCGGGGCGGGCTGAAACTGGAAAAAGCCCTGCAGGTGTTCCCCGTAACCGTCGCCGGCAAGGTGATGGCGGACATCGGCGCCTCCACCGGCGGCTTCACGGACTGCGCCCTGCAGAACGGGGCAAGCAAGGTCTATGCCATCGACGTAGGCTACGGCCAGCTGGCCTGGAAGCTGCGTAACGACCCCCGGGTCATCAACATGGAGCGGACCAACGCCCGGGCTCTGGACGAACACAGCCTGCCGGAACCCATCGACGCCGCCTCCATCGACGTGGCATTCATCTCACTGGACAAAATCCTGCCGGCGGTGAAAAAACTGCTGGCACCCGGCGCCTTCGTCATTGCCCTCGTCAAGCCCCAGTTTGAAGCAGGCAAGGAACACATCGGCAAAAAAGGCGTGGTGCGGGATCCGGAAGTACACAAGGAAGTCATCCGGCGCATCATTGACTTAGCCGGAGAAGAAGGTTTCGGCATCGGCGGCCTGGATTTCTCCCCTGTGAAAGGTCCGGAAGGGAACATCGAGTACCTGCTGTACCTGACCGCGGACACTCAGCAAAATACAGTTCCGGACATCGACGCCGTCGTAGCGGCATCCCATGCGGAGCTTGATAAGTAAAGGAAGTAAGAATGGACAACATACGTCTGGGAATCTTTCCCAATATGAGCATCGTCAAAGTACGGATCCACTTTGAAGCCATCCTGGCCCTGTGCCGCCAGTTCAATTTTACGGTGGTGGCGCCGGAACAGATTGCGAAAATGTATAACCTGGAGACCTTCGCCGGGCGGAACTCCCGGCTGACAGCCGCGGTCTCTCTGGGCGGGGACGGCACCTTCCTGCGCATGGCCCGGGACATGGTGAAAATCAACGTGCCGGTCTTCGGCGTGAACTTCGGTCATCTGGGTTTCCTGGCAGAAGTCGAATTCGAAACCCTGACGCAGGCGTTCCAGCTGCTGGCGGACGGAAGATATACCATCGAGAAACGCTGCCTGCTGCAGGCACAGACCTTTGCCGAAGGCAAAAAAGTTCCCCATAGCGAGCTGGCCATCAACGAATTCGTGGCTGCCCGCAGCAACCTTTCCACCACTAATCACATTGAACTGTATATCAATGGCAAACCCTCCGCGCGCTATGCCGCGGACGGGCTCATCGTAGGCACCGCTACCGGATCCACCGCCTATTCCCTGTCTGCGGGAGGACCACTGGTGCAGCCGGGCATGGACGTGATGATCATCACACCCATCTGCGCCCACTCCCTGGCCACCCGGCCTCTGGTCATTCCGGCCACGGAAGAAGTGGAGATCCGCCTGCTGCCCCGGAACACCGCCCCCATGGCCCTGTCCGCCGACGGCATACCGGTCTGCGAGATCGGCATGAAGGATGTGGTGCGGATCACCAAGAACCGGCAATGCCTGCGGCTGATGCGCCTGACTGACAAGAGTTATTATGAGACGTGGCAGGAAAAACTGATACACGACCTGTGATTTATTGAACTTCCATACGAGGAGGATATTTCATGAGCAAACAGGAACGTCACCAGATGATACGGAATCTGGTGGAGACACGCAACATCGAGACCCAGGAAGATCTGGCAAAAGCCCTGCAGGAAAGCGGTATGCAGGTGACGCAGGCTACGGTGTCCCGTGATATAAAGGAACTGATGCTTGTAAAGGTTTCCGACATGCGGGGCGGCTACCGCTACGCCTTTCCAAGGGAACGCAGCCACATTATGTCTTCCGAACAACTGGAACGGCTGATCCGCAATTCCGTGATCTCGGTGCGGGCAGGGGGCAACCTGGTGGTACTCCACACCCTTCCGGGAACAGCCCAGGGCGTAGCCTTCGCTATCGACAGTATGAAATGGATCGGGGTCATGGGTACCGTGGCAGGCGACGACACCATCTTCGTTGCCATCGAACGGCCGGAAATCGCGGAGGAACTCATGTCTTACTTCCGGTTCCGGGACGAAACGGAAACAGGAACCCATTCTCCGAAAAAGGGGAAAGGGTAATTCGGGCGGCAGGTAAAAGCAGAAACACCTTGCGGTATAGTTTGCAACCAAACCGCCGTAACCGGCAAGTCATTGTAAAAGGAAGATGATTTACCAATATGCTGCAATCATTGCACGTGCATAACTTTGCCTTAATAGAAGACGCGGAAGTGGATTTTTCCGGGGGCTTCACGGTGTTTACCGGGGAGACCGGGGCCGGCAAATCCATTCTGATTGACGCCTTCGGCATCGCCCTGGGAGGCCGGGCCGCCGCCGGCATGGTACGGACCGGCGCCGACGCCTTCTGGGTGCAGGCCGTCTTCGACGGGCAGGATGAGAAGATCCACAGCCTGCTGCAGGAACAGGGCATCGAAGCCGATGATTTTTTATTTTTAAAACGCAGAGTGACCGCTGCGGGAAAAAGCCAGAGCAGTGTCAACGGCATCCCGGTGCCTTTGGCAGTGTTGAAACAATTCGCGGAATTGCTGGTGGATATCCACGGCCAGCACGAAAACCAACTGCTGCTGCAGCCCAAAGCGCCCCGCTTCTTTACGGACGCGTTCGGGGGCGAAGCGGCGGAACAGGTGCTGGAAACCTATCGGTTACAATACGAAAAATATGAAAAAGCCAAAGCGGACCTGGAGCAGCTGGAAGAGCAGGGAAGCCAGCGGGAACGACTGCTGGACCGGCTGGCCTGGGAGATACAGGAAATCAGCGAAGCCAATATAAAGATCGGGGAAGAAGAAACCCTGAAGGACGAGGCCAAACTGCTGCAGAACAGCGGCAAGATCATCAGCGCCCTGCAAAAAGCGTACGGCATGCTGGAGCAGGACAACGGCGCCCTGAGCCAGCTGGCGGAAATCCGGGAACAAATCGGCAATGCGGCACGCTATGACAACCGGCTGCAGGCGGTGTATGAAGGCATCGACAGCGCCTGGATCGCTGCGGACGACGCCTGCGGTCGGTTGCAGGACTATGTGGACGGACAGAACTTTGACCCCAACCGCATGACCGAAGTGCAGGACAGGCTGGACCTGCTGTACCGGTTGCAGCGCAAATACGGCAACGGGGAAGAGGCCGTGCTGGCCTATCTGGAACAGGCAAAGGAACAGCAGGAACAGCTGCAGGACCTGGACAACCGGATTGCCAAAGCACAGAAAGAACTGGAAAAAATCACAGCGGAGCTGACAGCCAAAGCCAACGCGCTGACAGCTTTGCGAAAACAAAACGCAGAGAAACTCTGCCGGGAAGCGGAGACCCACATCCATGACCTGGCCATGCCCGATGGCAGGCTGCAGATTACCTTTGCAGAGAAGCCGGACTTTACCCCGGAAGGCAAAGACCGGATGGAACTGCTTTTCTCCGCCAACGCAGGGGAACCGTTGCAACCTCTGGGAAAGGTTGCCTCCGGCGGCGAACTGAGCCGCCTGGCGCTGGCTTTGAAGACGGTGCTTATCGGCATCAGCGGGGTCAACACCATGGTCTTCGATGAGATCGACACCGGGGTGGGGGGCGTCACCGCCCAGAAAATGGCGGAGAAGCTGGCCCTGATTGCCCGGCGCGGCCAGGTGATCTGCATCACGCACCTGGCCCAGATTGCAGCCTTCGGCGACCGGCATATCCGGATACAGAAACAGACTGCCGAAGGGCGCACCCGCACAGACCTGACTGTTTTGGACAAAAAAGGCAGAGTGGAAGAACTGGTTCGAATGACTGCCGGCGAACACGCGACCAAAGCCGCGGCGGACAACGCGGCCGCGCTGATAAGGGCTGCCAATGAATTTAAAAACAGCAAGCAGCCGCTGTTTTAATAAATGGTTTAAATTAATACAATCTGCTGACGACAGATTGTTTCAGCTAATTATATCGGAATAACTTTTTCAGAAATACAGAAACGAGGACAAAACATGATAAAGAAAATAAGCGATCCCGCTTTAGACGAGGTCTTTGTCAGCAGCAAACCTGCCTTTGAAGGCAGACTGCTCCACGTACACGTAGACAAAGTGCGCCTGCCCAACGGCAGAACCACCACCCGGGAGATGGCGGACCATCAGGGGGCCATTGCGGTAGCTCCTATCCTGCCCGACGGCAGCATCATCTTCGTGAAACAGTTCAGGTATCCCATGGGTACCGTTATGTACGAACTTCCCGCGGGGAAGATTGATCCGGGTGAAGACAGGGATGTCTGCGCCGTGCGGGAGCTTTCCGAAGAGACTGGCTACGAGGCAGACAACTGGGAGTATCTGGGTGTTATTGCCACCACGCCGGGCTTTACTAATGAAGTCATCTACCTGTATGCAGCTACAGGGCTGCACAGCCACGCGCAGCATACGGATCCTGATGAGTTCATAACGGTGGAAGCGATACCTCGCGACAGGATTGTTCCGATGATAGAAGAAGGGTTGCTTTACGACGCAAAATCGCTGGCGGCGTTAGGGATTCTTTCTATGAAAGGTAAATTATAAAAAGTTTAATGAGGCCCCGGCGGGGGATTCTTTATAGCACGTTAATAATCATTGGGAGGTGCCAATGAAGCATTTATTGACCATTGCCGGCAGCGACAGCAGCGGCGGCGCCGGTATTCAGGCGGATTTAAAAACTTTTGCGGCCCACGGTGTGTTCGGCATGAGCGTAATCACAGCAGTTACCGCGCAAAACACCTGCGGGGTGACGGCGGTGCAGGATATTGACCCGGACATCATTACGGCGCAGATTGATGCCGTGTTCAGCGACATCCGGGTAGACGGCGTGAAAATCGGCATGGTGTCGCGGACAGAAAGCATCCATGCCATTGCGGAAGCGTTGAAGAAGTGGAAACCGACCGTCATCGTTGTGGATCCCGTCATGATATCCAAGAGCGGGTATCCGTTGCTGCAGCCGGAAGCCTGCGACGCGTTAATCAAAGAACTGTTACCCTTAGCCACACTGCTTACACCCAACCTGCCGGAAGCAGAAGCCATCTGTGGCTTTGCTATTAAAACCGAACAGGATATGGAAAAAGCGGCTGCGCATATTATCAGCCTCGGCGCCAAAGCCGTTCTGGTGAAAGGCGGGCATTTGGAAGGGAGCAAGGCAGACGACTATCTGTATGATGGCAAACAGGGAACCTGGCTGCCCGGCACCCGCATCCATACGCAGCACACCCACGGCACCGGCTGCACTCTGTCCAGCGCTTTAGCATCGAACCTGGCGAAAGGCATGCATCTGACAGAAGCCGTCAAAGCAGCCAAAGTTTATGTAACCACTGCCATCAGACATGGCATAGCCTTAGGGAAAGGCCACGGGCCGACGCATCATTTTGTAGAATTGTGGAAATGAGTGTCAATTTTGATGAATCTGTCTTGTATATATATACTTGTATATATAATAAAAGGTATTTAATATTTAACCCCTAAGGAGGATCCAATTATGCCAATCAACAAAAATGAAATTACAAAAGAAATGCTTGAAAAAGCATTGCAGTGCAAAACCGCCGACGAACTGATCGCGTGTGCTAAGACCGGCGGCTGCGAGATTACAAAAGAAGAAGCCGAAGCGTATCTGGCTGAACTGGCCGATAAGGAACTTGACGGCGAAGCGCTGAATAATGTAGCTGGCGGCAAGGATGTCTGCTATACGGATGGCTGTGCATTGCGGATGCCCCAAAACTGATTCTTTCTCTGGCCGCGCTATTGCAAGTTCATATATACAACAAAAAACTGCCGTGCATGATTGCACGGCAGTTTTGCATTTATTCAGGGGTTGTAATTTTCAGCGCTTATTCCGCTTCTTTCTTTCTCTCTTCGATAATCTTTTCCGCCATCTTGGCCGGCACGTCTTCGTAATGGTCAAACTTCATTTCGAAAGTGCCCATGCCCTGGGTCAGAGCCCGCAGGTCAACGGCGTATTCCATGATCTCCGCATAAGGAACCTGGGCTTCTACACGGCTGATGCCTTCTTCCACGCTCTGCATGCCGAGGATACGGCCGCGCTTGGAGTTCAGGTCACCGATTACGTCGCCCATCATGCTCTCGGCGCAGAGAACATACAGGTTGTAGTAGGGTTCCATCAGAACGGGCTTGGATTCTTCCATCGCTTTCTTGAAGGCGATGCTGGAAGCGGTCTTGAAGGCCATTTCCGAAGAGTCAACCGGATGGTAGGAACCGTCTACCAGGGTGATGCGCACGTCCACAACCGGGTAACCGGCCAGGATGCCGTGCTGCATGCATTCCTGCATGCCTTTTTCCACAGCGGGGATGTACTGACGGGGTACCGCGCCGCCGAAGATCTTATCAACGAACTCGAAACCGCTTCCCGGCGGCAGGGGTTCCATATCGATCACAACGTCGCCGTACTGGCCGTGGCCGCCGGACTGTTTCTTATGTTTGCCCTGTACATGGGCTTTGCCGCGGATGGTCTCGCGGTATTCAACCTGAGGCGCGCGCAGGTCGGCTTCCACGCCGAATTTCCGTTTCATGCGCTCCATGATGATTTCGATGTGCTGGTCGCCCATACCGCTTACCAGCATTTCCTTGGTCACCGGGTTGCGGCTCATGATGATGGTGGGATCTTCGTCCATGAGACGGGTCAGGGCGTTGGAGATCTTGTCTTCTTCGCCTTTCTTCTTGGCAAAGATCGCACGGGTGTACATGGGCAGCGGGAAGGCGATGGGAGCGAAGAGAACCGGGTTGGCCTTATCGCTGAGGGTATCGCCGGTTACCGTGAACTGTAATTTAGAGGTTACGCCGATATCGCCGGCGGTGATTTCTTTCATGGCGATCTGGTTCTTGCCGCGCATGGTGAATACGTTGGCAATGCGTTCGTCTTTTTCACGGCTGGAGTTGTAAACCACGCTGTCGGCTTTGATGGAGCCGGAGAACACGCGGATGAAGCTCAGACGGCCTACGAACGGGTCAGAGGTGGTCTTGAACACCAGGGCAGCCATGGGGGCGCCTGCGTCGCGGGTCACTTCTTCGCCGGTGGCAATGTCTTTTACCTTGTAATCGTTCAGGATGGCAGGGTAGGTGTAGTCGATGATGGCGTTCATGGTCCGGCCCAGGCCGATGTTCTTGGTGGCGCTGCAGCAGATCATGGGGAAGATGTGGGCCTGACGGATACCCATGATCAGGCATTTCTTGATTTCCTCATCGGAAATAGTTTCGCCTTCCAGATAGCGCATCATGCACTCGTCGTCGGCTTCCACAGCGGCTTCTACCATCTTTTCATGCATGTCTTCCGCATAGGCTTTCAGGTCGTCCGGAATCTCGATCTCGTCGGAGCCGTTGCCGTTCTTGCGGTAGGCTTTCATCTTTACGCAGTCGATGACGCCTTCGAATTTATCTTCTTTGCCCAGAGGCAGTTCCAGGGGCAGTACTTTCTTGCCGAATTTATGGCGCAGGTTTTCCAGGATGCTGTCGAAGTCCGCGTTTTCACGGTCCATCTTGTTTACCAGCAGGATGCGGGGCAGACCGGCTTCTTCCGCCAGCTTCCAGCACTGCTCGGTGCCAACCTGTACGCCTGCGGTGGCGTTGATTACGATCAGGGCGCTGTCTACAGCCCGGAAAGCGCCTTTCACTTCGGCTACGAAGTCGGCGAAGCCCGGGGTGTCGATGAAGTTGATCTTGCTGTCGCGCCATTCTACCGGCGCCAGGGTGGCGTTAACGGATACGCCGCGTTTGATTTCTTCCGGTTCATAGTCCGTGGTGGTGGCCCCATCCTCGACCTTGCACATACGGTCGATGGCGCCTGCGCGATAGAGCAGGGCTTCCGTAACGGATGTGGTTCCGGCCCCACCATGACCTACAATGGCCACGTTTCTGATTTTGTCGCCTGTATAAGCTTTCATGAATTAATCCCCCTTTGAGTTTAATTATGCATGCATATATTATACAATAAAATGCGGAATACGTAAACAGATTTATTGTCGGGAACCGGTTATAACTTCATACCCATTGCGCGTGGAGAGCAACGGGTATACCGTTCCTCGCTCCCTTTATATCTTTCTGCATATATTCTTTGATTTTTATATGCAGAAACGATTGACATTCTGCATATAAAACACTAAAATTATATGCAGAAAGGGGATGGCTTTATGCACAAATTTGACTATTCTTTTTTGGATACAGGGATGATACCGGCAGGGCTGTTTAATATAGCGACAGATATTTATTCTCTCCGTACACTGGCGTCAGGCCGAAAGGAGCAGTTTACGGAAATTTTTACCGAGCTTGAGGAAATCGCAAAAGTACAATCTGTAAAAAGCTCAAACGCCATCGAAGGCATTTTAACAACAGATGAACGGATCAATGCTATTGTTAAGCAGAACAGCGCTCCTTTGAATCATAATGAACAGGAAATCGCAGGCTACCGGGACGCGCTGGCACAGATCCACACAGATTACAAAAGCATCCATTTCACCGAAACAGATATTTTGCGGCTGCATGCGATGATGTTGAATATTGCCGGTTATCCGGATGCCGGGAAGTATAAAGATAACGATAACGCTATCATTGAAATTGATAACCTTGGACGGAGGCGTGTCCGCTTCAGTCCCACACCGGCAAGAGATACACCGCAGGAAATGGAACAACTGATTCTGGCATATCAGGAAGCTTCGGATAATCCGAATATAAACCAGTTGCTGCTGATTCCCTGCGTGATCCTTGATTTTCTCTATATCCATCCGTTCCGTGACGGGAATGGAAGGATTTCCCGTCTGTTATCCCTGCTTCTGTTGTATAAAAATAATTTTGATGCCGGGAAATACATTTCTTTTGAGGAACAGATTAATCGCCGAAAGGGCAATTATTACGAAGCATTGCGGGCCTCTTCTGCGGGCTGGCATGAAAACCGGAATGATTACGCACCGTTTATTTTGGAGTTCCTGACTACGCTGTATATGTGTTATAAAGAACTGGATAAACGGTTCGCTGTGGTTGGGAGCAAGAAGGTTACCAAGCAGGCCAGAATTGAAGCGACCGTGCTGAACAGCCTTACACCGATATCCAAGGCAGATATCTGCAAAATCCTTCCGGATGTGAGCGCTACCACGGTTGAATCTGTGCTGGGGAAGATGCTGAAGGAAGGGCAGATCCGAAAAACGGGTTCCGGTAAAAATACACGGTATATCAGGGCTTAGTTAATACAGAAGGCGCGCCGGGGGTATCCCGGGAGGGTTCCCAGTCTGACGAGACCGAGCAACGCGAGCAGAGCGAGCGTGCGCAGTGAGGAAGTGGGAAGCGGGATGCCACCGGCGCGTCTGCGCTGTGAAACGCATATCCGCATCCGTCAGCAATTCACTATAGAATTATTCTTTCATAAATGGTATAATATATTGTCCAAAAATATAATGAAATCAGGAGGCGTACCATGGCTACCATTCATGAAAAATGTATACAAACCCTGCGTTTCCTCGCGGCGGACGAGGTGGAGAAGGCGAAGTCCGGGCATCCGGGGTTTCCTCTGGGCACGGCGCCTTTGATGTATACCGTCTGGGATAAGTTTATGAAGTATAACCCGGCGGATCCCAAATGGTTCAACCGGGACCGTTTCATCCTGTCCCCGGGCCACGGCTCGGCGCTGCTGTATGCCATGCTGCATCTGGCGGGCTACGATCTGAGCCTTGACGACCTGAAGAACTTCCGGCAGTGGGGCAGCAAGACTCCGGGTCATCCGGAGTACGGCGTCACCCCGGGCGTGGACGTATCAACCGGCCCCCTGGGGCACGGGTTTGCCATGGGGGTTGGCCTGGCGCTGGCGGAAAGTATGCTGGCAGCCAAATACAACAAACCGGACTTCCCGGTGATCGACCACTACACCTATGGCCTGGTATCCGACGGCGACCTGATGGAAGGCGTGGCCTCCGAAGCCGCTTCCTTAGCCGGCACCTTAGGCCTGGGCAAGCTTATCTACCTGTATGACGACAACAAGATCACCATCGAAGGCAGCACGGACATCGCCTTCACGGAATGCGTGGAGACCCGCTTCATAGCCTACGGCTGGCAGGTGCTGCGGGTGGAAAGCTCCGAAGATTTAGAAGCGCTGGAAGCCGCGGTGAAAGAAGCCCAGGCGGATAAAGAGCAACCCAGCATCATCATCGTGCGGACCCATATCGGATTCGGCAGCCCCAAACAGGACAGCCCCTCCTGCCACGGAGAACCCCTGGGCGCCGAAGCGTTGAAAAAAACCAAAGAAGACGCCGGCTGGAATCCGGAGCAGAGCTTCGTTGTACCGGACGAAGTGAAAGCGCATTTCAATGATAAACTGGAAGCCTGCGCCAAAGTGGAAGCAGACTGGAACGAACTCTTAAAAGAATACGGAACCAGGTATCCGGAACTGACAGGGGAACTGTTAGCTTCCTTATCCGGTAACCGAACCGTAGACCTGGCGGCATTGGAAAAACTCTTTGAAGGCAAAGAGGCCATAGCCACTCGGGCGGCTTCCGGGGATATTTTACAGAAACTGGCGGAACTGGTGCCGGAACTGGTGGGCGGCAGCGCCGACCTGGGTCCCTCCAACAAGACCGTCATGAAAGCAGTGGGCTATTACAGCAAAACTGAACCTGCCGGCCGGAACATCCACTTCGGCGTGCGGGAGCATGCCATGGGCTGCATCCTCAACGGCATGAGCGTCCACGGGGGCGTGATCCCCTTCGGCGCCACCTTCCTGGTGTTCTCCGATTTCCTGCGGCCCGCGGTGCGCATCGCGGGCCTCATGGAAACCCAGTCCATCTTTGTTATGACTCACGACAGTATCGCGGTTGGGGAAGACGGACCTACCCATCAGCCCATCGAGCAGGTGATGAGCCTGCGGCTGATCCCCAACTCTGTTGTGTTCCGGCCTGCGGCC
>JAEEGJ010025448.1_pt1 | contig 12127 bp, 10 predicted proteins | sample 8958761 | NCBI WGS metagenome assembly JAEEGJ01 (sample SAMN16246546, study PRJNA631951) | gut metagenome | biome: gut microbiome; feature: rumen; material: RS-attached | host: Bos | place: Iran: Karaj | collected 2018-10 | reverse complement strand
TGATACTGCTGATGCGACTGCTCGCATAAGAGGAATGGATCCCCGTGTTTTATATAAGACTAAAGGGGTTACAGAATTTACTCTTGCCGAAGAAGAAGCTTGTAAAAGCATTATCCAGAAAAATGGAAACCGAAAAATTGTGATTTCCACAGGTGGTGGAATTTGTGATAATCCGCCGGCTTTACAGCAGCTGCGCGATGCTGGTATTTTTGTTTTCCTTCGCCTTGATATTAAACTTTCTATTGAAAGAATTATGGCTAAAATTCAAGAAGTCAGTCCTGGAGTTTTTGCGGGTGCGCCTGCCTATGTTTTAAATGAAAATCCAGCTACCTTAGATGATATTCGTGCAATTCTGTTAGAAAAATATAAAGAACGATTTAAACAGTATGAATCTTTAGCTGATATTGTTGTGGACATAAAAAATGCCCCGATAGAAGAGAACTTTAAGACTCTTCTCGGAGCACTTGATGTTAAGTAGTATTAGTTACAGCCGCAACCACCACTTCCACAGTCGCCGCAGTCTCCACCACCGCAACCGCCGCATCCACCACAGCCGCCTCCGCAGCCACCACTTGTTGGAGCGAGTTCTTCTTCAGTAGCATCGCGAACGTTTACAACTTCAATGTCAAAGTTCAATGCTTTTCCTGCAAGTTCATGGTTTCCATCAATAGTGATTTTATCGCCTTCAACCTTTGTAACGTGAACGATTGAAAGTCCAGAAGGTGTCATTACCTGGAACGGCATACCAACCTGAATCTCGCCGTCAAACTCAAACTTGTCGCGTGTAAGCTCAACAATCAGCTTTTCATCATATTCACCGTAGCCGTCTTTTGGCTCAATATGAGCAGAAAACTTATCGCCTGGTTCGTGACCTTCCAAAAGGCTTTCCAATCCGGAAATAAGATATCCGCGTCCGTGAACGTAGCCAAGCGGATCATTGCCAACAGATGAATCAAGCTGTTCACCTGCATCATTTTTAAGGGTGTAGTGAATTTCTACCCATTTGTCGTTTTCAATTTTCATTAGAATCCCATTCCCATTTCATCAAGATTTTGTGCATTGTCCTGAACAACTTCTTTAATTTCTGGACATGCATCAATAAGATAGCGTTCAATACCCATCTTAAGAGTCATAACTGCCATTGGGCATCCGCCGCAAGCGCCAGTCAAGTTAAGATGAACTTTATAATCATCATCAATTCCGACAAACTCCATGTCTCCGCCGTCTGCCTGAAGCTGAGGACGGAACATTTCCAATGCTTCTTTTACAGTTTCAAGCAATTTTGGATCTTCAATCATATTTATCTCCTAAGGGGCGGCCGGGGCACGCCAAATTATATTCTTCTATAAAGATAATAAAAAACACTCGTTCCGACAAGGCAAAACAAATAAAATAAAGTTATAGGATTTTTCTTATTTTAACAGTGTTTCGACAGTTTCTTCAAAGCGGGCAGGCGAGTCCAGCCAGTCATAGGCTATTGTAGCTGATATAAGCTTGCGGCCGTATTCGCGGGTTTCTGCAAATGGAATAGTTTCAAGGAAAAGATCGAGCGGCATATTGCTTTTCTTACCGAATTCTATCAGCGAACTCTGAAGCCATCTGCGAACTCTTGTAATTCCTGCATTGTATGAGAAAAATCCCAAAAGTGGAGAATTGTCGCAGCGGGAAATCAGATTGCCAAGATACCAGGTGCCAAAGCGGATATTTGTTTCCGGGTCAGTAAGCGAATAATCTGATATTTTAAAACGGCGGGCAATATCGCTTGCGGTAAGTTCCATCAGTTGAGTTAGACCAACAGCACCTGCCGAACTCATAATGTCTGCATCAAAAAAACTTTCGCTGCGAATCAGTGCGTACATAACACTTTCATTCATTTTATATTCGCTGCAGTATTTTGAAACATATTCTCTGTAGAAATCCGGATATACCTGACTAAGTTGCTCTCGTGTAATTCGATGTTCTGCGTTTCGTTGTGCACGGGCTGCAATTCTTAAAGACTGGGTGTAATAATCGTTCTTTTCCGGATCGGCGCATTTTGCAAGAAAATCTGCAAGATAATAATTTGTTTCTGTAGAAAGATTTTCACCCTGATTTTTCTGCCATTCAGGATAAATCAGTTCCGGGAAACCAAAATGAGCATATCCCATTAAAAGATTTTCAAAAGAAGCATCGATTTGTTTTTCCTGAGTTTTTGCTGTAGCCTCGCGGATTCCAGTTGGAGCGCAAAGAATTTTCTGTAACTCAACAGGATCTTTTCCAAGTCCAAGGCGATAAGCTGCCAGCATTTTATAATAAACCGAGTTTCCACCCTTGCAGGCACGCTTAAAGGCTGCTTCTTCATCCTGCTTTGTTCCGTTTGCAAGACCTTCCTGAATCAGACGGCCGTAAATATAAGCAAACTGTGCCGTAGTTAAATCAGAAGCGTATCCGTCTATGGCTTTGTAAATCGTGCCGAATTCATTCCAGCGGCCGGCAGCAAGTAGGGCAGTAACCAGCTGTTCAAAAAAATCTTCAAAATATTCGGCATCACTCCATTCCTGTGCATATGTGCCTATAGAACTGATGATAGAATTGATTGAGAAATTAAGCGAAGTGTTCAAAAGGTACCATAAGGCGTTATCTTTTTGCGATGGAGTTTTAGCTGATGCTATTGCGGCCTCAAAACTGTTCTTTGTCTGCTGATAGTATATTCCTGCTTTTTCAAAAAGTCGGCCTGAATAAAACCAGAAATAAAATTCAGCTGATGTACCGGCATATATTTGAGCCAGCTCCCGGAAGTACATAGCATTTTTGACAAAATCCATGCTTCCATAAAGGTAGTTTTTCCCAAAGTCAGAAATCAGTTGTGGGGCAGGCAAAATAGAGCCGTCTTCAAAAAATTGTATGAGTTCTGGGGCGCACAACATTGTATAAGAGTAGTTTCGTTTATAAGAAGCAATCCGATAGTTTATGGCAAATTGTTCTGGTGTATATTTAAGCGTAGCTGCTGCATCAGGATTCTGATAAGCGCCATCAAAATCCGGGTGAACATAAGTGTCGCGGTAAAACTGATAATGTTCAGTAGAAATAGGGCATTCAGTAAACCAGCGGTAAACTTCTGCCTCGTAGGAACTGTCTCCGCGTTTTGCCATTGCTTCAAGACGCAGACGGATAATTTCATTTTTAGCTGTAGTAAAATCAAGACCAGACGTACACTGAATCAGCTTATTGATTTCATCGCTGGCAGAAAATTGGCGGGCTGCAATTAAAATAGAATTCTCTCCCGGATATAGCTTCAAAAGATTTTCTGCAGCAGAATTTTTTTCCTGAATATTACCAAAAGTACAGAGAGCTTCGGCACTGCGTTCGGCACATCGGGCACTACCTTTTTTTATGCAGCGTTTAAATTTTTCGCGGGCAGCGTTTTCATTACCTTCGCCTAAAAGCCTGAGTCCAATATAATAGTCCGTGTCATTTCCAAATTTTTTCTGATTTTCAGGTTTTGTGGTCGCTGAACAGGAAGTGCATGGTAAACTAAGGCCAATAACTCCGGCTAAAAAAAGAGTCTTAAAAAAATGTTTTTTGAGCCTTCCAGCAAAAACCAGTGGTGTGCGCATTGAACGCCTGCTTACTGTGCTGGAATAGTTATAATTGTTCCAGAAATAATATAATCCGGATTTCTGATTCCGTTATAGCGTGCAATATACTTGTATCGCCAAGGATTCTTATAGTAAGTGTCTGCAATATCCCAAAGAGTATCGCCCCACTTAATCTTGTAAGTAATATCCTTAGGTTTTTCTTCTGCAACAGGTGGCTGGGCAGGAACAACTTCTTCTGCCTTTTCGATGATGATGATTTCATCTTCTTTTGCTTCAGGAACGGCAGGCTCCGGCTCAGGCTCTGGTTCAACAACAGGAGCTGGAGATGGCTCTGGAGCTGGTGCTTCTACGGCAACAGTTTCTTTTGCATGTTTTTTAGTAATAAGATTATATTTTGAAGGAATGATAAACAGAATCAAAAGAGTTGCGATAATACAGATTATTGCACAAATAATACAGATGATTACCGGAACCTTAGTTTTCTTCTTTACATCGTCTTCATCATTTTGAGCTGGAGTGCCGCGTTCTGTTTCTTCGTCGTAAAGTCCGTCAAAGTTTAAGCCTCCGGCTACCGGTGTGTCAGTATCAAAAGTTGAGTCGTTCATAGTATCCTCTGTGTTGTCTAAATCGTCTGTATTAAAGAAATCATCTGGTAATTCCGAATCAGTTTCGGTTTCGGTAGTTTCAGATGATTCTGTGTCATCAGGAAAGTCAAAATCCATATCAGGCAGAGTAGAGTCGTCACTAATTGTATCATCAGCTGATATAGTGTCGTCTGATGTATCGAAATCTGTGGTTGTTTCGACAGGCTCATCTACCGTACTGTCTGTGTCGTCTGGCAGGTCGAAGTCCATGTCTGGAAGTTCAGTGTCATCGCTGATTATAGTGTCATCTGATGTTGCGAAGTCTTCAGCGATGGTTTCATCAGAAGGGAGATCTTCGGTAGTTTCGTCAGTCTCAACCACTGTTTCGTCTGTACTGGAAGTATCGTCCGGAAGATCAAAGTCCATATCAGAAAATTCGCCGGCGATGTCTTCTGTGGTTTCTGTATCTTCTATAGTTTCTTCTTCAGTAACTGGTTCGTCAATCACAAAATCATCATTTGATTCTTCTATGACCGGCTCATCAATTACTATATCATCAGTTGTCTCTTCAACCGGGGTCTCATCAAAAACAGGTTCATCTTCAGTTATAATTTCTTCTTCTGTTGATTCTTCAACACTTTCTTCAACCACAGGTTCGTCAACAAATGTTTCGTCTTCAACAGGAACGCTTTCTTCAATTGTTTCAACTTCAGGTTCTTCTGCAGTTTTAACAGGTTCCTCTTCAGTTTTTTCTTTATTTCTCAAAGCCGCAGCAGCCGCAAGAAGTCCACCTGCCGCAACTGCACCGGCAACCGCAGCACCTGCTCCGGATTTTTCTTCTGAATCATTTATATCATATTCATCAGTTACAAGGCGTTCTTCGAGAGTGCGGGAAACAAGAGTAATAGATGTGTTGCTTTCATTTCCGGTCTCGCTGTCCACAATTTTTGCAGAAAGCTGATTGTCTTCATCCAGGGAAACTGTAAATTTAATGTCAGCTTCACCATTAGGATGTGCATTAAGATTATCAATCTGGAGGGAATCAACATATTCAGCATCTTCCATTGAACAGGTAGCAGAACGATACAAATCAACCATAACTTTGGTCTGATTGTTATGAGCCGTAGTGAGTTCAAGCTTCTTTTCCGAAGGTGTATTATCCTCAAGTACAGGGTAAAAAGAACCGTCCGCTAATTTGATGCCTATAGTTTTCATATAATTCCTCTCAATATTATATGGTAAAACATCTTTGGTCTGTTTTCAAGTGATTAACAGATTTTTTATTTTACTTTCTTATATTTCTGGATTATATTTAATACAATATATTTTTATATAATAGGAGCGTAAAAATGGATATCAAAGGAACACAGACCGAAAAGAATCTGCAGACAGCATTTGCAGGTGAATCTCAGGCACGTAATAAGTACACTTATTTCGCTAGTCAGGCTAAAAAAGAAGGCTACGAGCAGATTGCTGCAATCTTCCTTGAAACTGCAGATAACGAAAAAGAACACGCAAAGATGTGGTACAAGCTTCTTAATGGTGGCGTAGGTACAACAGAAGAAAACCTTAAGGCTGCAGCAGAAGGCGAAAACTACGAATGGACAGATATGTACGACGGATTCGCTAAGACTGCACGCGAAGAAGGCTTTGAATATATCGCAAAACTTTTTGAAGGTGTTGCTGCAATTGAAAAGCATCACGAAGAGCGCTACCGCAAGCTTCTTAAGAATATTGAAGACAAGCTTGTATTCTCAAGCGACGGCGATGCAATCTGGCAGTGCCGCAACTGTGGTCACATCGTAATTGGAAAAGAAGCTCCAAAGGTTTGCCCAGTATGTGCACACCCACAGGCTTATTTCCAGATTGAAGCTACAAATTATTAATAGTTTCTAGAACAATGGACATAAAAAAAGCGCGATGTTTTTCACATCGCGCTTTTTTATGCATTTGGCATTTTACTTAGCATCAGCTGCGCTTCCTGCATATTCAAAGCTGTATTCAGACATAGAAACAAGTTCGTTTACTGTAGTTCCAAACTTTTCTGCAACATCATATTCAGAAACCTTGTTTACATTTCCCTTGTCATCATACTTCAAGAGGGTTCTCTTAGTTACCTGCTTATCTGCATTATAAGTTGTAATTTCATTAAGAAGACCGTTTGTTCCATAGCGGAAAACTAACTGAGTCTGGCGGCCAGCGTAAGCATCAAGCTTAGAAAGAGAATCAATAGCCCCAGATTCTGTATAATTGTAAGAAGTAAGCTCGCTGAGAGAGCCATCAGGATTATATTCATTTACAGAAGCAAGGCGGTTGTTTTCGTCATACTTGTAAATTGTCTTCCAGATAAGAGCACCTTCGCCGTCGTAGCAAGATTCATCAATAAGAAGATTATTGTCGTAAGTGTAGATTGTGCGGGCACGGAGATTGCCTTTTCTGTCATACTCAGAAGCATCAAGCTTAATGCCGTTTTTGAAAGTATAAGTATTCTTCCATACAATTTCGCCGTCAGCACTTGTACAAACCTGACCAATCAAATTGCCGGTTCTGTCGTACTCTGAAGCAATTGTATTAATTACAGCATCTTTTGGTGTAAGTTCAGAAGATGAAATTTCTTTTCCGTTTGAATCAAAACTGTGTGTGATTTTTGAACTTGGAGTTCTGTATAATGTGCCGAATCGCGAAGCGATAGAAAAATCTGTTTCGGTGTAGGCTTTTACGTTGCCGGTAATCGGAGCGTATGTAAAGATGTCAGCCGCAAAAAGAGAAAGGCTCAGGCTTGCGGTAATGGCGAGTGCAAGAAGTTTTTTCATAATTCCTCCAGAAAGTATATTTTGTTCGTTGATTTGCTTATGCAATGTTTATATTTTATACTATAATCAAAGAATTGTAAAAGAAAAAGGAAAAGCCGATGACAGAACAGCAGTGGAAATATTTTTGTGATTTTAAGGATGATTTACGCAGCAAGATAGAAGAATGGAAGGCTTCGGCTCCAGAACTCACTAAGCTTCAGAAAGATGCTGCCATTCTGGCAAAGACACCTGAATATCCGTTTGAAACAACTGTTGTTTATAACCGTGCACTTGATGATATTACAAAAGATGATGATATTAAGCTGATTGTTATAGGAGATAATCCTGGAAAAGACGAGCAGCTTGCAAAAAATAACCGCTACCTTGTAGGCCAGGCTGGAAAAATTGCAGAAGGTTATTTCCGCCGTAATCCAGAACTTGGAATTGATTTCCGCCGCAATGTGATTATTCTGAACAAAACTCCTGTTCATAGTGCAAAAACAGCTCAGCTCAAAACTATAGCTAAGCAGGGTGGTAAAAAGATAGCTGATTTAATAGAAGAAAGCCAGATCTGGATGGCAAAGCGTACTGCCCAATTGCATGCAGAACTTGGAACTGAACTTTGGCTGGTCGGTTATTCTGAATTAAAGGAAAAAGGGATTTTTGCTTCGTATCGTGATACTTTAAAGGCTTCCTGCACTCCAAAAGCCTGGCAAAAGGTTTTTGTATTTCAGCATTTTTCTATGAACCGCTTTACAATTGATCTTGGAGATTATATCAATCAAAAATCTGCAGAGGCACAAAAAAACGCCACGCTGGAATCTAATATTCACGAGCTTGGCGTTTTGCATCGAAACGAGATTTTTAAGGCTTAGGCCTATTCTTTTTTCTCAGTCTCTTCAGTTCCACCGTTAATTTCTTCTAAGTTTGCAGTGTTCAAAGCTTCCAGGGTATCTGCAGCTTCCTTTTGATTCTTTTTGATTACTGCACGGTTAGTGTAATGAACAAAACTAAAGAAAAGTACAATAAAGGTTGTAGATTCAAGCAGTAATGCCATACCACGTCCTGAACCAAGGAAGTAAGAAATGATTACTGAACCACAAAGCAGGAACTGAAGGAAACAAAGCAGATACAATGCTGTATACTTTGAATATCCCATGTTCAAAAGTTTGTGATGAAGATGAGATCGGTCTGGAGACATAATAGGTCTCTTATCGCGAATTCTTCGCCAGATTGCTGCAATAGTATCGAACACTGGGAATGAAGTGATTACAATCATAATCAAAAGCTTGTTGTATTCAAATACATTGCTTGAATCAAAAAGAGGGAATACAGAAATCATAAATCCAAGGAACTGAGAACCAGCATCACCCATAAAAAGCTTAGCAGGAGGCCAATTGAAGCACAAGAATCCAAGGATAGAAGCTGCCAGAATATAGCAGAGAGTAGCTTCTTCATTTCCAGTCAAGGTGTAAAGAATACCAAGAGTAATAATTGCAGAAATAGAGAAACTTCCGCAAAGTCCATCCAAACCATCAATCAGGTTGTAGGCGTTAATAACTCCAAGAATCCAGCAAAAAGTCAAAATAATACTTACAGGAAGAGGGAGTACCCATCCAAAAATCTGGCGGAAACGGAATCCGTTAAAAACTACAATTGAAACAGCAATAAGCTGAACAATAAGTTTTATAATTGCCGGAAGAGTTAAAAGATCATCAAGAACGGCAAAAATAAAAATAATAGCAGCAGCGATAATTAACGGAAGAATCCTGTGTATGTTTGTGATTTTATCTGTTGTTAAAAAAATAGAAGCTGAAATCATAAAAGAAAAGAAGATTCCAACTCCGCCAAGTCGTGGTATGTTTCCCGAATGAATCTTTCGTGCGTTCTGATAATCATACAAACTGAATTTTTTACAGAAAAGTATGATTAAAGGCATTGAGACAAACGATAAAACGCCAGACAATACAATAAAAAGCCATTGTGACATATCGGTAAAATTATACCTTAATGGTATGGAAAGTCAAGTAATCGAGATATTTCTATATATAGTGTCAGCTTTCATGATGTTTAGCAAAATTTTGATTGATTTATCTTGATTTGGTATGTTAAAATTATGTTGTATGTATAAATTAGTTGTAATTGGTGCAGGAATTTCGGGGCTTTCGGCCGGAATTTATGCAGCTCGCGCAGGTTTTGATGTAACAATCGTAGAACAGCACAATATTCCGGGAGGTCTTTCTACAAGCTGGAGCCGAAAAGGCTATTATTTTGAAGGTGGCATGCACTGGCTCACAGGTTCAAGTCCAAAAATGCCATTAAATAAGGTTTGGAAAGAAACCGGTGCCTTACAGGACAATAATCCAATAGAATTACGAGATCCGTTATATACAGTTTTTGATGAAAATGGAAAAAAAGTCTGTCTTTATAGATTTTTGCCACAGATGGAGCAGGCTTTAATTGAATATGCTCCAGAAGATAAGCACATGATTAAAAAAATGTGCCGTGCAATAAAAGATTTTACAAATTTCCATATGCCGGTTTTTGATACCAAGGGATGTAAGTGCCGCACTCCGGTAAAAATCCATCCTATGGAATTCATAAAGATGCTGCCGGCGGTTATGCGTGTTCCGTATCTCAAAAATATCAGTTATATGGAATATGTTTCTAAGTTTAAAAATAAAAACTTACAGCATCTTTTAAAAAGTGTGATTGGTTATCGCTATAATGCCCTTTCTTTTATCTATACAATGGGTTCTTTTGCAAGCGGCGACTGTGGTTATCCGGATGGTGGTTCAATCCGCATGGCTAATAATATGCTCGAAACCTATAAATCACTTGGTGGAAAAATCCTGTTCCGCACAAAAGCTGAAAATATTCATACAGAAGATTATGAAGTTCGCGGTGTAGTCATTAGTGATGGAAGAGGTGGTGAAACATCTGAACTTGAAGCCGATGCAGTTATAGTAACACAGGATGCTCGTGCCGCTGTGGACTGTCTTTTTGATACAATGGTTGATGAACCTTGGGTAAATACAATGCGCCACGAGGCTAAAACCGAGCAGAATATGTTCATAGGGCTTGGCGTAAAGGCTGATTTGTCTCGCTTGCCTTACTGTTGTGTATTCCCTCTGGATAAACCTTTTGAATATGCAGGCTGTAAATGGACAGAACTTCGTATTTACAATTATGCAGCTTATAAAGATCATTCTCCGGAAGGGTGTACGGCCGTTACCTGTCTGTTAATTGGCGAATGCTATGGTTTCTGGAAGGCTGCAAAAGCTGATGGAACCTATAAAGCAAAAAAACAGGAACTGGGTGAGCTTTTTGTAAAAGAGATTTCCAAATTTGTACCTGAAATTGGTGAAAACCTCGAAGTAATTGATGTTGCAACTCCTTGTACCTATGAACGCTATACTGGTTCTTACGAAGGCAGCTGGATGAGTGTCTGGGAAAAAGGCGGCAAGCAATATAACTATCCACAGGAACTGGAATCTTTGTTCGGAGTTTATTTTGCAGGTCAGCGCATTCAGATGCCAGGTGGCTTACCAATTGCAGTTTACACCGGCCGTCAGGCAGTACAATTACTATGCCGCGACTTTGGCGAAGAGTTTATATAAACCGTCACCCCGAACTTGTTTCGGGGTCGCTTTTTCTTGAAAATCCCTAAAAGTGTGATAAAATAATGTTATTGGTAAAAGTTTTTTCGAAGAGAGTTGAAAAAAAACTATAACCCAATAAAAAGGAGTGATTTTTATGGGAAAAAAGAGTAGCTTGCCACTCATTTATTTAATTGGAGTTGCACTCGTTGCAGTTGGATTCTGTCTGCCAATGTTCAAAGGCCTGGGAACAACACCAAGCGGCTTTAAGTTCATCAATTTTGATAACTTTGGTGCAACCACAATTGCTGCATTGTTGATTTTTTGTGAAGCAGTTGCCGGAGGAGTGTTCTGCTTCGTAAGTGCTGGAAAAAATACAAGTCTTATCAGACTGCTTTGTATTGTTATCAGTATCATAGGTGGTGTGATTCTGATTGTTAAGTTCAATGATAACTGGCTTACAAAGTCTATTGGTAAGGGCTTTATTAAGCATGCTTATATCGGCTTCTATATGGTACTTGTAGGATGGGTTGCAGGACTCATTGGAGCTGTTCTTAAGAAGTAAGGTTTACGACATTGCGAGGAGCCCGTCAGGGCGACGTGGCACTCTATAATAAGGATTGCTTCGCTGCGCTCGCAATGACGATTCAGTTAAAGCTTTATTATCAAAGCGCCGGATTTTTCGTCCTTAGGGAGAGAGTCCGGCGTTTTTGTTTTAACCTGAACCTGAATGAGGTCGCCGGATTGCGGGCGGAATGGCGGCTTTGGCAGGCGGGTGTTGTTTTCATCCGGTAGGGTGACTAGTACAAGGCCGTACTGGCTGCAGCCGTAGTAGCCGCACATGTAGTTAGGCAGGCGCAACTTGTCGGAGGTAATGCGGATATTTGTCGCGGCGGTATCTTTGTCATGCTGGACTTTTGTGTCATGCTCGGGCTTGACCCGGGCATCAATTGCCATAAAGCTCAGCGTTGCGCGTTCTTTCGGCAGCTTTGCCATATCAGAAAGCTTCTGTAATTTACGTGGGGCGTCTTCTGTGGAGAAGGCGAAGTTACACCACTTATTTTTACTACCTGTATAAGCCTTAAAGCCGCTCATAGGGCATTCTTCTGCATGCGGGCAAGGGGCTGCGATAGTGTGGCCGTCTTTTATATAACGGGTGCGGAGCAGGCTGAGGGTGCGGGCCGCCTTTGGAACACCAGGTTCCACGAGGATGACGCCGGCGCCTTCGGAGCAATAACGCTGCAGCTGCTCGTAGTATTTTTTAGTCTGGAACTCAGGAGGCATGTCGCTGGCCTGATCCAGTTCATTAAACATATTGGCACAGGTAAGGAAGCCTGCTTTTTGTTTGATTGGGGTTCCGAAAGGTCCTTTTACGCGGATAATCTGCCAGGGCTCAATTGAAGGGTCGGCAGCCTTGGCTTTAGCGGCAACAGAAAGATAAATATCTTCGCCAAGCGCCATGGAATTTGCAGAAACGTCGAGGCAGTACCAGGTAAGGCGGAGTTTTCGAAGCTCCGGTCGGGCAAGCCAGAGGGCTGTAACTACTGTGAGAGGACCGCTTCCCAAATCAAGAC
>JAEEGJ010025444.1_pt1 | contig 12127 bp, 8 predicted proteins | sample 8958761 | NCBI WGS metagenome assembly JAEEGJ01 (sample SAMN16246546, study PRJNA631951) | gut metagenome | biome: gut microbiome; feature: rumen; material: RS-attached | host: Bos | place: Iran: Karaj | collected 2018-10 | reverse complement strand
TAGCCGTTTGGCCACTTTTATCAGTTACTGTGATGGTGGCATCTCCTTCTTTCAGCGCATTTATAGAAATGGTGTAATCATAGACAGAAACTGTTGCAACATCTTCATCGCTACTCTCAACTTTATAGTTGCCATAACCCGAAGAGATGTTAACAGTTTGTGTCCAACCAACCTTCAATGACAACAGACTAGTTGATACCCGAAGTGGGGTTATGGTGAAACTCTTTTTCTCACCAAAGTTGCGATTAACTCCATCAGATGTATATGCGCAATAATAATAGGTCTTGCCAGGTTCAAGATTTGTTAATTGTGCCTTAAACAGACAATTACCAAGTCCACTACCTGAAATAACTTCCTTCTCTGCTTTAATATGCTCATTAAGCCTAAGCTCATGTGTGGAGTAGTAGAATCCTGTAGATATGCCATCCTCAATACTTGAGAAAGTGGTCAAGCCACTAATCGTTACCTGCCCCTTGCCTACATACTCTTCATTAGCCTGTTTATTGTCCTTCGAAACAGTTATAACAGGGAATAAGAAGAATGAGTCTGAAACTGTAGTATGATTGCTGTATAACAACTTCAATTCAGCTTTGTATGGTGGATTCTCTCTATAATATTTAATGACTTTTTCTGGAGTATCCATTTCGTGGTCTTTTGAATCTACAAAGACATTGGCATTTTTTTCGAAGTTTTCTAAGGATTCCAACTTACACCAATCTTGCAATTTGTCATAAGATTTTTTAATTGAATTTCCCAATGCCAAATTAAACAAGAGATCACGTCCTCCCCTTTGACCTGAGAGATTAGTTTCCGTATACCCAAAATATGCACCTAATCCTCGGTTATTGAACAAAATATTAGCAAAAGACTCAGAAGGCTGATCAGGGCTATCACCTTTTAATGACTGACATGCCGCATTGTGGAAGATCGAATTGGGATTCTTAAATTTCCCTTTAGCAATATCCCTGAAGAAATATTCTGTTAATTTTGGATAGGCAACATAAACTTCCTTGCCACCTCTTACTTCATTAGCGAAACTAAAAGAAATATGCACATCGGTAACATCTCCGTACTGTTTGTTGTCGCGCCATTCTTTAAAGGCCTTGTATCTATCTTCCCAATGAAAATCTTTTTTAGCATCTATCGGCTCTCCTATTTGTTCAGAAGTGTTGAAAGTGTGACCTTTCAATCCATCTGCTCTTTTTGCTATTATTTCTCCATTTTTTTCTTCTTCTGGTCTATTATATGCAATAGGCCCATAACTACCATGAGTACTTAGCAACACAATATCATAATCATAAAAGTTGGGATTTTCAGTGTCTTCAGAATTATTGTAGAAAAAATCAACAGTAGGATCTTTCCTATAATCAATATTAATTCCACATTTTGCAAATTCTTGAATCAATTTATTAAAAAGAGCGTCATGATGTAAACTTTCATCTTTACTTTGCTGATCAGTTATAAGGATCTTTAATGGAGTACCGTCATCTTTCAACAGATTTACAAATTGTGATTTCATCGCTCTTACTTGAGCTACTAAATCATTACCAATGTTATCCTCCTGACCAGATATATCGTGATTGAAATGGAAAGAGAAAGTTTCGCCTTCAGCTATTGAAACGTGCAATTCATGCCCATCACTCCATGCATCAGCAACACCTTCGGTATTTTTTATATCATCAATCTTGTTCTCGACGTCAGCTATTGTCTCACAGTCTTCTAACGCAGAGAACACTTCGGGCATTGCTGTTACAAAGTTATGCTCCGCCTTTTCTTCATCGACCTTTGTGAAGGTAATACTATCAACATCCTCGAGACTATAGATATATTTATCGTATATGGTCGTTATATGCTGGTAACTATAGTCTTCATGTTCTATTCCCTCTGCATCGACCTTTGACGTAGTTATACCCGTGATATTCTTCATGTAGAACTTACGGAAGTCACCATTTTTGAAGAAGATGCTCATATAGTCCTGCGCCATCATAGGTAGCACCATGAAAGCCAGAACAAATGCTATGATGTATTTATATTTTTTCATATTCATTATGTTATAGTTTTTAAGTTTGTTGTTGGGTTATTTATTGAGGTTCTTAATCGAAGAAATAATCATAACGAGGTCAATAGCGTTCACTTTGCCATCACCGTTCACATCAGAATTCTCAAACACGAACTTTATTTTTGACGGCATTCCCATAATATTGTTAGACACCTCAATGATATCATCATTGTCTAACTCTCCATTTCCATTGGCATCACCTAGAAGCCTGGCTTTTGGCAAGAAATAAGTGTACTTCCTGACTTGTTCCAAAGGATAGGTGACAGTTTTGCTTGTAGTGGTAATAACGAGATTTCCGTCTGAATAGGTTGTCACAGGCTCTTCGTCGAGGTCGAAGGTGACAACTTGCCCATCAGCCTGCCACACCAGCAGTTTAGCCTCTTCAGCATGCACCGATAATGTTAAGACGGTGACAATTAGGTTAAGAAATATTCTTTTCATAAAAATATATAAGTTTTGTTTAATCCGGATCAGGGGGTAATAGAGGCTCTGCGGCCATGGGGAGAGACATTGGTATTTCCTCTGCATATCTATCTTCCTCTACATACACGGTTTTAGCTGGTGGTATTGAACTGAAGTCATCATCGCTGATTCCCAAGAATCTGCTGAGATATGCTTTTAACTTATCAATCACAGTCTGCTTCTTCTCACCGCTTTCCGGCAGGAAGGGATTCACAGGAGGAAGTATCTTAGCAATACCTGTTCCCGTTTCGGTCACATAGCCGTCTGCAAAAGCCCGCTTCATAAAGTTGGCTGTTTCCTGAGGCTTCAGGTTCTCATCTTGGATGATGGCATCCAATTGCTTTTTCTTCTCCTCTTCAATATATTGCTCCCATTCATCGCCAACGTCCTTACCCTTTTCCGGAGTCATACGCTCGATGAACTTCTCAATTAGGTCACGCTTATCGCGCATATCCGGGCTGGCTTCTACCTGCTTACGGATTTGAACGATGATCTCCTTATCCTGACAGTTCTGGTCATGATACTTCTGTACGAGCTGCAGGATATAATGGATATTCACCTGCACCTGTTTCACGAGTTCCATCTCAAACTCTATGTCGTCGTTGATGCTCTCGTTATCATGCTTGGGCTTGCGGAACTCTTCGTAATATTTGTTATACCAGCCTTTATAGTCATCGTAGCGCATCTTGTCGATGAGCTGAGCCTCTTCGTCAAAGTCGTCAAAGGCATTCAGCACATTCCGCACGCGCAGTATCTCACTGATCAGACGGATAAACTCCTTCTTCGTCTCTTCATCCAGAATGTTGGCCATCTGCTCTACAGGGAATTGGCTCAAAAGCATTTGGATGAGCTCCGTATATGGCCTGTGCCATTCACCTCGACTGTCCTCATAGCCTTTTTCGTAGTACTCCTTGAACGACTTCATGAAGACCAGACCTGCAGCATTCTCATCTCCGAAGATTCTGAGACTCTCATTGGTAGCATCTTCCAGATTACGGAAGCAGACGATATTACCGCAGTTCTTGACAGCATTCAGAATACGATTCGTGCGGCTATAGGCCTGCAACAGTCCGTGCAGCTTCAGGTTCTTATCTACCCAGAGCGTGTTCAGCGTCTTGGCATCAAAGCCCGTCAGGAACATACCCACGACTATCAGGATGTCAATCTCCTTATTCTTCATTCTCAACGACAGATCCTTGTAGTAAGACTGGAACTGTTCGCTGTCGGTAGAATAGCTGGTGTTAGGATCCCATAGGTGGTTATAGTCATCGATCGACTTCTCCAAAGCCTCACGACTCTGTGAGTCAGGTGCTTTGCCCACATCCTCAGGATTCTCGTCGCTGCCCATGCCCCATTCATCCACTTCTTCCTCGTTGGCGTAGAAGGTATAGATGGTGGCGATTCGAAGGTCTGGTGTTCCAGGCTCTGCCAATTGCCGTTTCAACTCATTGTAATACATGATGGCACTCTTCACCGAGTCAACGGCCAGTATCGAGTTGAAGCCTCTGGTCTTCACCTTCAGTTTCTTTTCTTCTGCCTTCTTTCCCTTCTTCACCACCTCTTCTACATTCGTCAGGCGGTTATATGAATAGCTGTCAGCAGCCTGTTTGGTTTTCTCTGCGAAGTGTTCAAGAATATATTGACAAACGATCTTGATTCTACGAGGATCATGCAGCGCTTCATCCGTATCGATGCCCCAAACTTGTTTCCTGTCCACATCGCTCTTCATGCGCATCGTCGTGCTGTAGTCCACGTGGAAAGGCAGCACATTCTTATCCCTGATGGCATTGATGATGGTGTAGGTATGCAAGGCCTTAGTGGGTTTTCCATTCTCGTCAGGCTCTCCGCCAAAGAGCTGGGCTGTCGTCTTGTATTTACTGCCTGCGCTGGCATTGATGGCGAAGATAGGTGTGCCTGTAAAGCCAAACATCATGTATTTCTTGATGCGCTTGGTGATGATGGTATGCATATCGCCAAACTGCGAACGATGGCACTCGTCGAAAATCAGCACGATATTCTCTTTGGTCAGAATCTCGCGCAGTTTCTCGTCCTTGTCCCAGAAGTTGGGCTTCATCAGGTTCGACAGTTTCTGGATGGTCGTGATGATGATGGTGGCGTTATCATCCTTGATCTGCTTCAGCAGAATCTTGGATGAACTGTTCGAGTTGGCGCAGTTAGGCTCGAAGTTATCATACTCCTTCATCGTCTGATAGTCCAAGTCCTTACGGTCTACCACAAACAGCACCTTCTTCACGTTCTCCATCTGCGAGGCCAGTTGCGCCGTCTTGAAGGAGGTCAGCGTCTTGCCTGAGCCTGTGGTGTGCCAGATAAAACCGCCAGCCCGTATCGTTCCCTGCCAACGGTTATAGATGGCGGTCTGTATGCGTTGCAGTATCTTCTCTGTGGCCGCTATCTGATAGGGACGCATCACCAAGAGTTGCTTATCCACATTAAACACACAGTATTTGGTCAGTATGTTCAACAGCGTATGTTTGGCAAAGAACGTCGTCGTGAAGTCCCTCAGGTCTGTCAGCAGAGTATTCTCCTGATCCGTCCAATACGACGTAAACTCGAAGGTGTTACCATCCGTCTTATGCTTGCGTGGCCCGCTCCCTTCCTCTTGTTCTTTGGCATAGCGGGTGGTGTTGGAGTAATATTTGGTCTCTGTACCGTTCGAAATGACGAATATCTGCACAAAGTCGAACATACCCTTGCCTGCCCAGAAGGAGTCACGCTGATAACGATTGATCTGGTTGAAAGCCTCCTTGATGCTCACCCCTCTGCGTTTCAGTTCTATCTGTACCAGAGGCAGGCCGTTCACCAGTATGGTCACATCATAACGATTCTTGAAGGCACCGTCCTCCACCGCATACTGATGGGTCACTTGCAGACGGTTGTTGAAGACGTTGGACTTATCTATCAGTTTGATGTTCTTCTTGATGCCGTTATCCATCATCAGGTTCAGGATATAACCCTTACCTTGCAGCATCTCCGTCTTCTCCTGGATGCCCATCTGCTCATTCGAGATCATAGGCAGCAGGCGCTTCCATTCATTATCGCTCAGACAAACATCATTCAGCAGTTCTATCTGGCGCCTGAGGTTCTTCAGCAGACCATCCTCATTCTGAACCTTCACCAGTTCATAGCCCTGAGCCTGCAGCTGCTGGATCAGAGAGGTTTCCAAACTATATTCACTCTGATACCCGCCCGGCGGCTTCTCCGGCACTTCGTAATGCGCCATCACCGTCTGGTGCTCCTGTTCTACTATGATTTTATAGTCATCCATTATTGATTTGTTTCTTAAAAAGGTAATTGTTTGAAAATCACATATGAAGTCACGTCACCAGCTTTCAAATATAATTTCGCAGTCCTTGGGCTACTATCCCTGTTTTCTTTAAGTTTCAACCAAATAATAGCGCTTTCCGCCTGAGATTTAATCTCCACCCACGAAGCGTCTGCCCTGACCTCAAAGTCTTTGAATATTTGTGTTACCATTTTCCCAGACTTTGTACGAATAACGTATGTTTTATCAACATCGCTACCTCCTATAATAACTGTATCTTTGTTTGAATACGATCCTAATCTCAAAGGAAGTTCTTTATCTTTGTCAATAGCATCAGTTGCCTTATTAGTATTAACTGAATTTTGCGTATTAGAAGAGCCTTTAATTACTTTTCCACCTAAAACTTTATTTAAATTCTTTAATCTCTGAACATAATCCGCAGGCTTCCCATTAACCATTTCTTTAGGTTTATAAAATCTATCATTCTCGAGAATACCATCAAGATTGAAAACAATGTAATCCTTACACGTCTTTAAATCATTAATATTTTGGGGAACTTTGAGATTTCCTTCTCTCAAACCAAAAGCGATCCACTCCGATGTTGAATAATAATGGTGGTAATCCCAATTAACAGATGGGAAACCAGCAAATATTTCTTTTATTTTCTTTGTTTTAGTATTAATCGTGAAACTACTGTGTGGCGTACGTACATCTCCATCGTAATAAGCCTCAAAAGTGAAGGTTTGAGCGCATAATATATTAGTTATACAACTAAATATAGTACAAATAATCAACTTTTTCATATCAATATAGATTAATTTGTTAGTAAAGCGTTATTATATTAAAAATTCTGTTCTATATATGCCAGCAACTGCTCGAAACTTGCATCTGAAAGATTCAATGCACCCAAAGGAGCCTGTTTCAATCCATTCTGCAACATATTGCTTAGCTTCAATTTTCCACTCATTGACTCACCAATCCTCTTGATTTTATAGAAACGATTATGTTTTTTCGCACTTTCAAAGTCTTCCTCTCTTTTATAATACTTCTTTTCTGCATCATAATCTTGGGTATAAGGCAAATCGCAGGCTATAATCTCAAATTTGAAAACAATTTCTTGCTTGGGTTTTGAGAAGTAGATATAGCCAGTATCACCCACCTGAAGATTATTATATTGCTTCCAATAAATATAACCCAACTCATCAAAACACCTACGATGGTCAAAAAACTTTCCGCTGGCAGAAATCATCCATACTTTAGGATCCCGTTTGCTTTCAGCCTTTGGCTGCTTGGAGTTCGCTACTTTTGATGGAACCGCAGGCGTTGCAACAGTCTGCAGGACAACAGGATTAAGACCGTCTTTACGTCTTACATCAACAACAAGAGTGGAGCGCAACGTTTCAAGCAAGTGATCAGGCAACTTGCTTCTTTCTACAATCATATTTAGAATTTCTGTCTTGCCATCTTCCGAGCACCAATACTCAACACTCTTATTTACCTTTACCCTTTTATGACAAAATCCAAGCATCTTGGCTGAAGAATAGTCTGACCGAACCAATACCTCCATCAATTGATGAGCTGCTTCATTGTCATGCTGATACTTAATGGCCTCAACAAGAGTTGCCTCGTGTTTGGGGGTACTATAATCGATGTAATATATTTCTAATTTATTGCCCAGTAAAAGAATACCATAACTGCAGGCTTCCTGGCGCATATAGTCTATCAATTGGTTAGCGTCCTTTTCCTCCTTTTTCTTTGTAGGACGTTTTAACTCAATTATGACTTCTGGGGTTCCTTTACCTAAAACAAACAAAGCAAAGTCAGCCCTATGTGTGGCCGTTGCAAACTTAACAGGATATTGCTCCTTCAATTCTTTTTTGAAGCGATTCCAGCCAAGTGTAGTGAAGAAGTCTCTTGCTATATCCTCTTCAAACACTTTTTCAAGATTGTTTTTTTGAGCACTTGCGGCTATTTCGTCGCAAAAACTGTTCCAAATAAGTTTCCAGTCATCCATATATTTATTCAAATGTCAATAGTTTATTACGATAATATTCATATTGCTTTTCGCGCTGAGAGAGTTGCGCTTCCAAGTTCTGGATAGAGGCCTCGAAGGTATCGAGGATAGAAACGATATGATTTTGTTCATCAAAAGAAGGAAGAGGAATAACATATGAGCCTATCATCTTTAGATTTAGACCTCCCCTTGTTCCATCACCAGATGATATACGCCTCAAATCATTATATCTTGTTTTCAAATAGAAATACACAAATTTATTGAGAATACCTTCATCTTCTATAACTACTCCACACAAAGATTGATTTGTACAAAGTTCTATTGCGGTGATAGCTACTGCCCCTCTCGTTTTACCTTGTCCTGCAAGAGCAATTACCACTGTATTTATAGGAAGCATTTTTGTGCTTGAATTATCATAACCCTTTTTAGTTATGAAAGAAGCCGTATGTGCAACAACTCCTTGATGTACTTCACCTGAGTTCATCCAAGGAATCGTACCATTTTCCCAATAAGAACTTTCTTTCGTTGAAGGAGTAGCCCCAGCAATGCACTTACCAACCTCTCCCAACGTTTTCATTTCCAGTCCTTCTTTTCCTTCAAGGTCAAGAAGTTGGTCACGATAATACTCATACTGCTTACGGCGCTGGGCGATTTGCTCTTTCAGGTTGTCGATTGAAGCGGTGAACGTATCGAGTATGCCCACTATCCTAATCTGCTCAGAAAGCGATGGGATTGGAATTTCAATAGCTGAGAGTTTTGCTTGAGAAACATTGGGGACCGATCCAATTCCTGCTAGCCCTTTGATTTTAGATTGAAACGGTTTATCGTCAAGAACATAAAATAAATATTGAGGATTGGTCTGTATGTTCTTGATTAAAACCAACTGTGGGTTTATAGTGGCTTTTTCTGGAAGATGGCGAATTCTTGCGACCTTCCCTACAGATGCGGTTTTACAAAGAATAATATCGCCCTCATTTACTATTATCTCTGGAGATTCTTCGTATTTGTCCCAAGTAATATAAGTGCATGACTCATAATTCATTGACCCATTATCAATGTTGCCAGGACTTAAAGAAATAGCACCTTTACCCTTATCAACCTGATCATCACGAGTATATCCTCTAAATCCTATTCGCCCCTTTATTTCACAAATATCTCCTAATTTCTTCCACTCCACCATATTCATAATTTTACTTCTTCACCCTTTTCTTCAATAATTCTATAGAAGTCGGGGGCAATTGTTATTATTTGGGAATTAATGCTTGGTTGAATATCTATTAAGTCCTCACGGCCAATACCTATCGTAAATCTTATCTGATGACAGGCATTCAAAATAGATTGATTCTTAACAAAGTCCGCATCATATAAGATACGTGAATTCAAATAGCCGCCTTCTGTTTGAGGGAGTTTGTACAATTCAATAAGACCTTCCCTTACATCATCTGGAAATGAATCATAAAACATTCTTAATTGAGCATCTTTCTGCTCTTGCTGTTGTTTAGCCTGTGCATCCTCGTTTTGCTTCCTAATCCTATATAATTCCTGTTTTTCCTTATCTTCTTTATTTCGTTTGATGCTTTCATTATATTTATCAAAAAGGGAGTGGATCCAATAAAGCACAACATATGCTATACAAAAAACGAAGATAGTCCACAATAAATCTTTTGATATAATTTGATAAGAAAAGATAGATATAGCAAGAGCCAAAAGGAAAATAATAATATTTCCTTTCTCAATAAAAGCCTTTATAGATGAAAACAATTCACTCATATCTTAAATCTTTTTCAGGTAGCCGTGGGGATGGTAGCCGTGGGGGCAGATTCTTGAGTCATAGCAGCCGTCATACCCAAGAATCTGTCCCAGCGACTATCGTTTCAGCACTTTTGGGCATTGCTATCGTTTTCCTGACGTCAGGAAAATGGTCTGAAACATTGTTTCCAACGCCCTCACATGCTAACTTTGCCTTATTAATAACATTTGCAAAATTCTCCCATTTGCTATAGCCAAGCAATGCTTGTAACTCTCTTGCACTCCAGCATTCCACACCATCTATCTCAAGTGCGGCCCGCTCGAATGCGCTATATAATTGTTTTATGATTTCTTTTTTCATTATTCACTTTCAATCTTATTCTCCTAATTCCTTGATGATGTTGGCAATCTTCGCGTTCAACTCAAATTCTTTTTAATTGTTTCTTGAAGTAACCTAATACGCTATAGAGGGGAATGTTCTCCATCCAGCCCTGATCGATGTAGGGTTTCATGGAACAGCGGAGACCTTTGAGGTTCTTGTCTGCATGATCGATCGTCACAAACTGACTAAGCGATTTGCTTTTCAAGTTCTCTTCGGCCTTTACTTCTATAGGAATTATCCGCTCTTCTTGCTGTACCAGAAAGTCGATCTCCAATTTTGAATTTTCCTTACTGAAATAATCTATTGACAGATTGTCGATGGTTATAAGTTGCTCCAGCACATAATTCTCAGAAAATGCTCCTTTAAACTCCTTAAAAACATCGTTACTGGTCAGCATCAGGCTTGCTGGCGCGTTGGCCATAGCACCCAGCAGGCCAACATCAAGTGCAAACAGTTTGAAAGCATCGAAATCTTCGTAGAACTTCAAGGGCACTGCAGGTTTCTTGCTATTATAGACCTTATATGCAAGTCCTGCATCTATCAGCCACTGAATCGCCAATTCAAACTCCTTTGCACGCCCACCTTTCTTCACCGCTCCATAAACGAACTTTTTATTCTCCTTAGCCAACTGCGAAGGAATACTCTGCCACACCATTCTGATTCGCTCCGCTTCCTGACCTGCATGTTTTGATATGTCATTGGCATAAGCCGCAATGATCCTATTCTGATTGCGACGGACAGCAAGGACATCCTCCTTCTCAACCCAATTCAAGACAACCTCAGGCATACCACCCACATAGTAATATTGACGGAGAAGATCCTGAAGCTTATGATCCAAGACATTTAATGAATCCCATTCACCATTTGCAAGCATTTCAGAAAGAGTATCATAACCTTTCGCCCAAAGAAACTCCTCGAACGTCATGGGGTACAATCTCAATATATCCACCTTGCCAACAGGATATGACTCGCCAGGATGATGAACTACACCCAACAATGATCCTGCAGCAACAATATGCAATTCGCGAGCGTTCTCACAGAAATATTTCAGCGAAGCGATTCCTTGCGGAACTTCCTGTATCTCATCGAAGAAGATTAATGTTTTGCCAGCAACAATCTGTTGCCCCGTATTGGCAACAATATCACGCACAATACGCTTGGGAATAAGATCGCTCACAAACAATGATTTGGCAAAAGGCTCATCCGCACAGTTGATATAGACCAAGTTGTCGTACTCGTTTTTTCCAAAATCTTTTATCAGCCAAGTTTTTCCAACCTGACGGGCTCCCTCCAATACAAGAGGCTTGCGTGAAGGATCGTTCTTCCATTCTATCAGCGAGTTATAAAGTATTCTCTTCATTCAAATCACACTTTTCTGGACGAATATTAACCGCATTATTACACTTTTCTGGACGAATTGTCGCTGCAAAGTTACACTTTTCTGGACGAATTTCCAAATGTTTTGCCAATTTTCTTGGGGAACTTTAACCTGTTTATGCCAATTTTCTTGGGGAACTTCTATCTTACTCTCCTAATTCCTTAATAATCTCATCGATCTTCTGATTCAACGCATTGCCCTCGGCTACGAGGGTTTCGAGTTTGGCATTGACCTCAGAGATGTTGATAACCTCGCGGGTGTCTTCCTGCTCTACATACGAGGAGACAGAGAGGTTGCAGTCGTTGGCAAGGATATCGTCGTTCTTCACCAACTTAGCCAGATATTGTTCGTCCTTGCGGCTCTTGAACACATCCATGATCTTTTTCTGATGCTCAGGCAGGAGGAGGTTCTTGTTGCCATTCTTCTGGAACAGTTTGCTGGCGTCGATGAAGAGCACGCTCGAATCTGTCTTGGCACTCTTCTTCAGCACGATGATACAGGTGGCGATACCCACACCAAAGAAGAGGTTGGCGGGCAACTGGATCACGGTATCTACATAATTGTTCTTAATGAGATACTGACGGATGCGCTTCTCGTCGCCTCCACGATAGAGCACACCAGGGAACTCTACGATAGCGGCCGTTCCCTGCTCAGACAGATGGTAGAGCATGTGCATCGTGAAGGCCAAGTCTGCCGCACTCTTCGGGGCCAGCACACCAGCAGGAGAATAGCGCGGGTCGTTGATCAGGATCGTGTTGTCCTTACCTTCCCATTTCAGCGAGTAAGGGGGATTGGAGACA
>JAEEGJ010025443.1_pt1 | contig 12127 bp, 10 predicted proteins | sample 8958761 | NCBI WGS metagenome assembly JAEEGJ01 (sample SAMN16246546, study PRJNA631951) | gut metagenome | biome: gut microbiome; feature: rumen; material: RS-attached | host: Bos | place: Iran: Karaj | collected 2018-10 | reverse complement strand
GATCTCCTCACAACCGCTCAGCCCCGCTACCAGCAGCGCCGCGCAAATCAGTGTCTTCAGTATATTCATCGCTGTCGTTTTCTTATATAACACACAAACGTGCGAAATCTTGCCTGTAAAAGTTCTTTTTTTCTCCTTCCGCCGGGCGGAACCCTTCCGGCCCCGCCCGGCATCAGAAGAAAAGTGTTTATGTTTAACCGTGCTTATGAAAGCCTATTCTTTTTTGAGCTCCGTTGCCGGATTGGTCTTTGCCGCCTTCAATACCTGCCAGATGACGGAGACAAAGGCGATAAGCCCGGTGAGCAGCACGGCCACCACGAAAATCCACCAATAGCCTTCCAGCCTGTAAATGAAATCTTTGAGGTATTCTTGTGCGGCATAGACTGCAATCGGAATGCCGATAAAGCAGGCAATGCCAACCAGCAGCATATAGTCCCGGATACTTCTTCGCGCCTCGGAGTTAACGGTTCCGCCGAAGACCTTGCGCACGGCAATGTCATGGGCTTTTTCATCGGCATAATAGGTACTCATGGCCAGGAGGTCCAAAAGCGAAAGCAGTAGCGCCAGAGCCATGAAAACCTCCATCAGGCGCATGTTGTTCCGTGCAGGCCTCAATGCTTTTTCATAGAACTCCGTCAGGAAGCCGTTGGCCAGTTCGTAATAGACCATGTTGTCCTTCTTCCATGTCTCGTAGGTTTCCTGAATCTGCCTCCGGGCCTCCTCATGGTCTCCTGTTATTTCCATCAGAATGCCGGAGGTATAAGGATACGTCGCCTGGATATTTTCAACAAGAACAATCATGTCCTCTTTCGCCCCCATATTGCTGAGTGATACGGGGAAATCGGCAATGACACCGCCCACGTTTTCACAGTTTCCCATCCGCTGGCGCAGCGTCTCGATCTCATGATATTCCTTGGTGAATCCCGTCGCCGCAAAGGCCGATTCGCTGAACCAGACGGTATTGTTCACCGGCACTTGATAATCGGCCTGAATTTCAAAGCCCAGCATATCAAAGGCGTCCTTGTCCATGTGGAATACCCGGTAGAGAATGTCTTTGTCATCCACCGTTTTGCTATACTGGCCGTTCCCTTGTTGCCCTGGCACTTGAAAAGCAAGTCCAGTGCGCTCCACGAAGGGTAGTGCCTCCAGCGAGCTGCGCAAAGGCTCCAGGCCGAAGGATGCGGACTAAAGGAGGTATTTGTTGCCGATATCGGCATGGACCGGACGGTTCAGCGATTTCCGGTACTGCGCTTCCATGACGATGGCAAGGGCGATCAACAGGACCGACAGCGCATTCTGCAGGATGATAAATACCTTGCTGAAAGACATTTTTCTTTGCGCCCGGAAGTTGCCGCGGACCACATCGATGGGCTTCCATTGGCTGGAAAAGAGGGCCGGCAGGAGCCCCGCCAGGAACCCGACCACCAGCACCAGACCCATGAAAATGGCGATGTATTTGGGCGTGAACTGGATCCGGATGGCAATGTCCGGGTCGTTCAGGAGGCGGTTTACTACGGGCGCCCACCATACAGCCAGGAGGATGGATACGGCAAAGCACACCAGCGTAAAGAGCAGGGATTCCAGGATTCTACGGCCGAAAACGGAGGTCTGCGAAGCGCCGATAAGCCGCCTTGTGGCCATCTCCCGCGCCCTTTTGGCACTGAGCGCCATGTTCAGGTTGATATAGTTGAACACCGCGCTGACGAGGAGGAGCAACACCGCCGCGAGCAGCAGGTCCAAGGTCCGTTTATCGCTGTGAGCGATATTTCCCGAGACGAAGGTGCCACTTTGCGCATCCCCGAATATAAGTTCATCCAGTCTGTATATCCGGACGCCTTGCAGGAAAGAAGATCCGTAAAACTCGTATAGACTCTTGCAGACCGCCACGGCCTTCTCTTCCAATGCGTTCCTATCGGCCCCCGGACGAAGTTTCACAAAGGTACATACGCTGCCAAACTGGTCGTTTGGGTCGGAAAAAGCCTTGACGGGCCCGTCAATGGAAAGGACGACATCGGCATAATCGAAAAGCGTAGACTTCCAGTCCCGCATGATGGCAGCGACGGTAAAGGAGTCTTCCCCCAATTTCCAGCTGTCTCCGACTTTCAGGCCGGACTTGTGCGCAAACTCCTCGCTGACAATCATATTGCCGGCATCGGACAGGACGTCAGGCCCGCCATCTACAAATTTCAGATTAGGGAACAGTTCAAAGAAATGCCGGTCTGCCGTAACAATCTTGGTCTGCAGGATCCCCTCATCCGGAAAGGCCAAATAATCCACCAGAGACAGCCTGCCTGCCATTTCCACCTCCGGAGCAGCCTCTTTGATAGCATCCGTGAAAGTGTAAGTGAGTCCCAGTTGGTCCGGCTGGCCGTCCTCCACCATCGCAAAAGTATAGACATCCCTCCAGTTCGGGTTCTCGTACTTGACCTCGAACTGCTGCACCACATAGCTGCCGATGATAATTACAAACGCCAGGCTCACGGCCAGTCCCACCGCCTCGATGGCCGTGTAGAGCTTGTTGCGGGAGAGAAATTTCAGGTAACTATTCATTTTTCAGTGATTCTACCGGATTGGCCTGGGCAATGCGGAGGCAGTTCAGCACCACTACGCCCAGCACAATCAACAGCACCAGGGCCGCTCCGCCGATGAAGTACAGCGGATTCAGGGACACTTTCTCCGCAAACTGTTCCAGCCACCTCCGGGCCACGAAGAAAGCGCCGACGCAGGCGGTGGCGGCCATCACCGCAGAGAGTTTCATAATGTCAGTGGCGAACACGCCCAGAATGTCCCGGGTGGTGGCTCCGTTGATCTTTCGCACGGCCATCTCCTTGGAGCGCCGGAGGCTTTCGTCCTTGATGAAGCCGATGAGGCCCAGCAGCGCAATCAGCAGCGAGAACACGGCCCCCAGAGCCATCGTATTGCGCATTTTCTTGCTATCGGCATAGGCGGCACGCATTTCTTCGGCATAAGAAACAATGTTAATTTCCTTATCAGGAAGCGCTTCGTTCAAAGCGCCGCGCACTTTCTCCAGCGCATCTGGACGCACCTTGAACAGGGTATGCGGCATCCAGGAAGTCATCGAACCGATTTCGCCGTAGAAAAGGGCACTCGGCCGGTTGTCCACTCCCGTCAGATTTCCGATGAGATAGGGCTTGTAGATACCTGAAATGGTGAAGTATCTTCTTCCGGTATCGCCTGATCGGTCGTGACCGGTGATGAAGACCAGCTTACCCACGGCCCCGTCGGACCAGTCCGTGAACTCCGCCATTTTGGTAACAAACTTCTCGTCAACCACAATTTCAGAGGAATCCCTCGGGGCACGGCCTTCAACGAACTGGATGCCCATCAGGTCATAGAAATCACCGGAGCACTCATACTGGTCTGCAATATTGAAGAGCGACCGGTCATCATCGGGCAAGTACACATTGTCACCATTGGAGCCCTGGAAAGGAAGGTTGTAACTAGCAGCGACACCGGTCACTTCGGGAAGACCGCGAAGAGTTTCGGCCGCGCGTACCAATGCCTGGCGGTCGCCGTCAAACATATCGAAATAGTACAGGTTCTTGTAGTCATAGCCCGTATCGGCGTTGGACACCTTCTGGTACTGCCGGCCAATGATGAGCATCATGACCACCAGAAACACATTGATAAGCACCTGGACGCCAAGCAGACCGAGTTTCCAGTTGCGGGAATTTTCGGTATAGTTCTTCAGGGCGGCGTACACCGGAATCCGCTGATACAACTCCGCCGGGACCACGATGGAAATGACAAGCACGAAGACCAGTACGGCCGCGATGGCCATGATACTCTGGGGCACCAGCAATGTTTGGAATGGCACACCCAGCAGATTCTCCACAATGCCTCGTCCGGCGAAGATGATAACGGCAGCGATGGCCAGCGAAAGAACAATGTGCAGCAGAGCCTCCTTCGACAGCATTCCGTAGATATGCTTACCCTCAGCGCCATAACACTTGCGCACGCCCACTTCCTTGGAACGCTTCACCATGGAAGATATGACAATCAGGATGTAGTTCAACAGGGAAATCAGGATTAGCAGCGCCGCCACGATGGAAAGCAGGATCACCTGCGACTTCACCTCGGGGTCGGAGGTATGCAGCGTGCTGAAGGGCTTCAGGAAATACCTCAAACTGGTTCCCTGGGCCTCTATCTGCGCCAGTGGCTGGTGCGCCTCCTGCATCTTCCGGATGGCATCGGTGAGCGAATTTGGGTCCACCCCTGAAAACAGTTTCACATAACCCTTGTAGCGGTCGTTGCCCAGCCAGTTATCCGTGCTCTGCTTGCCGTAGGTGTCCATGGACAGCAGGATATCGTAGTCCAGGGAACCGTTCTTGGGGAAGTCTTCAAAAACGCCTTCGATGGTCAGCTTCAGGCCATCCATATCGGCATTCGCAATCTGTTTACCGATGCATACCTGCACGCCGCCCATCTTCTCCGCAAAGCTCCGGCTCACCATCACGCTGCCCCACTTGCTCAACACCTTCACAGGATCACCGGCAAGGATCGGCCGGTCGAAGACCTTGAAGAAGCAGGTATCGGCACAGACCAGGGTGGCCTTCAGTTTATTTCCGTTCTCATCCAGGTACGTATCACCGTTGAAAACGAAAGTGGTACGCGTACCGGCCTCAACACCGGGGACTTCTTCCATGAAGCCCACCGATACAGCGCCGCTTACCTGGCCATAATCGTGTTCATCCCCCTGGTGGGAGTACCAGGTATTGATGGTATACACCCGGTCGATGTCCTTGTAGAAGCTATCGTAACTCAGCTCAAAGAACACCTTGGCAATGAGCACGATGCCCACCGCCAACCCGATGCCCAGGGAGAGGACCTTGATTAGAATATCTGAGTTCTTCTTCATTTTCAGTTTCTTCGTTCGCTTCGCTCCCTCAGAATGACAACACTGTCATCGACAACACTGTCATCCTGAGCGAAGCGAAGGATCTACAGTTCATTTTTGACGTCAGAGACGATCTGGCCGTCGAACAGGTCAATTGTCCTCTGTGCCTGTGCGGCGTCTTTCTGGGAGTGCGTCACCATCACAATGGTGGTTCCCTCGGCATTGAGCTCTTTCAGCAGGTCCATCACTTCCTTGCCGTTCTTGGAGTCCAGGTTACCGGTGGGCTCATCCGCGAGGATCAGCTTCGGACCGGCCACGACGGCGCGGGCGATGGCGACGCGCTGCTGCTGACCGCCGGAGAGCTGCTGCGGGAAGTGGTTGGCGCGGTGGCTGATGGCCATGCGCTTCATGATCTCCGTGACCTTGGCCTTGCGCTCGGAAGCGGAGATGTTCAGATAGCGCAGCGGAAGCTCAATGTTCTCATAGACATTGAGTTCGTCGATGAGGTTGAAGCTTTGGAACACAAAGCCGATGTTGCCCTTGCGGAACTTGGTGCGCTCCTTCTCCTTGAGGCCGCCGACCTCAGTGCCGAGAAGCTCGTAAGAGCCGCTAGTCGGATTGTCCAGCAGGCCGAGGATGTTCAGCAGCGTGGACTTGCCGCAGCCCGAAGGCCCCATGATGGCGACAAACTCGCCGTCCTTGATTTCGAAGGAAACGCCATTGAGAGCCGTGGTCTCAATCTCTTCCGTGCGGAAGACTTTGCAAAGGTTGGAAACTTTAATCATAATGAGTTGTTATTTAATTATTTATTCTATTCTTTCTTCAACGCCTCGGCCGGATTCGTCCGAGCGGTCTTGATGCTCTGGTAGAGTACACTGATCGCGGCGATAAAGGCAACCGCCAGTCCGGCGAGGACGAATATCCACCAATGGAGGTCAATGCGGTGTCCGTACCCGGAGAGCCAGCGGCTCATGATGAACCAGGCAATGGGCACGCCGATGACAAAGGCGATTCCCACCATCTTCATGAATGACAGCACCAGTTCTTTCAGCACGCCGGAATAATCGGCCCCAAAGACTTTTTTTACCGACACGCTGCGGATTTCCTGCTGCATGTAGTAGGAACTCATCGCAAAGAGGCCCAGGGCGGAAACCAGGATGGAGAGCAGCGTAAAGATGAGCACGATGTTCAGCACCCGGCTCTCATCGGCAAAGCCGTCCTCAATCATTTCCTCAATATACTGGGCTTCGAAGAGCCGGTCCGGGAAGACTTCCTTGCAGGCGGCTTCTACCTGTTTTCTCGCGGCCGCTTGGTCACCGGTCGTTTTTACAATCAGCATCCAAGGGTAATCGTCATCGGGATTCTCTCCGCGGTTATAAATCATTGCGGCGCTCTGGTCTGCCTCGATGGGACGAATCTTGAAATCATAGTAAATTCCTCCAATCTGGCGTGTTCCATTCTTGGCAGTCTGGTATTCCGTTGCCGTTTCCTCGATGCCAATCTCTTTGAAAGCGTATTCGTTGAGCCACCAGGCGCGTTGATGGTTGTCCTGCTTCACTTTCAGGCCAAGAATATCGAAGTATTTGTCATCGCCCTGGATTTGTTGGAAGGACACCCAGTGACCATCCGGCATTTCCATCGTCCAGTTGTTCGTTCCTTCCAGCGGGATGCCGTCACCTTGCCCCACTTCTTCCACGCAGGGCTCCGCACGCAGACGGTCCAGCAGCGGCCGGATCTGCCCGGTATTTCCAAAGGCATTGTCAACTACGAGGATATCTTTTGTATTGTAGCCCAGGTCGGCAGAAACCAGATGCCGAATCTGCAGGCCCATCGTGAGGGTGCTCACCAGCATGATGATGGCTACCACATTCTGTACGATGATAATGACTTTGCTATAAACCGTCTTGGTCTTGAGCCGAAGCGTACCGCGCACAATCTCGATGGGCTGCGCCTTTTGAATCAGCAGTGCTGGTACGATGCCGGACAGGACCCCTAGCACAACGATAAAGCCCAGTACCAGCAGCATATTGACTGGGGTAACCGCCTTGAAGATGGATACCTGGTACTCCAGCAGGCGGGAAACCGTCGGGCAGAGCGCTTCCGCCAGCAATATGGCCAGCAGCATCGAGATGCCGCAGATGAGCGTGCTCTCGGCAATCACTTTCAGGAAGATGCTGCGCTTGTCGGCACCAACCAAACGCCGGGTGGCCATCTCCTTGGCCCGGAAGCCCGTCAGGGCTGTAGTCATATTGATATAGTTCAGCACGGCAAACGCCAGGAGCAGGATGCACATCGCCAGCAACAGGTTCACGAAGTTGCGGTTGCCGAACTGGATGGTGCCTGTCCCGTCCCTGTTCCCGTCTTCCAGGAAATACATCTCCCGGAGCGGGATGAAGCGCACCTCTTCATATTGTCTTTTATAGACCCAGAAATTCTCTTTCAGCCAGTCCAGAACGTCATCATGCTTAGCCTGTAGGTCGGCGCCAGGATAGGTCATCACAAAGCAGATGCCACTTCCCGCGTTGCTCATCTCCTCGTCGTTGGCAGAATTAATCTTTGTCATGATCTCACCCCGCATCAAGACGTCCGGTGCTTTCAGAATGGAGTTGCCGAAATCTTCATAGACGCCGCAGACAGTAAGCGGATAATCACCGTTATTATTGAAGGTGATGACCTGTCCGAGCGGATCCTTGTCCCCGAAATGGGCATTCGCAAACTCCCGGCTCACCATGCAGCGGTCCCAGGACACACGCCAGTCAGCCTTATTGCCTTCCACCAGGTCATAGCTGAATATCTCGAAGAAGGTGCTGTCCGCCGCCATCGAGCTGCCATAGACCAGTTCGCCGCCAATGGTAAAGGCCGAAGCTGATGCAATATTGCCTACGCAGCATCCCTTCTCAATTTCCGGGAAGTTATTCTTCAGGTGTTTGTCCAGCCAATAACCCATGTGGACGCGCTGCTCGCTGGCAACTACATAAATCCTTTCCGCATTCTTCTGGAAAGAATCCGTGGAGAGCTGCCGCTGAATATACGCCGCCAGCAGGAGCACGAACGCCATCGATACCGTCAGGCCCACCAGGTTGATAGCCCCGTATAACTTATTCTTCTTAAGGAAATTCCAAAAACTCTTCATAGCTTAGAAAACTAACACGTCACTATCACCATACGTATCATACCCGGAGGTAATCACCCTCTCGCCGGGTTCAAGGCCTTCCAGTACCTCGTAATACTGCGGGTTCTGGCGGCCGATGCGTATCTCTCTTTTGACGGCTTTAGTGCCTTCTTTGTTAACAACGTAGATCCACTTTCCGCCGGTCTTCTGGTAGAAGGTGCCGCGCGGGATGATCACAGCCTCTTCCGGCTGGCCCAGCTGGAGATTCAGGTAGTAGGTCTGGCCGCTGCGGATATTGTCGGGCTGCTCGCCGTCGAACTTGAAATCGGCCTTGAACTTGCCGTCACGGACCTCGGGATAGACTTTGCGGATGACGGTGGAGTAGGTCTCTCCCTGGCGCTCGAAAGTGGCCTCAAGACCTGCTACCACGCGGTCAATGTAATGCTCATCAATCTGTGCCTCCACTTTATAGAGGCCTACGGAATTGATTTGTCCAATCTTGGTGCCTGCGGCAATGCTCTGGCCCAGAACCACATCCAGCAGGCCGAGTTCTCCATCGATGGGCGCTTTCACAATCAAGTTGCTCTTGCGCCTGCGAATCATTGACATATTCAGTTGCATATTCTCCAGAGATTCCTCCATACGGTCGATCTGAGTGCCTCTATAAAGGCTGTCCTGACGGGAACGCTCTGTCATCAGATTGTACTTCTGCAGAGCCAGCTGGTAGTCTTCCTCGGCCTTGAGGTATTCCTCCTTGGCGATGAGTTTGTCCTCGTATAAGGCCTTCTGCTGCTCATAAGCACGGCGCAGGCGCTCCACGTTGGTGCCGTACTCCAGCACATTCTGGCGCACGTCCAGCTTCTGCTGCTCCATCTGGATCTGGGTGTTGCGCAAGATGTTCTCCTTCTCAGCCAGCTCGGCTTCGGAGTTCAGGATCTGCAGGTCCAGATTATCGTTGTTCAGGATGAGGATGGCATCGTTGGCTTTTACCGGGGAGCCCTCCTCGATGAGGATCTTCTCCACGATACCGCCTTCCTGCGGGCTCAGCTGGATGGTCGTCATCGGCTGGACGCGCCCGCTGATGCGGATATAGTCGTTGAATTCGCCTTTGACGGCATTGGAAATGGTCACGGTATCCTTATCAACGCGCAGGGTCTTGTTGTTCGGCCTTGCAATGAGGTAAATCACAAATGCCAGCAGCAGCGCTCCCAGCCACCAGGGCAGAGCCTTTTTGGTGAACGCTACGCGCCAACCCGTTTTCTTCTCGATGATCTTATCCATAGTTTCTTACTGATTTACATATTCAACACCATTGTAGTAGCGGACCACCGCCTGCTTGATGAGGTACTTGAACAGGCTGTTCATCTCATCGGCCTGGGCCTTGAGGTAGTTGTTGTTGGCCGTCTGGAACTCCAGCGGGGAGATGAGGCCCTGCTCCAGTTTCTTCAGATTCAGCGTGTAAGCCTCGGCCTGGACTTCGGCCTTGCGCTGTGCCTGCTGGTAGGCCGTGGCGGCGCCGTCGCGGTCCTGGATGGCCCTGCGTACTTCGCTCTCCACATCCCGGCGCTTCTGGTCCAGCTCGGCCGTGGCCTTGTCCAAGGCGTGGCGTTTCTTGGAAATGCGGGAAGCCTTGGCCAACCGGTCCCAAATGGGAATACTCAGGGACAACTGCACATATTCACCCATATTGTTGCGGAACTGGGTGCCAAAGGCCGCCGTGGGCTGGTTCGGATAGGTAAAATAATTGGTATTCCACCCTCCATACAGGCCGATGGAAGGCATCAACTGCCATTTGGCGGTGGTGAGTTCCCGCCGGGCGTTGAGCTCTTTCCAGGAGGCCACATTCACGCCAGGATTGTGGTCCAGGGCGAAGTCTACGACAGACTCCGCGGCCACCGGCTCAATCTGCCACACAGGCATTGATGTATCGATGATAAGCTCCTCATCCACAGGCCAAAACATCAGGTCGGCAAGGGTCATTTTCTGGCTCACATACATATTATAAGTATTGGTGAGGTCGTACTGACGGTCGGCCAGGTCGGCCTCCATCTGAATCACATCGGCGTGACCTTTCTGGCCCAACTCTTCCTGGCGCTTGGCCTTTTTCAAGGCCGATTCCGCCGTTGCCACCTGCTCCTCATGCACATCGGTGAGGCGCTTGTAGTACACCACGTTGTAATAGGCCTCCATCACCGCCAGGCAAATATCGGCCTCCACCTGTTTTTCCTGCGACTGGGCAATAAGAAGGCCGGTTTTGGAGATTTTGTAATTGTTCACCGCCTTGAAACCGTCGAAGAGGTCGTAGCCCGCAGAAACGCCGTAGCTGTTGTGGAACGACGTGGTCTGGATATACGTATTGGTCTCCGGGTCAATGTTACGGCCGAAATTGTAGTACGCAACGGTCTGAGCGTTGATCTGCGGGGTAAATAGCGCCAGGGCGGCATCCCGCCGGTCAATCTGCGCATCCCCGATGGCCGCCTGCTGAATCCGGATCTTGGTGGAGTTGGAAATGGCATACTCCATACAGTCCCGGAGTGTCATCAGCCTGGCCCCCTCGGCCACTCCATCCTGCGGCTCCTGGGCTCCGGCCACCGCGGCCGAAAGCCCCATCGCCGCCACAAAAACGAATATGTAAAGTCGTGTCTTCATCATACAATGATTTATCACCGTGCCAGAATTGAGCACTTGCCGTGCCAAACTAATTAATGTGTTATTTATCAGTCATTTCCGATTTTGTTGGGGTGCAAAAAAAGTGTAAAGCCCTGTAAAGAACTTTACACTTTCCAACTTTACACTCTGTCCTTTCCGCAGCCTAAATCATCTGGGCGGCCAGCTGTTCTACGCTGAAATTCAGGAGTGAAGAATTTTCTTCCCGCAACTGCTCGGCAACGGGTGACTGCATCACAAGCCCCGTCGCATCACGGGGCGTCATTCCATATCTGGCCACCAGATATGCACTCAGGTCGGCCAGAAGGGTGTCAATGCGGATAGTTGTTTCGCTCATATCAAATCTTCTTTAATTCATTCAATGCTTTGTCAGTGCAGAAGCAGTACTGGGTATAGCTGCTTCCAAATTGATTGACCCGGTCAATAAAAACCCGCAGGGGGCCGTCTTCCAAATACGTCTTGGGATACTCGCGCTTGAAACGGAAGATTTCCTGATCCAAGATGGCATCGGCTACCGGTCCAATCACAATGTCGTAATTGTGGTGGAAAAACTCCTCGTCCCGGTTGCGGATCACAAAACGGGCCCACTCAACACTGAAACCCGGATAGGAAGCCACATTCAGCCCCGCCTCTTTCGCTTTCTTCAAGTTGAAATTGAAGGCATTTACGGTAATCTCTCCCTTTTGCTGGATGCTGACGCGGCGCTTGCCCATCTCCCAGGCCCTATTCCAACTGGGTGTAAGATAGAAGCCCCGTCCAAAGTCATTCTTGGAATGGCATTCTTTCAGATCCGGTTTCCGGACCTCCACGTTTGAGCCGTGCAGCAATCTCATAAACGTCCTCCGTTATTGGCGCAAACGCGGGACAAATCCTGCAGCACGACCGTGCGGGGAAGTGTCTGCTCATAGCGGAAGCTGCTCTCCAGGAAATCAATTCCCTTGTAAAGCAGAAGGAACTGGTAGGCCTTGGCGAAAGTAATCTTATTCTCTTCGGCAAACCAGGAAACACCCGTCGTGATGAACTTCGTTTTCTGTTCCTTGGTAGCGGCGCTCTCGTCAATGCCGGAGGCGGAAAGCACCAACTGTTCTCCCATCGCTTCCAACAGGATAGCCGCATCTTCGGCCGAGATGTGCGTCAAGCCCTTCTCAATCTTGCTGATACTGCTTTTCCCTAAGCCAACCCGTCGCCCGAGTTCCTCCTGGGTAATGCCCTTATTCTTCCGGACGGCCTGGATAGTACTGCCCAGAAGATTGGAATCCGAAGAAGGTGTGAACTTTGTCTTCATATCGTAATCTCTTTGATGCAAAAATAGCAAAAGTTTCCGAAATGAGCAACTTTTTCGCCTTTTTTAGCGGAATATGAGCTCAAATACCGTCTGGTTCACATCGCTGCGCAGCAGGTCGATGGTGCCGTTGTGCTGCCGCATGATCTGGCGGGAGATGCTTAGGCCGATACCGGAACCTTCCTTTTTGGTGGTGTAGAACGGAATA
>JAEEGJ010025441.1_pt1 | contig 12129 bp, 10 predicted proteins | sample 8958761 | NCBI WGS metagenome assembly JAEEGJ01 (sample SAMN16246546, study PRJNA631951) | gut metagenome | biome: gut microbiome; feature: rumen; material: RS-attached | host: Bos | place: Iran: Karaj | collected 2018-10 | reverse complement strand
CCTATTTTCAGTGGCATCGAACGAAACATCACCATTGGCCGTTATCACTCGTGGGTGGTGTCGAATGAGAACTTCCCCGATTGCCTCGAAGTCACTGCTGTCAGCGATGAGGGACAGGTGATGGCCCTCCGTCACAAGACCCTCAATGTCCGTGGTATCCAGTTCCATCCTGAGAGTGTCCTCACCCCCGATGGCAAGAAAATGCTCCAGAACTGGCTCTTCCTTTAATATTAATTCAGCAACGGACAACAGGACTAACAGGACCGATTATCCTAAAAGAAAAAGTCCTCAAGTCCTGCAGTCCGTTGCAAAAAAAATAAAATCATGGCACAACAAACGATGAAAGACATCCTGAACAGGATGCTGAACCACGAGGAACTGTCTCGTGAAGAAATGAAGAATATTCTGATTGGTATCACTCAGAGTGAGTATCCTACGGAGCAGATCACAGCCCTGTTGACCGCCCTGCAGATGCGCGGCGTCACCGTCGACGAACTGCTCGGCTTCCGTGACGGTATCCTGGAGACAGGTGTACCTGCCATTCTCAATGCCGACCGATATATCGACGTTGTGGGTACTGGTGGTGACCGTAAGAATACCTTTAATATCTCGACCACAGCTTGTTTCGTTATTGCAGGAGCTGGCTACAAGGTGGCCAAACACGGCAACTACGCTGCTACTTCCGTCAGTGGAGCCTCGAATGTGATCCAGCATCACGGCATCAAGTTCACGGACGACATCGATAAGCTGAACCGCTCACTCAACGAGGCAGGTATCGTCTATCTTCACGCCCAGCTCTTCGCCAAGGCGATGAAGTTCGTAGGTCCCATCCGCAAGGCTTTGCAGTTCCCCACCATCTTCAATCTGCTGGGGCCGTTGGTGAACCCCTCACAACCCAAATGCCAGCTGCTAGGTGTGGCCAACCTCGATCAGATGCGCCTCTACAATCAGGTCTATCAGAAGATTGGCATCGATTTCGGTATCGTGAACTCCATCGATGGCTACGATGAGATCTCGCTGACGGGCGACTTCAAGGTGACCACCAACAACTACGAACGCATCTTCAAGCCCAGCGACCTCGGCTTTGAGATTGCCAAACCCGAGGAACTCGTGGGAGGTGCGACGGAGGAAGAGGCCGCACAGATCTTCGACAGCGTACTCGAGAACCATGCCCTGCCTGCCCAGAAGAACATCGTGCTGGCCAATGCTGGCTTCGGCATCCAGGTGTTGGAGAAGGGCCAGAAGAGCATCGAGGAGTGCATCGCCATTGCCCGCGAGAGCATCGACTCCGGCGCCGCTTTGAAGACCTTCAAGAAATTTGTCGAACTCAATAGTTAAAATTTAGGCACGGATTACACGGATTTCACGGCTTTTAAAGGAGCCCGCACCCTCTGCGCAGAAATCATAAAGCCGTGTTAATCCGTGGAATCCGTGCCAAAAAAGAAAAAATATGCAAGATATCTTACAACAAATCATCGCCACCAAGCACCAAGAGCTTGACCGTCTCTGTGCGAAGAAACCTTCGTTGCGAGAGGCTTTGCTCCAAAGCGAGACGGGCATCATTGCTGAATTCAAGCGCCGCTCGCCCTCGAAAGGCTGGATCAAAGAGGAGGGAAGGGCTGATGTCATTCCGCTCGCTTATCAGCAGAACGGTGCAGCCGCCTTGAGTATCCTTACCGACGAGCACTACTTCGGCGGTTCTGATGACTTCATCCGCTTGGCACGACAGAGCGGCGTCACCTTACCTATTTTATATAAGAACTTCGTCATCGACGAGGCGCAGCTCTATGCAGCAGCCCTTTGTGGTGCCTCGGCCGTATTGCTGATAGCCGCCTGCCTGACGAAGGTCCAGTGCAAGTCGCTGATGGACAAGGCTCACGCCCTCGGCCTCGAAGTGCTGTTGGAGATGCACGCAGAACATGAACTGGAATATGCAGACCTCGGCCCGGACCTCTGCGGCATCAATAACCGCAACCTCGGTTCGTTTGTGACGGATGTCGAAAACTCCTTCCGTCTTGCCGAATTGTTGCCGAAGGATGCCGTGAAGGTGAGCGAGAGCGGCATCTCTGATCCTGCCACCGTCCGCGCCCTCCGTTCTTCAGGCTTCCGAGGCTTCCTCATTGGTGAGAACTTCATGAAGACCCCTGACCCAGGTCTGGCACTCCGTGAGTTTATAGATAGACTATGATGATAAAGGTTTGTGGTATGCGCGAGGCCGATAACATTCGCGAAGTGGAGGCCCTCGGTATCGATATGATGGGCTTTATCTTCTGGCCAAAGTCCAGTCGGTATGTGAGTCCGCGCCCTGACTATCTGCCAAAACGTGTGAAGCGGGTGGGGGTGTTCGTTGATGAGGATCCTGAGCAGGTGAAACAGCTGGCTGGCGACTATGGCCTCGACTATATCCAATTGCACGGACAGGAGTCGCCATCGTACATCTTTCAACTCGGAGGACTGCACATCATCAAGGCCTTCAATATCTCTACAGCGGAAGACCTCTTACAAACACAGCCCTACGAAGGACTCGTCGATGGTTTCCTCTTCGATACCAAAGGCAAATCCGTGGGAGGCAATGGCGAGAAGTTCAACTGGGATGTGCTCGATGCCTATGATGGTGAGACACCCTTTCTGCTTAGTGGTGGTATCGGTCCTGATGATGTAGAGCGGGTTCATGCCTTTCATCATCCCATGTGCATCGGCATCGACCTCAACTCCCGCTTCGAACTCGCCCCAGGCCTCAAAGATGTTAATGCCCTCCGCCGTTTTGTTAATGATATCAATCGTAAATTGTAAATAAGTAAATCGTAAATCATATGATGAATAAGATCAATCAACTTTTCGCGAATAGCACAGACCAGAAGCTCCTGTCGCTCTATTTCTGTGCTGGCAGTCCGACACTCGAAGGTACTGCCGATGTGATCCTTACCCTCCAGCGTCGCGGCATCGCGATGATCGAAGTGGGCATCCCGTTTAGTGATCCCTTGGCTGATGGCCCTGTTATCCAGGGTGCTGCCACGCAGGCTCTGAAGAACGGCATGAACTTGAAGACGCTCTTCTCACAGTTGGCTTCCATCAAGGATCAGGTGGAGATTCCCCTTGTGCTGATGGGCTATCTCAATCCCATCCTGCACTACGGCATCGAGGCGTTCTGTCAGTCTTGTGTTGAGGCAGGCGTCAGTGGAGCCATCATCCCTGATCTGCCTTTCGACGACTATCTGAACATCGTGAAACCCGTAGCCGACAAGTACGACCTGCGCATCATTATGCTCATTACGCCTGAGACGAGCGAGGAACGTATCCGTTTTATCGACGACAACACGGACGGCTTTATCTATATGGTGTCTTCTGCTGCTATCACGGGCACCCAGAAGAGCTTCGACGATGCCAAGCAGGCCTATTTCCGTCGTATCAACGCGATGAACTTGCGTAATCCCCGTATGATCGGCTTTGGTATTTCCAACGCCCAAACGCTCAAGGCTGCGCAGGACAATGCCGCTGGTGCTATCATCGGCTCGAAGTTCGTCACGTTGTTAAACGAAGCCGAGGGTAACGCTGATACTGCCCTTGACCGTCTCTTCGAGGCTTTGGCGAAGTAAGAGTTGTTTTAGGCACGGATTAACACGGCCTTATATAATAAGGACACGGCTTTCTACAGGGATAGGAAGCCGTGTCTTTAATAAAAGCCGTGTAATCCGTGCCTAAAAATATCAGTAGAGCAGCAATAGCCCGGCGAAGCCCGCATAGCAGATCATGCGGATGGGATTGATCTTCAGATAGCCCGTTCCGAAGGCGGTGGCTGCGAAGAGGGCAACGCTGATTCCAAACTGCCAGGGGTTCTCCATCGGTGTGGAGAAGTTCTCCTTGTTGCAGAGCAAGAGCGTGGCGGCAGCAAGGAGTCCGACGACGGCAGGACGCAAGCCCTTAAAGACAGACTGCACCAGTGAGGTGTTCATATATTTCATAAACATCTTACTGATCAGTATCATCAGGATCAGCGAGGGCAGCACCAGTGCAAAGGTGGCTGTCACTGAGCCGAGGATGCCCATCAGATGTCCATAGCCCACATTCTGGATGGCGGTATAGCCGCAGTAGGTGGCGGAGTTGATGCCGATGGGACCAGGCGTCATCTGCGAGATGGCGACGATATCGGTAAACTCTGCCGTCGACAGCCAGTGATAGTGTTCCACCGTCTCATGCTGTATCAGTGACAGCATCCCATATCCTCCTCCGAATCCGAAGAGCCCGATCTCAAAGAATGTAATAAACAAATATAGAAATATCATAATCTATTATTTTTGGCACGGATTACACGGATTAACACTGTTTTATTATTTCTGCGCAGATTGTATGGGCTCTTTTTTATTTAAGCCGTGTGAATCTGTGGAATCCGTGCCTTTAAAAAAACGACCGTAGAGGTAGCCGGCGAGGCCCGCGATGATGATAATGTAGATAGGCGAGACGCCGAGGGCCCAGATGGCGAGGGCACAGACGACGGGGATCCAGATGGTGAACTTATTCAGCTTCGCCCGTTGCCCCAGACGGAACGTCGGAACGGCAATCAGCGCCACCACCGCAGGACGGATGCCTCGGAAGATGGCAGCCACCACCTTGTTATCCTCAAACTGTTTGAAGAAGATGGCAATGGCGAGGATGATGAGGAACGAAGGCAAGGCTGTGCCGATGGTTGTGGCGATGGCTCCGCGTACCTTATTTAATTTATAGCCGATGAAGGTGGCGATGTTGATGGCAAACACACCAGGACAACTCTGGGCGATGGCTATCAGGTCGAGCATCTCTTCTTTCGATACCCATTTCTTCTTGTTGACCACCTCCTCCTCAATCAGCGGAATCATGGCATATCCACCACCGAGGGTGAAAAGCCCGATGCGGAAGAAAGTGCTGAACGATTCCCAATAGAAATTTTGCATATATAGGTAATTGTTTCCCCTCCTAAGTTAGGAGGGGTTAGGGGTGGTCTGAACAAGCGCTTGGCTTGAGGCGGTTCAGACCCCCTCTAACTCCCCCTACTTAGGGGGAGAATTAGTTACTTCTGCTGTTCAATCCAGCGGCGGGCATTGACGAAGGCCTCAATCCACGGAGTCACCTCATCCTGACGACGGTTGGCGGGATACCAGGCGTTTTGCCAGGGGAAGAAGGCGCGCTCTAAGTGTGGCATCATGCAGAGATGGCGACCATCGGCGGAGCAGATACCTGCCACGTTATAATCCGAGCCGTTGGGGTTGGCGGGATAGCCTTCGTAATTGTACTTGGCAATCACGTTATAGCTGCTCTCAGGCTCAGGCAGATGGAACTTACCCTCACCGTGAGCCACCCAAAGGCCGAGTTTCGAACCGCTCAACGAACCGAACATCACACTATTGTTCTGCGGGATATTGAGGCAGATGAACTCACTCTCGAACTTATGCGAGTCATTGTGAAGCATCTTCGCGCCTTTCGCGCCAGTAAGTCCGAGCTCCACCATCAGCTGGCAACCGTTACAGATACCCAGCGACAGCGTGTCCTCACGGGCATAGAACTTATCGAGAGCTTCCTTGGCCTTGGGGTTGAAGAGGAAGGCACCTGCCCAGCCCTTAGCCGAGCCGAGCACATCGGAATTAGAGAAGCCACCACAGAAGACAATCAGGTTCACCTCTTCCAGTGTCTCACGACCCGTAATCAAATCCGTCATCATCACGTCCTTCACGTCGAAGCCGGCGAGATAGAGCATATAAGCCATCTCGCGCTCGCCATTCGTTCCTTTCTCACGGATGATAGCGGCCTTCGGAGATTGACCATTGACCATTGACGATTGACCATTCTTCCAACGGTCGGGATTCAGGCCATACTGGGAAAGCTTGCCTGTGAAACCCTTGGGGAACTTCATCTCCAGCGGCTGGTTCTTATAGTTCTCATAGCGCTCCTTGGCCTTGCCGTTGAAGCTTTGTTTGCGATCCAGCAGATAGCTCGTCTTATACCACACATCACGGAGGGCATCGATGTCGAAGCTCTTCTCTTCGTCGCCAGCCTTGACCACGATCTCACGGCTGTTCTCCACAGGGTAGCCGATCTTGGCAAAGCCGACACCCAGGTCTTCCATCAGCTCCTTGAACTCGAACTTATGCTCGTCGCTCACCTGAATCACCACACCAGGATTCTCTGCAAACAGCGCCTTCACCACGTCGCCGTCCTTGCAGATGTCGTGCAGGTTGATATGCAGACCGCCCTTCGTGTTGGCGAAGCACATCTCCAGCAGCGTCGTGATCAGACCACCAGCCGAGATATCGTGACCAGCCATGATCCAGCCCTTCTTGATCAACTCCTGAATGGCGTTGAAGGCATCGCAGAAGTACTCAGGATTCTTCACCGTCGGCACATCGTCACCCACCTTGCCTAAACTCTGGGCGAAGGCAGAACCACCCAGGTGCTGCTCGTCGAACGAGAAGTCGATATGATAGAGCGAGGCGTTCTTGTCGTTGACGACGACAGGGCTCACTACTTTCTTAATGTCTGATACCTCACCGCCAGCCGATACGATGACCGTTCCTGGAGAGATGATCTTCTCGCCGTTGGGGTACTGCTGGCTCAACGACAGCGAGTCCTTACCCGTCGGCACGTTGATATGCAGGTCGCAGCAGAAATCGCTCAGCGCCTTCACGCCTTCGTAGAGACGGGCGTCCTCACCCTCCTGCGAGCGGCAGGGCCACATCCAGTTTGCTGAGAGTGAGATGGAGTCCATGCCGTCGGCCATCGGTGCCCAGACAAGGTTCGTCAGAGCCTCGGCTACAGAGAGCACAGAGCCTGCTGCGGGATTGGCCAGACCAGCCTGAGGCGCATGACCCAAAGCGGTGGCGATACCCTTCTCACCACGATAGTCGAGGGCCACGACACCACAGTCGCTCAACGGCAACTGGATCTCGCCCTGACACTGCTGACGGGCAATCTTACCAGTCACTGAACGGTCCACCTTGTTCGTCAGCCAGTCCTTACAAGCCACAGCCTCCAACTGGAGCACGCGCTCAAGATATTCCTCAATCTTATCCTGACTGTAGGTCACGTTCTCATAGTGACGTTCTACGGTATTGTCCTTCATGATGGTCTTCGGCGAGTGTCCGAACATCTGGGCCACGTCGAGGTCAAAGGGCTTCACGCCGTCGCCCTGCTTGAATGAGAAGTGGGCATCGCCCGTCGTCTCACCAACCACATACAGCGGCGCACGCTCACGCTCTGCAATCTTACTGACGTGCTCGATATGCTTCTCATCGATGAGTAGACCCATACGCTCCTGACTCTCGTTGGCGATGATCTCCTTGCTCGAAAGCGTCTTGTCGCCGATGGGCAGCTTGGTCATGTCGATCTCACCACCGCACTCCTCAACGAGTTCGGAGAGACAGTTCAGGTGACCAGCTGATCCGTGGTCGTGGATAGACACCACAGGGTTCACATCCTCCTCGCAGAGGGCACGCACCAGGTTGTAGGCGCGCTTCTGCATCTCAGGGTTAGCACGCTGCACAGCATTCAGCTCGATACCGTTCGAATAGCGGCCCGTATCAACGGATGACACACTACCGCCGCCAAGTCCGATGCGGTAGTTATCACCACCAACGACCACCACCTTGTTACCTTTCTGGGGTTCCTTCTTCAGGCAGTCGCGCTTGGTGCCATAACCCACACCGCCAGCGAGCATAATCACCTTGTCGTAGGCGTATTTCGTATCATTGGGCTCCTGATGCTCAAACGTCAGCAACGAACCGCAGATCAGCGGCTGGCCGAACTTGTTTCCAAAGTCTGAAGCACCATTCGAGGCCTTGATCAGAATCTGCTCAGGCGTCTGATACAGCCACTGACGAACAGGCAGAATGTCCTCCCAGTCGCGAGTGATCTCAGAAGACTCCGAAGATGCTGAGTCCTCCGACAGTCTCGGATAGGCCGTCATATAGACCGCCGTACCTGCTATCGGCCAGCTTCCGACACCGCCGCCCATACGGTCGCGGATCTCACCGCCCGTACCTGTTGAGGCACCGTTGAAAGGCTCCACCGTCGTGGGGAAGTTATGCGTCTCAGCCTTCAACGAGATGACGCTCTCGATGTCCTTTATGCGGAACCAGTCGCTCGTGCTTTGGTCCTTCGGCGCAAACTGCTCAACGACAGGTCCCTGGGCAAATGCCACATTATCCTTATAGGCCGAAAGAATCTTGTTGGGGTTCTCCTGAGTGGTCTTTTTGATCATCGCGAAGAGGGAACTCTCCATCTCCTTGCCGTCGATGATAAAGGTTCCGCCGAAGATCTTATGACGGCAGTGCTCAGAGTTGATCTGTGCGAAGCCGAAGATCTCAGAGTCCGTCAGGGGGCGTCCGTTCTGCTTCTCCAGTCCGTGCAGGTATTCGATCTCCTCAGGACTCAGGGCCAGACCTTCCTGCTCGTTGTACTCCTCTAGATTTTCAACATGCTTGATGGGCTCTGGCTTGATGTTGATCGTGAAGATGTCCTGTTTGAGGCCGTTGTACATGCGTTGCAGCATGGGGTCGTGGTCTGCATCCTTGCTGGCTACCGGGAAATATTCCTCGATGCGGCTGATGCCCTTGAGGCCCATATTCTGGGTGATTTCTACGGCGTTGGTAGACCACGGGGTCACCATCTCACGGCGCGGACCTACGAAGAATCCGTCGAGCTGGTCTGCATCCAGCAGCGTTGCCTCGCCGTAAAGCCAGGTTAATTCCTTGATTTCCTGTTCACTGAGTGCGTGATCGATCTCTGTGGCGATCACTGATTTCTGTGGGGTCTGAAAGAAGCGTATCATACCTTATTAATGCTTTGTTTTGAATTTGCATGCAAAGGTACTTATTTTTTTAGACATAAGAACATAAGAACGGATAATTTTTCCCCTTTTATTTATTGCAATGTTAATGACCGTTATAATCGCCCCGTTTGTATTAAAGAAGTATAAATAGGGACGACTCATTTCCAAGATTTTCCCCTTTTGGTTGTTATAAGAGTAGAAAGGTTTAATTTTGCAATAAAACGTTAGGATGATGAGAAAAAGCTTTTTCTATGCGATGGCTGTCCTGCTGATGCTGGTTTTGACGGGCTGCAGCGATGATGACGGGCTGGGGGCTTCGGAGTTGTGTCATGCTTGGTATTGGCATGATGAGATGCCTAAGAACTACTATGACCTCGTGGTCTATAAAAACAACGGCACCATTGAGTCCGTAGCCATCATCAATACGGATGACGGCCCCAGGAAGAAAGTCTTGAATCACGGCAGTTATAGTCTCAACGGCGACCGTCTTACCTGCAGATGGGATGGTATTGAGGATCCCTTTACATATCGGATCGTCATCGAGAAGACTGGCGAAGACGGCTACACCATGTATCAGTATAGCGACGGCGAGGAAACCCAATCGTGGTATAACACCTTCTATACCTCAGACAATATGGACAACACCTATCTCAATACTCCAGCCTATGATGATGAAACGGATTATGCTGAGACACTTGATGGCAGGTGGCTATTGGTGAAAGCCGATTACGGGTATGGAGGATTTAAAAAATATGAGGTGGGCCAGACCGTATTGAAGATCAATTTGGCTGACAAGACTATGACGGTCATTCATTCAAAAGAAGGAGCGGATGATACCTTCCTCAAGAGTGGCGTGTATTCATTTACGACTGCCACCGAACAGAGTCGGATATATACATACAAGTGGGTGGATGAAGAGCATCAGGTCATTAAAATCAAGGTGACAGACGAATTTGGCGACCACGAACATAAATACATGTACTCCGTTAAAGATGGAATGCTGTACTTCGATGGTGGTGTAGCTTACGATGGCGATGGCTATCTTTTCAGCAGATATTAATGGGACGGCAATTAATCAACAGTATATGAGAAAGAACAAATGGATTTGGATAGCAGCCCTGCTGATGATAGTCGTCGGCATGAGTAGCTGCAGCAGTGATGAAGAGTTAGAGGTAGAAGTAGATGAGCCGGTGTCGGTTAATCAGGCTTTGTTTAGTTCGGATGCCTACGATATCGGCTACAGCCTGAGAAACGAGAAAGGTGACAGAACCACGACCTTCAAGGAGGGTGAGAACATCATCTTCGACGTAACCATCTTGAATGGCACTGGGTATGAAATTCGTCTGGGCGAGGAGCGCGAGATACTGTGGAGTTCTGCATCGGTATTTCGCAGTGACGGAGAGTTTGTAGGAAATCCTACGTTTACAAATAATTGGACCTCTGAGTATCGTTCGTTTGCAATAGAGGCGCATGGCCGCCACCATTGGTATTGCGCCTGGTTAGGCGGTTTTTCCCCTTTAAATCCTCTGCCCAAGGGAACGTATTATAGCATGCTCAAGGCCAGGGTTTCATATCGTATCCACGACGATTCCGCCTCTGGCGGTGGTACCAAAGGCAATGATGACATCGAGCTGAGAATACCATTCACGGTGGAATAACTAATGTATGGGCTGAGTATTTTGTAAGAAAATTTCAAAACTCCTTGCTTCCTTTGTGCCGATTGTGTATATGCTTGATAATCAAGACCTTGCGAGGACTTGGATTTTGGGCTATGGAAACTCTGACTTTGGGCTGGGGAAACTGGGACTTTCCCCTAACGAAACTCCCACTTTAGTGCCACTAAAGTCCGAGTCTGAAGCGGGTTATTTCATTTTGTAAAGTAATTTGACTACTTTTGCTCTACCGTCTCCTATTGCTGGAAAGCAAAAAGATGACAATTCTGACAAATGACAGTGTCAGATTCTGCGCTTAAGAATCACAAACGAAAATACAACACGAAGGCAAAAAATCAATGCCGTTTGCGGTTCTTATGAAAAAACAGACTATGATTTTACTATCTATATAGATTATATTATATATTTATATATAATATAATTAAAATAAACAATATAATAATATCGCTTTACAAAATTTTCGGCTTCGTGTCGTATTTTACATTGATACAAACAAATGTCGTGTCCCAGAATCTGACACTGTCATTTGTCAGAATTGTCATACTTCGATAAATTTTTTGCTTTGGGGTTAGGAAAACGGGTTCCTTATTCGTTATATAGATAGAGTGAGGCCTGAGAAGGAGTTAAACTCTGCAATGCATGAAACGTCTAATTATAAATAAGGTATGAATATGAAGAAAAAAGTTTTATTAATTGTGAGTGTACTGCTCTCGCTTGGAATATTTAGTGCGTGCAGCAGTGATGATGATGAAGGTATTGTAGTCAATGCTACAAGTGATTCTCATAAAGATGAGAATAATAGCGAACCGCCTCAAATAAATGATATTCAAGAACTGATAACAAATATCTCGACTTTCAATATCCCCCAGAAACATATGGATGTTAGAGACATGCCAGATTGGCTGTCAGATCATATCAACAAAGCTATTGAACGAAAAAAATCGGTCCCTATCTCTTTTTGGTATTATCAGTTTAATTGGAAAGATTCAACTTACTATCTGATAATTTCATCATATACTGCTTGGTTGTTTGAAAATGTGTATGATTCGAAGGGAGAAAAGATAGATTTGTCTCAGTCTCAGGAAGAGGTGGATAATCTTCTTGCATACAGCAGCGAATGGTTTATAATTTATGGTGTATAATTAATTATGAAAAAACTGCTTTTGATGTTGAGCTTGCTGCTGTCGGCAGGATGGTTCTGCGCTTGCAGCAATGATGGTGGTGAGGATTTCAATGGTAAGGGTAGTTTCTTTAGTGGAGGTGAAGGAAGTTCCGATAAAGAGGCAGCCAAAAATCCTACCGAAACTAATGTGTTATATATTCAGTCGGAGAACGGCCATACAGAAACATGCTTGTTAGACCATCCCTCCTGTGTATATTCATTTGGGGGAGATCTGACGGAAGAGGATGGCAGTATCCGCCACATCTATAACTTCGCATTCTGGTCTCTTGTTCAGAATTCATCTCCCATTTATAGTGTGAATATCTCTATCTCAAGCAGTAAAATGACGAATTTCAACGATCTGAAGGCTGGTGATTATTTCGACAGTAGCGCCATTTCCTTTTATATTGTGAGTGATAATCCTCAAAATACTACAGGAACAGGATATACAGCGCTGTTGGCGCCGCCCCCTCTACTGAGTGGACAAGTCTTGGTGG
>JAEEGJ010025440.1_pt1 | contig 12130 bp, 7 predicted proteins | sample 8958761 | NCBI WGS metagenome assembly JAEEGJ01 (sample SAMN16246546, study PRJNA631951) | gut metagenome | biome: gut microbiome; feature: rumen; material: RS-attached | host: Bos | place: Iran: Karaj | collected 2018-10 | reverse complement strand
GGCATCCTTAAGATACGGGAAACGCCACACGGCACCGGTTCCACGGTCGCCCAGGCCGATAAGGCCCACGCGGACGTGCTCGATAGGTTCGGCCGCGAAACCGAGCATCGACTGCTGGTCCGCCGGACGGTCGGGAGTATTGTAAACGATCTGGTTACCCTTAATCTTGTAACCATATTCGTCTGAGCAGTTACACGAAACGGCCAGCGCAGCAACTGCGACTAAAGCCAGAATTCCAAAAAATCTCTTCATAATTATTCAAGCATAAGTGAACGGAAATCGTCGATATCTTTCTGAGAAACGCCGGCTACCTCGAGGAGGTACTTCTCAACACCGTCTGCGAAGGTCTTGCCTTCGGTCTGGTCTGCGAGGCTCCAGAAATAAGGAACTACATCGCTGTAGACCCAAGCGGTACGGGTGTTCTTGAAGACGGGCTTCGGGTTGCTGTCTTTCTCGGAAGAAGAAACGCTGTATCCTACAGGAGCAAAGTAAGTAACCTCATAGGCCTTGCTGATGTCGCCCTCGCGAACGCCGAGAAGACCAAGAAGGAGGATGTCGAGAGTACCGGTACGGTCGCGGCCGAGCGAGCAGTGGAAGTAGACTCCCCTGCCCTCACGTACGTTCTTAACTACGAACTCGAAGCACTGCTTTGTCTTTGCGGCATCTTTCTTAAGCATTGAGGTACCGCCTTCCTCGATAACGGGAGCGCAGAACTCGAAGCCCTCGATTGCAGGCTCGCTGAGAACATCAGAGGTTCCACGGAGATCGAGCTGGGCGCCGATTCCTTGTGCCCTGACCTCATCGTGTCCGGGGAGAGTGAGGGTCTCGCTCTGCATACGACCGCCGCGGTAGAGCTTGCGGTACTTGACGGTCTTTCCGTCAAGAGTCTTCCAACCACCGAGGTCGCGGCCGTTGCGGCAGGCCTTCTTGAAGAATACCTGATGGAGATGACCGGTAGTACTGAAGGTACCCTGAGTGAGGACCTTTCCACCCTCATTGACGGTCACTTTGTAAGTATACTCATCGTTAGGAACGAGGTTGGAGATATTTACATAGTAAGCACCAGGGGCGATAGCGATATCCGTCTTCCATCCAAGCTTGTCTGAGAGAGCGAGGGTCATTCCTACTCCGCCTACTACGTCCTTGGGATCCCAGCGGATACTGTAGGTACAAGGCTGATCGGATGTAGGCTGATTTCCCCAGCTGAACATAACGCCGTTGGGGTCTTCCTCTCCATTCTCGTTGTAGGTCTTGCCGTTGAAGCCGCCGTAGTAATCGAGAACCTTGGTTGTCTTCCAACCGTCGCGATCCTCGTAAGTAACCTCGGTAAGGAACTTCTCTACGTTGGGGTTGGTAGCAAGAACGGTAGATCCGCTTACCAGCTCCTCGGCTGCGCCGAACATCGGGTTTCCTTCCTGGTTGATAGTGATAGTGGCGTTCAGCTTACCAACGAAGATGTAGACCTTTCCGAACCTCTTGTCGATAGCTTCGTTCTCCGCGCAGGCGAGAGTAACGGTAATCGGAGCCTCCGAGCCGGCTCCCTCAGCGGGAGTAGCTGTAATCCAAAGGTCGTTAGTCGCAACCCTCCAGTCTGTGTTTGCAGTGAAGGTAACGGTAACGCTTTCAGCCGGATAACCGATAGCGAAGTCGGTCTCGCTGGTGACGTTCAGTTCGGGATCAACTGCGGGTTTCGGCTTTTCCTGAGGCTCGTCATTGCCGCAGGCGACCATCATCGGGATGGCAAGAATCAATGCCCAAAAAATCTTTTTCATAATGTTCAGTATTATTTAACTTCAATTAGATAATTATTCTTGAAAACGGGTTTAATGACAGGATTCGCGCCGTCGATCTCGTAAGAACGGGGCCCGTCTGCCGCATACTCGGTAACGGTGTACGACTTAGAAGGATCGAGACCGCGAAGCTCGATAGCGCCTCCATTCCACTCTTCAGCATAGAAGGCGTAGTACATAGCGCCGTCTTTCTCGATTACGTGGGTCTCCGGGAGGTCGAAGCCGTAGGAGTACAATCCCAGGTACTTACCCTTCGAGAGCATCTTATCGGTATAAATCGGCACCCACTTCCTCAGAAGCTCCTCCTTCTCCGGGGTCAGCAGGCTGCCGCCGTTCTGGAGGGCGTGCGGATTGGGCTTCGGCCAGGTGAACTTGGTTCCGATGATACCGCCCACGCCCACCTGCGAGGGGAAGTCGAGGCCGCCGTCGGACAGTTCGACGTGGTCCGCATAATAAGCGAGGTCCGGGCAGAGAGCCGCGATTACCTTACGCTTCTGGCGGATCTGCAGGCTCGAGGTAGGGTCGGAGGCTACCGCCTGATTCATCCACGGCATATAGAAATAGTTGATCGCGCAGCCGCAGGGGCAGATCTGCAGGACGCAGCCCGGCTTGATAGCGTTAGCGCGCTCGTAAATGGCCTTGAAGTATTCGTCGTGGCGCTCCTGGGCTTCCTCGGGATAGGCCAAGCCGCTGGCGGGGTTGTAGTCCGGCGCGGACAGGTTCAGCTGCTGGCCGTCCATCTTGAAGCCGTCGAAGCCCCAGTCCTTAAGGAAGAGGTCCACGACCCCGGCCGTATAGGCCCATGACGCCGGGTTTACCGGCGAGAGATACCAGCTGTCCCACCAACTCACGAATTCGTGGGACCCGTCTTTCTGAATCAGCATCATCTCCGGGTGCTCGGCGACTGCCCTGCTGGTCGAATCGGCCAGAAGCGGCGCCCACCACAGCTTCGCCTTCATTCCGGCGGCGTGGATCGCGTCCGTCATCCTCCTCATCCCGTCCGGGCCGATTCGATCGTTAGCCTCCCAGTCGCCTTCGCAAATCTGGAAGCCGTCGTCTACATCGACCCACTTAAACCCGAGCTCGGCTACCTTAGGCAGCGTCCCGATCACCTCGTCTACCGTAAACTGGCGCTCATAGCCCCAAGCACACCAGACCGGGTCATAGGCCTCGTCCGGCGAGACGGGAGCGACAAAACCGCAGTTTGCCTGCATATACTCGGAGAACTCGCGGACGGAAGCGAAGAAATCGCCCGTCCCCTCGATGATGAAGTTTGCGTAGCTGGTCAGCGACTCGCCCGGCCCAAGCTCCACCGGCGTCTCATAGTCCTTACGGACCACGGCGACAGTCACATTGCCCTTGCGGGCCACGGGGATCGAGACTATTCTCAAACCGGGCTCCACGAGGCCTACGGTCACGCAGCGCTCGGCATCCCAGAGCGAGACGAGCGGGGTTCCCCCGCCATAGTCGGAGGCGTGCATACCGAGGAAATTATCCTGATAGTGTCCCCTCTCGACCGGCTTTATCCAGTCCCTGCGGTCTTCGTAGGTCATCGGCTGAAGGCTCCAGAGTTTCGGGGCCTTGAACTCGATGCGGGAGGTTTCCATCGCGCCTACCTTTACGGCCTCAGGGCCGTTGTTTGTAAAGGTAACGGTACGGACCGTCATCCCGGGGAAACCCTCGGGAGCGGTTTCTGAAACGCTGACACCGATCGCGGCGAGCGGCTTGCCGTCTGCGCCCAGCAGCCTGTCCTGAGGGACAGGTGCGCCGCAGCAGCTGGCAAGCAACAAGGCCGCGGAAAGTATTGCGAATATATTTCTCATATTACAGCTTGAATTCCTGGCCAAACTTAGTCTTGACTATTTCGCGGACGGCTTCGAGAGAGGTAAAGGCTCCGGTTCCTCCTGCGGCTGTAGTATTTACAGCGCCGGTAAGGTTACCCGTAATCTGGCAGTCTTCCAGCGACAGGCCTTTTACGAAAGCGCTGATAAAACCGGCGTTGAAGCTGTCTCCTGCACCTATCGCGTCTACTACATTCTTATTAAGGAATGCGGGAAGCTCGACTCTCTTTCCGTCTTTGTAAACTAAAAGCGAACCTTTCGAGCCGCATTTGACAAGCATTGCTTTACCAAGATAAGGCTGAACCTCGGCAATCGCCTCTTCGAGGCCGGATTTTCCGGTAAGGGCCTGAAGCTCTTTTTCGTTGGGCATAAAGATAGTTACCTTGGGGAGGACGGATTTATAATCCAGCTTCCAGGTCTCTGCAGGATCCCACTGAGTATCCAGCGAGACAGTAATTCCTTTCTTTGCGGCAATGTCAAGGACTTTCTGGACGTCGCGAAGAAGGGCGGACTGCATAAACAGAGAAGAAAGATGGATATGTTGGCAGGAGTCGAACACCGAAGGATCTATATCATCATAGCCCATTACGTCCATACTTCCCTGATAGGTAAGGTTAGCCCTGTCCTCGCCATAATTCATACAGATAGTAGCGCCGGTAGGGGTGTCTCCTTCCATTATGAAGCGGGTGTCGACCTTCTTTGCTTCGAGGGATTTCTTGACGAGATCGCCGAAGGAATCGCGGCCCACGAGGCCTACAAAGCAGACTTTACTTCCCAGGGCGGCGGCATTGGCCGCAAAGATTGCGGTACTGCTGCCGAGGGTTACTGTCATATCTTTCGCGAATTTTTCCTTTCCGATTTCCGGCTCGCCGTCGATACGGTTCAGAATAATGTCGACATTAAGTTCTCCGATGGCTGCTATCTGATATTGGCTCATAATTATAATGTTATTCGTGTCAGTCTACGAATATGCGAAAAAATCCGCGTATATCTTTCACTTGTGTTTCGTTTTAATATAAAAATGTATTTCGTTTTGTTTCGCTTACAAAAAAGCCTTATCTTAGCGAAACATTACAACTAATAACATATATGGACATCTACGATTCAGCACAGGGGCGTCGCTCCGCCATACTCCAGAAACTCAAGGAAGATTCTACCGTCAACGTTTCGCAGCTTAGCGAAATATTCAAGGTTTCTGAGGTTACTATCAGAAAAGACCTCCGAATCCTCCAGGAACGCAAGCTCCTCCTCAGAGTCCACGGTGGCGCCATAATGGTAGCCCCCAACTCGGAGACAGACCCTGAAGAAAGAAATTTCAAATACAAACAGATGGTCAACGTCAAGGAGAAAAAAGCTATCGGCCGAGCCGCCGCAGCCCACATCCGAAACGGAGACACTATAATGGTAGACTCCGGAACTACCGCCCTCGAGATTGTAAAGAACCTCGAAGCTTTTACGGATCTTACCATTATTACCAACTCGGTCCACGCGATGCTTGAGGCTATCAAGTACAAACGCTTCAAGGTAGTCCTGCTCGGAGGAAACGTCCGCGAGACCTCCCTCTCAACCGTAGGAGCCCTTACCGAATCGAACCTCAAACTCTTCTACTGCGACAAACTCTTCCTCGGAGTAGACAGTATCTCAGTGGAGGCCGGTCTGTCTACCCCCAGTATCGAGGAAGCCAGCACCAACCAGGTGATGATTTCAAGAGCCCGCGAGGTATATGCGGTCTTCGACTCTACAAAGTTCAACAAAAGGGCCCTCGCCTTCATCGCTATGCCGGACAGGATCGATACCGTCATTACCGACTATCGCCTCCCCGCATCAGTGAGAAATCAGCTTAAAGCCCTGAATATCAACGTAGAAACCGTGGCAGTATAACAAAACGAAAGATAGTGAAACGTTTTATTTCGACAAACGTAACGAAATCGAAACGAATCACATCAATAGTTTGTAGATTTGTCGAAATTGTTTTCGACCCGATGACACTGAACTTTCACACCTACAAAGAGATCAAACAGCAGCCGCGTGTTTGGAAAAAAGCTTACGACATCGTCTGCGAGCGTAAAAGCGAGATCTCTTCTTTCTTACACAAATATGTTGACGCCGGATACTCTGTAATCCTTACCGGAGCAGGTACCTCGGCCTACATAGGCGACGCTCTTGAGTGTGCCCTTCGCGACACTCTCCTCAAAGGAGCCAGCGCTATCGCTACTACTGATATAATCACCGCCCCCGAACTCTTCTTCGGAAAGGACAGCAAAGTCCTCCTTATCTCCTTTGCCCGCAGCGGAAACAGCCCTGAGAGCATCGGAGCGATCAAGGCGGTAGAACAGACAGCCGGCAGCGTAGCACACATATTCATCACCTGCAATGCCGAAGGCGAGCTGGCAAAGAAAAAGGGCGACAACGTCCTCTGCCTCCTCCTCCCTCCGGAGACCAACGACCTCTCGCTGGCCATGACCAGCAGCTACTCTACCATGTTCCTCGTCTGCGCTATGATCTCCAACATAGAGGCGATCGAGACGGACAAGCCCTCTATCGAAGCCCTTGCAGACGCAGTTGAGGCGGCCATGGAAAAGTATGAGGACAAACTGAACGAGATAGCCCAGCGCCCCTTCAAGAGAGCCGTATTCCTCGGCTCCGGCGCCCTCAAGGGCGTAGCGGAAGAGTCCAGGCTGAAACTCCAGGAACTTACAGACGGCGCGATTATGTGTGCGTTCGACTCGTTCCTCGGCTTCCGCCATGGGCCGAAGGCTGTAGTCCACGACGACTGCCTTCTCGTCTATTACATCTCCCCCGACCCTAAGGTACGCCGCTATGAGCTCGATCTCATCGCCCAGGTAGCCGCCAACAACAAGGTAGTCGCGACAGTAGCCGTGTGTCAGAAAGACCACAACCTCAAGACAGACTATATCGACCTGCTGGTCGAACTCGGAATAGACGAAAACATTCCGGCCCGCTACTCGAGCCTTGGCAATATCTTCGTAGCCCAGATGCTCGGCTGCTTCAAGAGCATCAATATGGGCCTCAGCCCCGATTCTCCTTCCGTATCCGGAAATATCTCCCGCGTCGTAGAAGGCGTAATACTTTATATATAATATGAAAAAGACCGAACAACTCCTCCACAGGATAGACGAGCTTCAGAAAGAAACAGGCATTCCGCGCACTATCTTCGCGGCCTGCCCTAATTCCCCTACCGTCATTCGCGCCTCCATCCAGGCGGCGAAGCGCAACAACGCCCCCATCTACTTCGCGGCTACTCTCAATCAGATAGACTGCGACGGCGGATATACGGGAATGACTCAGGAAGATTTCGTCCGTACCGTGCGCTTCGAGTGTGAGAGGGTTAACTTTACCGGCCCCTGCATCGTAGCCATCGACCACGGCGGCCCCTGGCTCAAGGACAAGCAGAGGACTGAGAAATGGTCGGTCGAAGACGCTATGAACGGCGTGAAGAAGTCTTTCGAGGCTGCCGTTCTCGCAGGCTATGACCTGATCCACGTAGACCCTACGGTAGATATCAACGTCCCCAAGGGAGAAATAATCGACATCCACCTCGTTGCCGCCCGTACGGTAGAGCTCATCGCCCATACCGAGAAGTTCAGAAAGGACCACGGCATCGCTCCTATCTCATACGAAGTCGGAACCGAGGAGGTCCACGGCGGACTTGCAGTCGAGACTACCTTCGACACCTTCATCTCCGACCTCAAGGCCGGCCTGAAGGCAGTCGGACTCGAGGATGTATGGCCTTGCTTCATAGTAGGAAAGGTTGGAACAGATCTCGACACTACCCTCTTCGATACAGAAGTTGCGAAGACCCTTACTGCGAAGGTACGCCCTCTGGGCAGCTATATCAAAGGACACTATACAGACGACGTCTCCAATCCTCAGGACTATCCTCTCTGCGGGATGGGCGCTGCTAACGTAGGTCCCGAATTTACCATCAGCGAGTATCGCGCCCTGTGCGAGCTCGAAGAGGTCGAGAAGAAGTTCCATGCCGAAGGTAAGGTAGGAGTTCTTTCGCATATGAAAGAGACCCTGCTCGAGGAGGTCCACGAATCCCACCGCTGGGAAAAATGGCTCCACGAAGACGAGAAGACTCTCGATCTCCACGAACTTACTCCCGAGCGTCAGGACTGGATAGTCGCTACCTGCTGCCGCTACATCTGGCAGCAGCCCCGCTCCCTTGCAGCCCGCGGCTTCCTCTACGCCAACCTCGAGCGCCTTGGAATGGCTCCCGAGACTGTAGTTCTCGGAAGGATCGAGCGCGACATGGACAAATATTTCCGCGCGTTCAACCTCATCGGACTAAATGACATCTTATAGGCCCCAAATTGTACTTTTATCAACTATTTTTAATATATTTGGCAATTAACAACCACCAAAAAGAATTCAGCCGTATGAATTTCAAAACTGTTCTTAAGGCCGTTTCGGTTATGTTGATTCTTTCCCTTACCGCGCTGACCGCCGGTGCCCAGACTATTACAGTCAAGGGTACCGTTACCGATGCTGCGGACGGATCTCCCCTGATGGGAGTCGCCATTGCCTGCTCTGCCGGCGGCGGAACAATCACAGACCTTGACGGAAAGTACACCATTCAGGTGCCTTCCAACTCGACCCTTACTTTCAGCTGCCTCAGCTATAAAGACGTGGTCGAAAGTGTAGCAGGACGCGCTGTCATCGACGTAGTTATGTATGAAGACGCTCAGCTTCTCGAAGAAGTTGTCGTTCTCGGTTACACAACTCAGAAGAAAAACGAGCTCTCCAGTTCGGTTGTCACGATGAGCGGCGAAGAACTCACCAACATCACTACCCCGGACGTAGGTAACATGCTTCAGGGTAAAGCTGCCGGTGTTCTCGTTCTCAACGCATCCGGCCAGCCTGGCGATGCAGCTCAGATCCGTATCCGCGGAACGGGCTCCATCTCCGCAAGCGCAGACCCTCTTTACGTCGTCGACGGCGTAGCAGGCGGTTCCTTCAACCCTAACGATGTAGAAACCATCACTATTCTTAAGGATGCTTCTGCAACCGCTCTTTACGGTGCTTCTGCAGCAGGTGGTGTTATCGTTGTTACTACAAAGCAGGCCAAGGACGTTTCCGAAGTCAACTTCAAAGTCAACGGCGGTATCAAGAAAGCCCTTAGCGGACGTTTCCGCCCGATGAACTCCAAGGAACTCCTTGCTGTTCTCAAGAAGGCTTACTCATCAACCGTTTTCAACGCCCTGTATCCGAAGGAGCTCAAGAATCAGTCATTCGACTGGATGAACGCTTCGTTCCGTACAGGTATCGTTCAGGATTACTACGCATCCGCTTCCGGAAGGTCGGGAAAGACCTCTTACTTCGTAAGTATGGACTACTACGATGAGGCCGGTTCCCTTATCAACACACATTTCAACAGGGGATCTGCCAGGGTTAACCTCAGCACCGCCCTGTTCGACAATGTAACCGTCAACTTCCGCGCAGCATACAACAAGACAAAGGAGCAGGGAACATCATCATACGTCACCCTCGAGAGTGCATACTATATGCTTCCTTTCGATAACCCGTACGATGTCAACACCGGCGAGCCTCTGCTTGTCGATTCCGGTTCCCGTTCAGACAACGGAAAAGACTGGTATTCAGGAAACCGTTACAACATCTTCCACAACGAGCTCTACAACTACGCAATCGGCCACGGTGAAAACATCACCGCCGACTTCTCGCTCAACTGGAACATCACTGACTGGCTTATCTTTACCAGCACTACCCGTTACGATTCTTCGAACAGCTTCTGGGAGGAGTACTATGATCCTCGCACCAACATCCCCAGCTACTACGGAAAAGGACGCCTCTACAACTCCAATTCCAGCTGGAGCGGCTTCGGTACCACCAACCTCCTCAAGTTCATCAAGCAGTTCGGAGATCACAACATCAGCGCTCTCGCAGGTATTGAGTACGGTGGCGGCTTTACCCGCGCAAACACCGCAACCGGTACCGGAATGCCCGCAGGCCAGGCTTCGCTCAGCGCCTGCCCTACCATCACCGATGTAACCGGCTACCGGTACCAGAGCCGTTCCTGGGCTTGGCTTGCACAGGCTCAGTGGGCATACCTCGGAAAGTATGTCGTCACCGCATCTATCCGTTACGATGAGACTTCCCGTTTCGCTCCCAAGACCCGCGGCGGTTACTTCCCCGGCGTCTCCGGCGCCTGGATCGTATCCCAGGAAGACTTCATGAGCGAAGTCGAGGCTCTCAAGTTCCTCAAACTCCGCGCAGGTTACGGTAAGACCGGTAACAACAACATCCAGGAGTTCCTCTATCAGGATGCTTACGAGCTCTCTAAGACCTACGGCGGAAACGTAGGCGCCGTTATGGTTCGCCAGTCAAACCCCAACCTCGGATGGGAAGAGGCTTACATGAGCAGCCTTGGTATCGAGCTTACAACCAAGCACGACATCAATATCGGTATTGATCTTTATCATACTCTGAACACCAACCTCCTTCTTGATGTTCCCGTACCTCCGAGCACAGGTTTCACCGCCTATACTCAGAACGTAGGTAAGATCCGCAACATGGGTGTCGAGTTCGTCATCGACGCTCCCATCATCAAGACAAAGGACTTCCGTTGGGATGCAGGTTTCAACGTAGGCCTCAACAAAAACGAGGTCGTTTACCTTCCTAACGGAGACTTCCTCCAGAAGGTATCCTCAGGCGAAGCCCAGCAGGTCAAGGTCGGTCAGGACCTCTACACCTGGTATATGAAGAAGTGGGCCGGAGTCGATCCCGCAAACGGTGATCCTCTCTGGGAAGTCGTAGGCGCCGACGGTAAGATTACCACCACCAACGACTATGCAGCCGCTACCATGCAGACCTGCGGATCAGCTTCTCCTCTTCTGAGCGGCGGTCTCAACACCTCCCTCAGCTGGAAGGGCTTCTTCCTCAGCGCAAACGGTAGCTTCATCTACGGAAACAAGGTCTTCAACAGCACCCGTACCTCGATGGATAACGACGGTAGCGATGCAACACACAACCTTATGTCTATCGACAACGGCCTCGGCTGGAGCCGCTGGAACAAGGCTGGCGACAAAGCCACTCACCCGAGAATCGATCTCGGCGGAAAGGGCGGCCAGATTTCTTCCCGCTTCCTTGAGGACGGCAGCTTCTTCCGTCTGAGGAACGTAACCCTTGGTTACAACCTCCCGAAGAGCCTTACTGAAAAGATCAAGATGAAGGCCGCGAAGGTATATGTCTCCGCAGACAACATCTTTACTCTGAGCAAATTCTCCGGAATGGACCCTGAGGTCCAGCTCGAAGGATCAGACTGGCAGCTCGCAGGAACCTACTCGATGAACTATCCTGTTCCGTTCTCTGTTGTAGCAGGTATTGATATTAAATTCTAAAGACCGGTCGAATTATGAAAAAAGTTTTATACATACTCGCAGCAACAATAATGGTCGCAGCGTGCGAAATGGATTTCTATCGTTCGGACACTATGACCTCCACAATGCTCAAGGCCGATCCCGGCGCAGCCGTATACACTACCGACGGTCTGTATTCAATGTTCAAGGATGTCCTTCTCTTTGAAGGAACCGAGTATTCGAACAACACTTGGGTTAAGCATTACTTCCAGCTCACAGAGTTCCGCGGAGATAATGTAGCCCAGGGACGTGCATCCGAAGACCCGTTCACCAACATCATGAACTACGACGACGACAATACCCTCTATAACCTCGGTTATTTCTGGTATGTCTCGTACAAGATCCTCTTCGGAGCCAACTCAAATATCGAAGCCATCCAGGAAGGCACTACCGCTGAAGGAGACCTTCTCCTCGGAGAAAACTATTTCATCCGTGCATTCGTCCACTTCGCTCTCGCCAATATCTACGCCAAGCCTTACTATGTAGAGGGCCGCGGAACCAACGAGAACGAGCCTTGCGTTGTTCTTCGCAACAGCACGGACTGCTCGAAGACCGAGAAGGCTACAGTAGGCAAGGTCTACGATCAGGTAGAGGCCGACTGCAAGAAAGCATATGATCTTCTTAAGGACAAGACCCCGAGAGGCAACAAGGGCTTCGTAAATGAAGCTGCTCCTCTCGCCCTCCTTTCCCGTCTGTACCTCTACAAGGGTGATTGGGACAAGTGTATTGAGGTTTCCGAGCAGCTTCTCGGCGCTGACCCTGCAAGCAAACTCGATCCGGACCTCTCCAACTATTTCGTGAACGCAGAGGATTCCAAGGAAACCATCTGGTGTATCGCACGCCGCCTTACAGACTATCAGTTCTCGCAGCACGCTCAGCTCGGCTCGATGTACTATTCTTCTACAGGTGTCGGCGGTATCGGCTGGTGCGAGATATACTCTTCGGAGCAGCTCCTCGACCTTCTCTTCCGCTGGCCCGATGACGGACGCCGTAAGGCCTACTTCGCCTATGCAGCTCCTATCGAAGGGCAGATGATGGTAAGCTGGCCGGACGCCCATGGCGGTCTTGACTACCGTCTCGATGTGATGATCACCTCCAG
>JAEEGJ010025439.1_pt1 | contig 12130 bp, 5 predicted proteins | sample 8958761 | NCBI WGS metagenome assembly JAEEGJ01 (sample SAMN16246546, study PRJNA631951) | gut metagenome | biome: gut microbiome; feature: rumen; material: RS-attached | host: Bos | place: Iran: Karaj | collected 2018-10 | reverse complement strand
GTGAGAGCGGTTCTGTGCTCTACGACAACTCCGGCGAGTTCTATCGTGCCAGCAATGGCGAGCCTATCGGCTACTTCTGGGGCTACAAGACGGCAGGCATCTTCCAGAACCAGCAGGAAATCAACGACTGGATTGCTGCCGGTAACGGTGTCCTGCAGTCGGACGTGAAACCCGGTGATGTGAAATACTACGACATCAACCACGACGGTGTCATCAATGACAACGACAAGGTGAATTTAGGCAATGGCATGCCTGACTTTACCTATGGTTTCTCTTTTGGTTTTGACTGGAAGAACTTCGATTTCTCTGTTCAGGCTTACGGACAGTCTGGCAACAAGATTGTGCAGACCCTGCGCAATGTGGGAACCACCACTGCCAACTATACTACTCAGATTTTGGATCGTTGGACGGGCGAAGGTACATCGAACAAGATTCCTCGTGTCACCAACACCAACATCAACTATCAGTTCTCTGATCTCTTTATCCAGGATGGCGATTTCCTGCGCATCTCCAGCATCAAGATTGGCTACGATTTTGCCAAGTTACTCAAGTGTAGATACATCTCGCAATGCCATCTGTATGCACAGGTACAGAATGCCTTTACGTTCACCAAGTATGACGGTATGGATCCTGAAATCGGTTACGGTAACTCCGGTTGGGTCAGTGGTATCGACTACGGTTACTACCCCCGTCCCCGTACATTCCTGATGGGTGTAAACTTGAAGTTCTAATATTAAGATGATTACGAATATGAAGACAAAGATATTTTCAATAGCCGCCCTGAGTCTGACCATGCTTGGTCTGACCTCATGTGGCGAGGATTTCCTGGAGGTCTCGTCAAAAACGGAAGGAACGACGGGAAACTTTTATGCCAGCGAAGCTGCTGCCTCGCGAGCCCTGATAGGCTGTTATGACGGATGGCAGCGAACGGTGTCCGACGGTCCGACGTTTGCCTTCCACTATCTGTCGGAGCTGCTTTCTGACGAGTGCTTCGGCGGCACGGGTAACAACGATGCCCGCAACTCTGCCGTGATAGACCGTTTCGATATGGGAGAGGACAACTCGCAGCAGAACCTTCACAACACGCTGTGGACCAGCTACTATGCCGCCATCTACCGTTGCAACGAACTGTTGCAGCGTGTCGAGGGACTTTCATGGTCGAGCGAGGCAGCTCAGGGTACGTTGGTTGGTGAGGCTCGTGCCATGCGTGGCATCCTGTATTTCGACTTGGTACGTGTGTTCGAGAATGTCCCCCTGCTGACTGTTCCCTCTACGGAGAATGTCCCGCAGGCTCCTGTCGATGACGTCTATGCTGTCATCTTCGACGACCTGAAGTATGCTGCCGAGCATATTCCTGCCAATGCCTATCCCAAGGAGGCCTCCGCCAGCAACGACGGACGCATTACCTGCTATGCTGCCAAGGCCTTCCTGGCTCGCGCATACTTGTTCTACACGGGTGTTTATGGCAAGGAACCCGCAGGTGTCACCAAGGCTGAGGTACTGCAGGGTCTGGAGGACATCATTGCCAGCGGCGAGTACGAGCTGATACCGCTGTATAAGAATCTGTGGTATTGTGCCAGCACGCACTGGGAGGGCAGCGATGCCACGGGATGGAAGGAAGTCAGCACCTACGCCGGTGAGGACAACAGGGAGAACATCCTGACCATGAAGTTCAACTACACCTCTGACTATAACGGCAATGCCGGTGGTAACAATGCCATCCAGATGTTCTCCATCCGTGGCGGCACGTTCAAGGCTCCTTACGGACAGGGCTGGGGCGGTGCTACCGTAGCGGCAGGCTTTGCCAGTTCGTTCCCCTCGCTCGACCAGCGTCGCGAGGCCTCTGTCATCGACCTTGCTGCTGAGGGCATCGAGGCTACTGAGGCCTATCAGAAGGCCATCCTCGACCAGCGCGAGTACACGGGCTACTTTAACAAGAAGTACACCGCCCGCTCGGGTTTCCACCAGAACGATAACGGTACATGGACGCTGACGCACTATTGGGACGGTTTGATGGCTGGCGACTTCCAGATTTCACAGCCTATAGGCTATACGCTGGTGCGCTATGCTGACGTGCTGCTGATGGCTGCCGAATTGGGCTCTGCCAATGCCCAGACTTATCTGAGTGCCGTCCACAGCCGTGCCTATGCTACCGAGAATGCCGACGGCAGTGTCAACACGCCAAAGATAGTGATTTCGCCCACCAAGGAGAATATTATGGAGGAGCGCCGTCTGGAGTTTGCCTTTGAGGGCATCCGCTACTGGGACTTGCTGCGCCAAGGCGTAGATGTGGCTGCAAAGGCTATTGTGGCATCGGGCGAGAAGGTGCTGAACGGCGGCAATGAGGGCGTTGTCAGCTTTAAGGCTGAGAACATCATTTCAAAACGCGGTTTCCAGCAGATACCGCTGACGCAGATCCAGCTGTCGAATGGTGTGCTGAAACAGAATCAGGGATGGTAATGCGGGCTGAAGCCCTAATTAATAATTGATAATTCTTACACCTAAAGGTATAAGCGAGCAAAGCTCGTAGGAAAAATTGAAAATTATGAAAATTATGAATAACAATAGAGCAAGAAGACATCTGATAGGTTTATCATTTATCATTTGTTATTTATTATTTAGCGGAGCGCTGACGGCATGTTCGCCCGATGACTATTCGCTGAACAAGCCCGACCTGTCGCCAAGTGACCTGATTGAGGGCTCGGCGTTCTCAGTGGATGTCGACGCACAGAATACGGTGACGCTGAAGAGTCTGCTTGACAAGCGCTACCACTGCTACTGGATTCAGCCCAACGGACGTAGTCAGGGCGATGTGGTGCAGTTGTCACTGCCCTTTGCCGGTACCTACGAGGTGCAGTTCGGCGTCGATACCCGTGGCGGTGTCGTCTATGGCGAACCACACCAGTTCACCATTACTACTAACAATATGTCGCTGTTGGAAGACCCTCTCTACAGCTACCTCACCGGCGGCGTAGGCAGCACCAAGCGCTGGGTGCCTGTCGATAAGGACTACGGTGTAGGCCAGTGTACCGGTCCCGTCATGTACTGTAACCCTGACGACGTGCTGAACGACGGCTCGGCATCTACCGACATCGGCATCAACCACATGCACCCCAACTGGGATCCCGGTTTCCAGTCGTGGCTCATCCCGCAGGACTCGCCCTACATGGATTCGTACATGGAGTTTACGCTGGACGACGTGAACGGCTGTACCATCACCGAGTATCAGGGTGAGAACAAGGAGACGACAAAGGGTAAGTGGAACCTGAACCTGACGGACAAGAACCATCCCACACTGTCGTTCACCGATGCCTTCGTCATGCACAACGTCGGTTTCAATGAGGTGTGTGCCAACTATACCGACAACATCATCATCACCGAGCTTACGCCCTACGTGCTGCAGTTTGCAACGATGCGTACCAACAGCGAGGGTGCTTGGTGGATCATCTGGAACTTCATTGCCGAGGACGTGAAGACGGGCAAGGTCATCATACCTTCCGGCGAGGCTGAGTATATTGAGGCTACCACGCCCGTATTACCTGAGATAGAGGGATTGGCTGAGAAGATTTTCACGACCGACATCAATGGCGTTGAGTTCCAGGGTGCCGAGATGACCTTCAAGGTCAGCGAGGATGCCGCCTACGACTGGTTGTGGTGGAACGGCGGTTCGTCAGCCTGGGAGAGTGTCACCAAGGGTAACTATGGCACCAACTGGGCTCCCCTGTGGGGCGACGATGCGCTGGAGCAGGAACTGACGCTCACCAAGAAGGGTAGCTACACCTACGGCGAGACCGAGGGTACATACACGCTGACTGATGGAGTCATCACCTTCGACAAGCCCGTCACCTTCTTCACCGTCGTGGGCGACGACCGCACCGTCGAACTGACCGGCCAGGCTTGGCAGGTGTTCAAGTGTGACCCAGGTTCTGAACTCGTGCTCGGCATTGCGGACGGCAAGGACGCCAACGGTAATACGAACAGCTATTTAGTGGCCAACTTCACCTACAAGGAAGTCGGTGGCGGCCAGACGGGTCCTGTCAACGTACCCTTCGACGCTTCTAAGCTGTGGGTAGGACTGGAGGCTGGCAAGTATTTCCGCTGTCAGCTCTACAACCCATGGGGTGGTGGTAACGACGCCATCGACCCGGCTAATGTGAAGCTGAAGAAGAACCAGAAGATCAATATCACCTTCCGACTCAGCGGCTTCAGCTTCCAGCAGCCTGCCAAAATGGTGCTCTGCTGCAACCGTGGCGAAGAGCAAAGCTGGGAGACCGACTGCTACAACTACGCCCGTGCCATCACCGTCAACGGCGACGGTGCCTATACCGTCTCCTGGACCAACGACACGGGTTCTACCGTGAAATGGGACGACGGCACCTCTGCACTCACCATGACGATGCAGTTCCTGGACTATGCCACGCTGCCCGATGAGGACTATGCTTCACACTGCACGGTGGAAAGCATCACTATTGAATGATGCGCATTCGCTAATTGATAATTCTTACACCTAAAGGTATAAGCGAGCAAAGCTCGTAGGAATAATTGAAAATTGAAAATTATGAAACTTAACAAGATATTTTCCGGAATCACGGTGCTCCTGATGGGTGCTGCCGTGCTGACCGCTTGCAGCGATACGGATGACTATTTCGCCAATACGACACCGCTGTTGAACGACGGTTCTGTCGTGACGGGATCGTCAGACGTGACAGCCACCACAGCCACTTTCCATGGTGCAGTAGCGGGACTTGAGGCCATGAACGTGGCATCGTACGCTACGGGATTCAAATACGGCTATTCAGAGAATGCGCTGACCGAGACGGCAACGGCTGCCTCCGACGCAGAGTTCTCGTCAACCCTGACGGGACTTCTCAACAATACGGTTATCTACTACCAGGCTTACGTTACCCTGCAGGGCAAACTGACCTACACCGGTGAGGTGAAATCGCTGATAACGACGGATGCCACCGCCACGACAGGTGCGGCGTCAGGCATCGACTTTGCACAGGCAACCATGGCAGGTTCCGTCAGCAAGTATCCCGAGGATGCCGTCTGCGGTGTCGTCATCTCCCAATCGCCGGAGGTGGAGGATGTCCGGGCTGGTCTGCGCCTGACCGTGGAACAGCTGGCTGACAACTTCAGCTATACGCAGAAAGGCTTGTTGCCTGGTGCCACCTACTACTATGCTGCCTTCCTCGACCTTGGCCCCGGTGTGGTCTATGGCGATGTGGCATCGTTCACGACCGACAGCCACGCCATCAACGTTGACGACGAGTTTGTCGATATGGGTGTATCCGTCCGTTGGGCCAAGCATAACATCGGTGCCAAGGCTGAGGCCGACTTCGGCGGGCTCTTCGCCTTTGGCGACGTGACGGGGTGTAACCCCAGCCTCAATCCTGACGACTATGCCAGTGCCGATACCTATAAGACTGCACTCGACATAGCCTACTGGGCTACAGGCAATAAGGGCACGCTGCCCACGGCCGACCAGTTCGAGGAGCTGTTCAAGGTTTGTAAGACGCAGTGGGTGGAGCAGGACGGTATGGCTGGCTATCTGGTTACTGCCAAGAACGGCAACACCATTTTCCTGCCTGCTGCGGGTAGGCGCGTAGGCCACGACGCGAGCGAAGCTGGCGCCAAGGGCTGCTACCTGACGGGTACTGTCAATGCCGGCAACACGCAGTTTGCCGTCGATTATGAGTTCTCGCGTACCGGCGGTGCACGCTCTACCCGGGCCGTCTATGAGGCCATGGCGGTACGTCCTGTCTCCGTGGCACGCAACATCCAGTTCGATGTCACCAAACTCTATGGCACCTGGCACATCGACTTGCGTGCCGACGGCAGTCATGCCTACTGGGACGGCCCGATGTACTTCTACGGTACGGATGACTGCTGGCGCAACGTGACGAACAACGAGCCCGTGGTAGGCGACTCGTGGAACTGGTGTCCCGACTATGCCGGCAACTCATGGGTGGTAGGCGAAGATCCGCGTGACTTCGGCACCATGACATTCTCGGAGGATGGCAAGGTCGTCGTCGTGCGCAACAATGCCGACGGCACCCAGACCACCGAGGAGGGTACTTTCACCATCGACGATACGGATGTCAGCATCACGCTCAATGGCGTCGACCTGCTGGGAGTGCCCAACCAGTTGTCGCAGGCCAGCAACAAGCGCAAGGGACTGAAGATATTCACACAAAGCGACAATACGCTGCAGATTGCCGTCATCCGCGACAACGACCCCTGCTCGCTGGTGTTCAACTATGTCAAGGACAATATCTACAGTGGCATCAGCGTTAAACTGCTGGCTGTAGGCACCGACTGGGCAGGCACGTGGGGCTCGGACCTGACCATGCTCATGCCCGAAGACCTGAACGGACAGCATACCGTCAAGTATGAGGGTGCCGTCAATGGTGCCATGGTAACCCTGATAGACTTCGTAGAGCTCGTGAAGCGCTATCCCGATGCTTTCGTACGCATCGACGACATCAAGCTCGACGGCAAGAGTATCAAGTTCAATGCCAATAACTTCTGCTATGGCGACATTGAGGACAATGGCAACTACCGCATCGAGATGTTCAACATCTGGGGCAAGGGTGCCAAGGACGGCAACGTCGTTGCTTCGCCCTTCAGCAACTTGACCAACGTCGGTGGCGACCCCGCTTTCACCTTCGCACAGAGCTGTGAGATTACCTTCACCGTTCTGACCGAGAGCCCAGTAGGCACATACGCACCTAAGTTCATCACCGTTGGTGCAGGCTGGTGGCCGTCGGTCTGGGACTTCAACGACGGCTCGTCGTTCGACCTGACGTTGAACAAGGGAACAGGCAAGTACGAGGTATCGAAAAATGCGTTCGACATGACCTACACGTCAGCGGATTCCTATAGTGCTGGTGTCATCATGACCTTCGTCCAGATAGACGGTCTCCACAAGTTCTTCCCCGGCATGCATGCCGTACTCAACAGCGCCAAGGCCGACGGACAGAGCCTGCAGTACGATGCTGCCAAGGTGGTCGACACGAGTGACGGCGATGCCTATCGTCTGGAACTTTGGAACTGCTATGGTGCTACTGGCGGCAACAATGCCGACAACTGCGGTTTTGGCCATCGCGACGGCGACGTCATCCACGAACTGGGCTTCAACAGCTCGTTTGAGGTAGCGTTTACCATCAAGAGCCTCTTTGCAGACGCATTCGCTAATTGATAATTGATAATGGATAATTGATAATTGAAAATGAAAACTAAGAAAATCCTCATGCTGATGGTGGCGCTCATAGCCACCACAGCATTCGCCGCCTGTGGCGATGACGACGGCGACGGCGGCGGTGGCACTTCGACCGTCACAAAACTTACCGTGCGTCCTGCTGCCATCAGTTTCGATGCCAATGGCGGCGAGGCCGTCATCAAGGCACAGGCTCCCGTTCAGGTAACGGCCACGAGCAATGCCGACTGGTGTACGGTGACTGTTGGCGAACAGTCTGGTGACCTCAAGATCACACCTGTCACGGTGACAGTAACCACCAACATAACTACATATAGCCGTACGGCAACTGTTACCGTCACCGCAGGTGCCGAGACAGCTACTGTCACAGTCACCCAAGACGAAGGAACCGTCACACCCGAAGGCAACATTACCAAGACCGCCCAACAGATAGCCAAGGACATGATGCCGGGCTGGAATCTGGGCAACACGCTGGAAGCTATGGGCAACGGCTTAGGTGCAGAAACCTCATGGCAACCCACCAAGACATCGCAGGCAGTTATTGACGCTGTCAAGGCTGCCGGGTTCAAGGCTGTCCGCATACCATGCTCATGGGACATCCATTCTGCCGCCAATGGTGAGATTGATGCCCAGTGGATGGCACGTGTCAAGCAGGTCGTCGACTACTGCATACAGGATGGCCTCTATGTCGTCCTCAACGACCACTGGGACAACGGCTGGATAGAGGTGCTGGGATTCTCGAAGTCGTCATCCTCTTATCAGGCTGTCGACGAGGCTACCATCACATCGAAGATAGCACGTCTGAAGGAGCTGTGGACGCAGATAGCCAACGAGTTCAAGGACTACGACGAGCACCTGCTGTTTGCCGGTCTTAACGAACCGTTCCAGGAGTATAGCCTGTTCAGCACACACCACCAGGAACTGACGCCCATCCTCTGTCGCTATAACCAGGCATTCGTAGAGGCTGTCCGTGCCACGGGAGGCAATAATGCCCAGCGCACACTCGTCGTACAAGGTCCGAGTGTCAACATTGCTTCTTCCTGTAGCTACATGACCGCCGACAAATTGCCGGAAGCTGCCGGACGTCTGATGGTGGAAGTCCACTACTATGACCCGGGACCGTTCTGCGGCACCTTTGATGCGTCTGGCGACAAAGCCTTCTATTATTGGGGCGCCGCCAACCACAGCACCGACCATAATGCCACATATGGCGAGGAAGCCTATATGCAGAGCCAGTTCGCCCTGCTGAAGTCTACGTACACCGCACTGGGCTATCCCGTCATCATCGGAGAGTATGCTGCCCTACAGCGCACCATTTCAGGTGATCAGGACAAGCACAATGCTTCGGTCAAGTATTTCTACCAGTGTGTCAACGAGTATGCCACCAACAATGGCATTGTCGCATTTGCCTGGGATACCAACGACGTTAACGGCCTGAACCAGGAAGGAGGCTCGTCCACGATTATCGACCGTGCCAACTGTGCCGTTGTGGGCAGCAATGCTATGCAGGGCATCAAGACCGGTGTCGCTGCCGGTGCATGGCCTTACTAAGTAGTTTATTTTTTATTCATATTAAGTAATAGGATTATTGTTTAGAAAAACTCATATCAATGCTGGCGGTGCTGGGAAGTACCGTCAGTTTTATTGTTTGATTAAGAAGTAAGCTCGCCGTGAGGTATTGCATAATTCCTAAAGTTGATGCTCCGCAGAAGATTTCTGATGCTGATTACAAAAATTCTGACCATCAGGAAATAAAAGGGGCGCTAAGTGTGCGCTCTTTCATGATTTTTATGTATTTTTGCCATTGAAATGGCGTAATAGCGGAAAAACTGACTTATGACCATCAATTATAAAAAACTCATTACGACTATACTGACGATGATGTTCGTCAGCCTCACATGGGGACAGACCCCCTGTGAGGTTGAGGCGTGCGGACCTGTGCCAACGGAGAACCAGTTGCGGTGGCAGGACATGGAGATGTATGCGTTTATACATTATTCGCTGAACACCTATACAGACCAGGAATGGGGCTTCGGCAATGAAGACCCGAAGCTCTTCAATCCCTCTGACCTCGACTGTCGGCAGTGGGCAAGGGTGTGCAAGCAGGCGGGTATGAAGGGGATTATCTTTACTGCCAAGCACCATTGCGGGTTCTGCCTATGGCCCTCGGCCTATACCGACTATAGCGTGAAGAACTCTCCTTGGCGTGACGGCAAGGGCGACGTGGTGCGCGAATTGGCCGATGCCTGTCGCGAAGAGGGACTGGCTTTTGCTGTCTATCTGTCGCCGTGGGACAGAAACCACAAGGACTACGGCAAACCGGAATACGTGACCTACTTCCGCAACCAACTGCGCGAGTTGCTCACCAACTATGGCGACATCTTTGAGGTGTGGTTCGACGGAGCCAACGGCGGCGACGGCTGGTATGGCGGGGCCAACGAGGTGCGTACCATCGACCGCACCACCTATTACGAGTGGCCCGAGACGTACAGGATGATTCGCCAGTTGCAGCCCAAATGCCTGATATGGAACGACGGCAGCGACCGTGGCGACCTGCGCTGGGTAGGCACCGAGGCGGGCAATGTGGGCGAGACGAACTGGAGTCTGCTGAACCACGACGGTGAGGTGACGTGGCCCATGCTGCACTACGGTCTGGAGGACGGCGACTCGTGGGTGCCTGGCGAGACGAACACGAGCATAAGGCCCGGGTGGTTCTACCACGAGACGGAGAACGAGCACGTCAAGAGCCTGTCGAAGCTGATGGATACGTACTATAAATCCGTAGGTCGTAACTCAACGCTGCTGCTCAACTTCCCTATTGCACCTAATGGACGCATTCATCCGACTGACAGCCTGCGCGGCATCGCGTTCAAGAAAATGATAGAAACAGTTTTCAAAGAAAACTTAATTGAAAATGGAAAATTGAAAATGGAAAATGGGGCTTGCGTGTCGTGGGACAAGCCTACGGCTATTAACCGTTTCCTTGTTGAGGAGGATATTGCCAAGGGTCAACGTGTACGCAAGTTCTCGCTTGAGGCTGAAGTGGACGGCAAATGGCAATCGCTAAAGGACGAGCTTGTGGAGAACGGCGACGGGCTGACCACTATCGGCCATCGCCGCATTGTCTGCTTCCCTACCGTGAAGGCTACCAAACTTCGCTTCACCATTACCGACAGTAAATGCAAGCCTGTCATCAAGCGCCTCGGTGTCTATCTTGCCCCGGAACTGACTGCCGACATCCCGGATAGCGGCGAGAAGAAGTCGTCGGCGCTGCATCTCTTCTTCAGTATGCCTACTCAGATGATGATTGACTGGGACACGGAGCAGACACTGACGACGTTTCGCTATCTGCCGCCGCAGGGCACGAAGGACGGCATCGTCACACATTACACACTCTGGGGTTCTACCGACTGGGCAAATTGGATAAAGTTGGCATCGGGCGAGTTCTCGAACATCGTCAACAACCCCATCTGGCAGACCATCAAGTTCCCCGCCACCAAGGTTCGCATCCTTCGCTTCGATGCCGACCGACTGGCACAAGGCGAGCGCATGGGATATGGAGATATTGAAATCAAGTAAAATTGAAGAATTGAAGAATATGAAAAGGAACAGGCTTTTTGCTTTTAGCCTTTGGCTCTTGGCTTTTGGTGCTTCGGCACAGACAACCCGCGACTGGGAAAACCCTGCCGTGCTGGGCATCAACAAACTGCCGTACCACGCCACGCTGCAACTGCCGTCGAAATGGGCGGCGTGCCAGGAAATCGTGAGCCTCGACGGCCAGTGGCTGTTCCATTGGAGCCGCAACCCCGACGAGCGGCCTGCAGACTTTTACAAGGAGGACTACGACGTCAGCAGTTGGGACAAGATTGCCGTGCCGGGCAACTGGCAGACGCAAGGCTACGGCACGCCGATATACATTAACATCAACTACCCCTTTGTACGCAACCGCCCCAGCGTGACCACCGAACCGCCGAAGGAGTGGACAGCCTACGAGAAGCGCAACCCCGTGGGGTCTTACGTCACGTTTGTCGATGTGACGAAGGAGATGCTTACGAAGAATCTCATCCTGCACTTCGGGGGTGTCCACTCGGCCATGTACCTGTGGATCAATGGACAGCGGGTGGGCTATAGCCAGAACAGCATGTCACCGGCAGAGTTCGACGTGACCAAATACATGCGGGCAGGTCGTAACAGACTTACCGTCGAGGTCTATCGCTGGTGTGACGGCTCGTACCTCGAAGACCAGGATATGTGGCGACTCTCGGGCATCTTCCGCGAGGTGCAGTTGTGGGTGCGCCCGTTGGTACACATTGCCGACTATCGTGTGACGGCTGTACCCAACGACGATTTCACGTCGGCACAGGTCAACGCCACCGTCACCGTCTGCAACCGTGGCAAGAAGAAGGCGAAGGGACTGCGAGCCGTAGTCCGCGTCAGTCCGTTCAGTCCGATGCTGAAGGCGGTTCCCTTGCTGACTGTCGGCGACACGGTGACCGTCGAACTGACTTGTACCATCGACAAGCCCCAGTTGTGGTCGGCCGAGAAGCCGAACCTCTATCCTTTCAGCGTGGAAGTGCTCGACGCACAGGATAACGTCGTCGAGCACTTCGACTACCACCTCGGCGTGAAGCGCGTGGAGTGCGTCGGCGAGGTCTTTAAAATCAACGGTAAAAACGTAAAGCTGCGTGGTGTGAACCGCCACGATCACCATCCCCGCACAGGTCGCTATGTTGACGATGCCACCTACGAGCAGGACCTCCGGCTGATGAAGCAAGCCAACATCAACTTTCTGCGTACCTCGCACTATCCCGACCGTGAGTACCTCTATGAGCTCTGCGACCGCTGGGGCATCTACGTCATGGACGAGGCCAACCAAGAGTCGCACGGCTACGGCTATGCTAACCGTGAAAT
>JAEEGJ010025436.1_pt1 | contig 12131 bp, 5 predicted proteins | sample 8958761 | NCBI WGS metagenome assembly JAEEGJ01 (sample SAMN16246546, study PRJNA631951) | gut metagenome | biome: gut microbiome; feature: rumen; material: RS-attached | host: Bos | place: Iran: Karaj | collected 2018-10 | reverse complement strand
CCAACGCCGTCAATATCTGCCGCCTCCGCCTGTGGATAGAGTTGCTGAAAAACGCCTACTACACCAAGGAGAGCGACTACACAGAGCTGGAAACCCTGCCCAACATCGACATTAACATCAAGGTGGGCAACTCCCTCCTGCACCGTTTCGACTTAGGGCAAGACATCTCCGAAATCCTCCGAAAGAACAGGATCTCCATCAGCGCCTATCGCAAGGCTGTGAGCGACTATAAAAACGCCCATAGCAAAGAAGAGAAACGTGATCTGGAGGACTACTTGCGGCAGATCAAGGGTAATCTCCGAACTCAGATTAGCCAAAATGACCCTAAGGTGGTAAGCCTTAACAAACTGAAAGGCGAACTGGACAACCTTTTGGCGCCCCAGCTTTTTGAAATTAGCAAGAAAGAGCAGGCTCAGCGCAGCAAACAGGCCAAGGAGTTACAGACCAAGATTACCAAGATACAAGCCGAGGTGGATGAAATCCGGGACAACAAGATTTTCGTCGGTGCTTTTGAATGGCGCATCGAATTCCCGGAAGTGCTGGATGAAGATGGCCGCTTTGTCGGTTTCGACTGTGTGATTGGCAACCCGCCCTACATCCAGCTCCAGAAGATGGGGGCCGATGCGGATGCCCTCCAGAAAATGAACTACGAGACTTACGAGCGCACCGGCGACATCTACTGCCTGTTCTACGAGATGGGAATGAAACTTCTCAAGCCCGGGGCGTTGCTATCGTTCATTACCTCAAACAAATGGATGAGAGCCGGTTATGGTGAGCCGTTACGTAAATACTTCTCTGAAAAGCAGGATGTTATCAGCTTGATTGACTTTGCTGGCTATAAAGTATTTGATTCCGCAACGGTTGATGTAAACATCCTCACTGCCGTCACCAGAACACCATTTGGATGCACGAATGCCTGCTCCATTAATAAGGATGAATTTGACATCACGAAATTGAGCGATTATGTGCAGACACATAGCCAGACGATAAAGTTTGGGGCGGATGCATGGTCAATTCTAAGCGATATTGAGCTGAGTATAAAGAATAAGATTGAAGCTATTGGTACGCCACTGAAAGATTGGAATGTTGACATTTTCAGGGGCGTCCTAACAGGCTACAATGATGCATTTATCATCTCATCTGAAAAGCGCGAAGAAATTTTAGCGAATTGTATAGATGAGTCCGAGAGACAACGTACTGCTGCTATTATTCGACCGATTCTCCGTGGCCGGGACATCAAACGTTATGGTTATGTGTTTGCAGATCAGTATCTAATAGCGACATTTCCTGCAAAGCAGTATGATATAGACGATTATCCTGCTTTGAAAGACTACCTGCTTACTATTGGAATTGAACGGCTTGAACAGACAGGCGAAGAGCATATTGTCAATGGCGAACGGATAAAAGCACGGAAGAAAACAAACAATAAATGGTTTGAAACCCAAGATAGCATCAGCTATTGGGACGAATTTTCTAAGCCAAAAATCGTTTGGGCAGAGTTGTCAAGAACCGGCAACTCATTTGCATATAGTGAGGACGGCGCTATGGTGCTGAATACGTGCTATATCTTGTCATTCAACGATAATGATCGCCACGAAAGAGAACTGAATACCCTGCTGGGATTCCTTAATAGCAAGATAGCGCTCTTCTATCTGGACATCATCTCCAGTAAGCTTGATGAGACGGGGTGGCGCTGGCTCAAGCAGTTTGTAGAGCAGATTCCTGTACCCGTTCAAATGGCATTTAAAGAGGAGGGCCAGTTTACAAATAAGGACTCTGCCTCGATCAATGCCCAATTATACCAGCAACTTGGTCTGTCACCAGCTGAAGCGGAGTATCTGGAGGGCCTTATTTAACTTGACTCTCAATATATTGTATCTCAGAATCGGATAGACCGTAGAACCGATATATAAGGCTATTCAAGATACGCTCTTCTTCCGGGGCTGAACCTTGCTGTGCCGTTATATTGATAATTTGTTCGCACTGTACTTCAATTGCTTGTGCAATTGTTTCATCAATAATACGCGGCACATAAAGTTGCTCAATTTTGAATTTTTTCCAGCGGACAGTGCCCACCCCGGTAGTAGTCCCTATGGTTGAAAACATATACTCTGATACCGAGCAATTCAAAAAAGCAAGTAACAATATCAACCTTTCCCCAGAAAGCATAAACGTGGTCGCCTCTGGAAAGTATTTTCCTTCACGATCAAGACAGAACTTCGTCTTGTCGGATATTTCACCCCAGACTATTTTTGGCTGCGATAATAAGTCCAAATACGCGCAGTTCCTTAAATTATACGGTGTATCTCCTTTGTCTGCACGCTTCTCTATGCTAAGCCAGTAATTATCAAGATGTTCTTTCACGGAAGGATAATCCTCGATATGAATGCGTTCAAGACCTTCCCTGGTCCCATTGTGAGTATTTATAAGCCATAGCCCAGACCATGAATAGCCGTATCTCTTTATGTCCCGGCCACGGAGAATCGGTCGAATAATATCCGCCGTCCGCAGGCGTTCATCTTCACTCTGGCATGCATCCAGAATCTTGTTCCGCTTAGTCGAATCAATAATGAAGGCGTCGTTGAAACCGGTCTTGATGCCATAATTGATCTGAATATCCCAATCTTTCAGCGGAGTGCCAATGGCTTCAATCTTTGCCTTGATGGAGCGTTCTATATCGGATAGAATGGACCAGGATTCCGATGAGGAGAAGCTAGAAGGAACGGCGTGTGTCTGCACATAATCGCTCCTATTCTTTCAGAAACGAATGGATGTACCGTCCTAGGGTGTTCCGGTCTACCTGGCAGATTTTAGCAATCTTCCGTTGCGACACTCCAGCCCGGAGCAACTCTATGATTAGAGATCGCTTGGGGAAGAGCTTATATTTGCCCTCCTCGGTCTTCCTGCCCAAAGGACGTCCCAGGACAACGCCCTCCGCTTTTTTCCTGGCCAACGCCTCCTTTGTTCGTTGGCTGATGAGGTTGCGCTCAATCTCTGCCGAGAGGCCGAAAGCAAAAGCCAGCACCTTGCTCTGGATGTCCTCTCCCAGCCGATAATTGTCTTTGATGGTCCAGACTCTGCATTCCTTTGTCATACAGATATTCAAGATCTCCATAATCATAAACAAATTGCGCCCAAGGCGAGAGAGTTCGGCACAGATGATAAGATCATTCTTTCGTACTCGATTAAGGAGTTTCCCGAGTTCGCGTTTGTTGTAGTTCTTGGTGCCGCTGATAGTTTCTTCTATCCACCCGTCGATTTTCATGGACTCCTTGGTGCAGAAGTTGTTGATTTCAAATCTCTGATTCTCGACAGTCTGCTTGTCGCTGCTGACTCTGATGTACCCGTAGATCATACTTGTTTGTTTTTTTTGCTTTTCGTGGTATTCATAAAGTTGTCTATCTTTGTATATTGTATTTAAGACTCTTATGAAAGGAACGGCTTCATACTTGATGAAATTCCTTGATGGATCGCAGAAGCGGTTCATCATTCCGGTATATCAACGGAACTATGACTGGAAGAAGGAGAACTGCAAGCAACTCTTCGATGACTTGGTCAGCGTCATAAAGGAAGAGAAAGAAACTCACTTCTTCGGAAGCATCGTCTCCTATGCTCACAGTAGGGATGAGGTTGTCTTGATTGATGGTCAGCAGCGGATCACCACTGTCTCACTCATTCTCATTGCCATTCTCAACGCGCTCAAGAGTGGAACCATGAAAACGGATGACGATACCCTTGCTCTGCGCATCGAAGATTATCTTGTAGATAAGTATGACAAGACGGAGAGAAAGGTTCGCCTGAAGCCGTTCCGCGATGATTGTGAGGCATTTGATCGGCTCATCTATAAAGACGAAAAAGAGTACATCCCAGAATCCAAAGTCACTATCAACTACCGGTATTTCTACGATCGCATCGTTACCTATAAGGAACTCTCAGTCGATGAATTGTTCCACGCTGTTGGTTGCCTTGAAATCATCGACATTGAACTTGAGCCGCAGCATGGAGATAATCCCCAGCTTATTTTCGAAAGCCTGAACTCCACCGGCCTTGACCTGACGGAATCTGACAAAATCAGGAACTTCGTGCTTATGAATCTGGAGCCGGTAGTACAGGAGAGTTATTACGACAAGTATTGGAACAAAATTGAGAGATGCAGTCGGGACGAATTGGATGGGTTCGTGCGTAACTACTTGACTATCAAACAAGGTGTTATTCCTACGTTGAGAGGAATATATCCGGCCTTCAAAGCCTATACGAAAGCCCAGGGTAACATCGAGGCCATCCTGCAGGATATGCTGGTCTATGCCGCCGCCTATCAAGACGTGGTTACATTCAATGTAGGAGACGAGGGCGCCAATGAAGTGGCGAAACGACTGGATCTCCTGGATATGACCGTTGCTTATCCTTTTCTGATGGCATTTATTGCCTATGCGAAGGAAACCGGCATGGACGGCAAGGAAATCTACAAAGTCTTCTCCTGCGTGGAAACCTTCATCTTCCGCCGTCTGATGTGCGACTTGCCGACCAACGCTCTCAACAAGATTTTCGCAACGCTGCACAACTCCGTCCTGAAGAACAAGCGGGAGGCGGATTCCTACTCTTCCGTTATGATATATCTCCTCGAGAGCCGCAAACTATCCAGCGCCTTCCCGAAGAACGAAGAGTTCATCAATGGCTTCACCACCAAGAACATCTATTCCATGCGGGCCAAGAATAAGGAGTACATCTTCGAGCGTCTTGAGAACGGCTCCAGCAAGGAGAAGAATGATGTTGTTGGCAATATCGAAAAAGGCATTCTCACCATCGAGCATATTATGCCTCAGACCTTGACTACGGCGTGGAAGAAAGCACTTGGAGAGGACTGGGAAGCAATTCAGGAACGTTGGCTGCACACGATCTCCAACTTAACGCTCACTGGGTATAACTCCAATTATAGCAATAGAACTTTTCAGGAGAAGAAGGCCATGAAGAATGGGTTCCTCGATAGCGGCATCCGTCTGAACCATTTTGTCGCCCAGTTCGAGAAATGGGACGAAGAAGAATTGGTTCTCCGCAAGGCCAAATTGTCTGAAATGGCCCTTGAAATCTGGGAGTATCCCGTCACTGCCTTTGTTCCGGAGCAAAAAGAGGATGACATCGTATCGCTTTCCGAAGACAATGGCATTGCCACCAACCGTGATATCCAGTACTTTATCTTCAGGGGAGAACGTCAGGATGTAACCACCTGGGCTGATATGATGTGGGAAATGGCCAATAAACTACTGGCGATTAACCCGGCCATTTTGTACCAAGAGGCTGCGGGAAATAAGAATGTATGGTTTGCGACTTCCGCCGTATCGAAGAACTACCGCAAACTGGCGGAGGGCCTCTACTACTGCCCAACGAGCAGTAGTACCTGGAACAAGATGTCTATCTTGAAAAATCTCTTCCGTCTTTATGGTATCGAGGAAGACGACCTTTCCTTCGGACTACTTCCCAAAAAAGACGACAGCGGTGAGCCGACCACCAATGACAGTGGCGATACTCCGGCCAGATACGAGATGCGTAAGAAATTCTGGACCGATTTCATCCAGTATTGCGAGGAAAACGATGGCCTCTTCGTAAAGATTTCCCCTGTGACGGCCAATTGGATTAGCAAGAGCCTGAAGACACCTTATGGTATCAACATCAACGCCGTTGTTGGGTTTGATTACGACAGGGTAGAAATCTATATCGATACAAAGAATAAGGAATTCAATAAGAACTTGTTTGACCATCTTCATGACAATAAGGAGACAATAGAAAAAGAATACGGCGGAGCACTGATATGGGAGAGATTAAATGACAAACGAGCCTGTCGTATCAAAGACGAAATTCTTCTCCACACTTTTGAACTTGATGATTGGACAGAAGTCTTCGCCTTCATGAAATCCGCTGGTCTAAGGATGTTCAATGTGTTCCACAAATTCATTAACGAGTTTCCTTCCAAGTAGATATTATCGGTAGATGTCTCTCCTCAGTCGCATATTCTCTGACAAGGGGAAAAATTCACAGGTGACTCCTCAGAAAACGGAGCCGACCATAGTCGTACCTGATTCGCCCACTCCTGAGTATGCGTCTCTTTTGCAGTTCACCCGGCGTCTAAACGATTTGTTACAGGATGACAAATACCTGGCACGGAGTGATTACCGGGGCCTAATTGATGATTATGCGGAAATCAACACATTCTTCATCAATCTCAAGACGGCCAAAACGTTGAGCTATTACTGTTCCGCTAATGGCATTGATGGCGCTTCTATCAAGGACTTCCTACGCAATTACGCCGACCTTGCCACCCTGAAGGATGGCTCAACCAGTATCCAGCAGCACAATCAGACCTACCTGCAGCGCCACCTCGTCTCGGAGAAGCATTACTTGGACACCGTACTCTCTAAAGTCGATCCCGCCATTTCCCTGGATGAAGAGCAGCGGAAGGTGGTTCTCACTGACGAAGACTATATGCTGGTCGTGGCTGGCGCTGGGGCCGGCAAGACCACCACGGTGGCCGCAAAAGTGAAATATCTTGTAGAACGCAAGGGCGTCGCACCGGAACAGATACTGGTGATTTCGTTCACCAACAAAGCCGTGGGCGAACTCCGGGACAAGATAAACAAGGCCCTGAAAATCAACTGTCCGGTCACCACATTCCATAAGACTGGTTATGCCATCCTACGAAAGCAGGAAGCCGATAAAAAGAATGTGGTGGACAGCGGCTTTATGTTCGATGTCATCAACAACTATCTGAAGAACGATGTTCTCCGCGAGCCTGAGATGGTGAACAAACTGATCTTGTTTTTTGGTAGTTATTTCGATGCGCCATACGAGGGCGATGACCTTAACGCCTTTTTCAACTACATTTCGAAGGCCGATTTCTCCACGATGCGTTCCAATATGAACGAGTACGTGGAGACCATCACCAACAAGCGTACAGGCAAGGCTATCACCATCAACTACGAGTCGCTGCGCTCGGCTCAGGAGGTCCAGATAGCAAACTTCCTGTATCTCAACAAGGTTGACTACGAATACGAGAAGATTTATCCTTATAGTTTCCGGAAATCTCACAAGCCCTACACTCCTGACTTCACCATTAAGCAAGGCGACAGGACCATCTACATTGAGCATTTTGGCATTACGGAAGACGGCACGCACAACCGCTACACCAATGCCGAACTGGAGCATTACAAGAAGGAGGTTAACGACAAGGTCAAGTTCCACCGTGACCATGGAACACAACTCATCTATACCTTCTCCCAATATAAAGATGGACGCCCGCTGCTGGAGCATCTGAAGGAACAACTCATCGATGCCGGTGTTACACTCCAACCCCGCTCCGAGCAGGAAGTCTATCAGAAGATTGTTTCTACCGAGGAGAATAAATACATCCTCAAACTGGTTCGCCTTCTCTGCACCTTTATCCAGAACTTCAAGACCAACGGCTACGACACCGACAAGTTCCGTGAGATGCACCGGATGACCGAGAATGTCCGCACCAAACTCTTCCTGGACGTTTGTCACCAATGCTACCTGGAGTACTCCAAGAAGTTGAAAGAGCGCAGCGCTGTGGACTTCGAAGATATGATAAACGATTCCGCCAAGATTCTGCAGGAGCAGCAGGATATGGGCGAGAAGCTGAACTTCAAGTACATCATCATCGACGAATACCAGGACATCTCCCGGCAGCGCTTCGACCTTGCCCGGGCCTTGTCCCAGATTTGCGACGCCAAGATTATCGCTGTGGGCGACGACTGGCAGTCCATCTATGCCTATGCCGGTTCGGACATCACACTCTTTACCCATTTTGCGGAAATAATGGGCTATGGGGAAGAGTTGAAGATAACCAAGACCTACCGCAACTCGCAGGAAGTTATTGACATTGCCGGAAGTTTCATCCAGAAGAATTCCTCCCAAATTCAAAAATCACTCATTAGTCCCAAGCATATCGATTTTCCCATCATCATCGAGGCTTATTCAGAAGACGGTGACAAGAAAGACCTCGAAGGAAAGGGTGGCAAGTTCTTCTTGCAGGCCCAAGCGGTAGAACGCTGCATCGGCCAGATAATGGAAGCAAATGAGAAGGAAGGTAAACCTGCAAATTCCTCCATCCTTCTCATCGGCCGATATGGATTTGATGCCTTCAACCTCAGTCGCAGCGGACTCTTCACTTATTTCGAGAAAACCGGCGATGTCAAGTCGAAGGCCTACCCGAAAGCCAAACTATCCTTCCTCACAGCACATCGTTCCAAAGGTCTGGGTTACGATAATGTCGTCATTATCAACGCTGTGAACGCCACCTATGGTTTCCCGTCTAAGATTGAGGATGATCCAGTGATGAAACTGGTCATCCGTGAGGACCGTACCATCGAGTACGCCGAGGAGCGTCGCCTGTTCTACGTGGCAATGACACGCACCAAAAATAGAGTCTATATCGCCGTACCTCAGCAACGCCCGTCACGATTCGTAGCAGAACTGGTTCAGGAATACGATAAAGTCTGTGTGAACGGAGACCTAGACATCTCCAAGACCGAGTCACCGGACATCTCGATGATAAAACGCTGCCCGATATGCGGCTATCCGCTCCAGTACAAGCACAAGAGAGACTTTGGCCTACGCCTCTGGATATGCACCAATGAGCCGGAAATCTGCGACTTCATGACTAACGACCTATCAGGTGGCATCCTTCCCATCCTCAAATGCGACTGCTGTAAGGACGGTTACCTGATTGTCCGGAGGAAAGATTTCCAGCCGTTCCTTGGCTGTACGAACTATAAAGAAGACAAGAGCGGCTGCAATCGTAGAATCAATCTTACGTACTATGAGAATATGCTAAAGCGTGGGGAAATTGAGCTATAGCTTGAAAAGGTTCTCGAGAATAAAGTGTTGAGCATTGGAATCATAGGATATTGCCAGATACTGTCCTTGAGAACCATCTCTCCATGCAGAGGTAATACCAAGTGATGTCCCGAGTTCAGTAGGGGCCTTATATTTGTGCCCATCACTTCTTTCTTGCTCTTCAAGATATCCAGCAGAAACCAACCACTGCGTCACTTTTGATGCAGCTAAAGGCTTCATGTTCTCAGGAATCACTTTATTGATTTCCTTAACGAGCAGGGCAATTCCCGTCCTCTCTGCGATATAAACCTTTGATGCGGCTTCCGGAGTAAGCAGGAATTCCGATTCATACTGCTTTTGCTGGGAAGGTTTCTTTTTCCCCATCTCTTCAAGTAGATTGGAGACAAAAAACAAACAACGAGAGATGTGAACGTTATTCACGATATCGCTATCGGGGAGAATACTTCCATCAATAGGATTTATTCCATTTGCTAGTTTTGTTATCCAGTCAATGGCGACGGTCACTTTGTTTTGGTCCATTGTAGAATTCATCAGCATCAGCACCAGATTTTTATGTTCTCAACAAACACGAGGGAATAAAGCTTGTTTGCTTTTGCAAAGATAGAAAGAAACCTTTACTTCTCGAAGATTGGCTATAATGACAGTTATCAATTATGTCTTTTGGGTAGTGTTTTGGGTAGTACTATCGACTTTTGGGTAGTTCTTTGGGTTTATTTCTGAGGTGTGGGTTTTTGCCTTTGGTGTAGTTTGTCTTTATCTTTGGTGTGGATTATTTGAAATAATCGGAGTCCTTCCTCCTTTATATCCTTCGCCGAAAGTCACCCGTCTGCGAGCAACTTTTTTTGATACATTTCCGGCAAAAATGGGATATTTTTTGGGATACTTTTTACTGAAAATGCCCTGCAGAGTGTTCTGCAAGGCATTTCAGCGGAGAGGACGAGATTCGAACTCGTGGTACACGGATAGCGTACGGCAGTTTAGCAAACTGCTGGTTTCAGCCACTCACCCACCTCTCCGGGAGTTTCGTTCTGAAACGGTCGCGCCGGGTCTGGCGCGGACTGCAAAGATACGAAGTTTTTTCGGTTCTACAATAATTTGGGCTTTTTTCGTATTTTTGTATTCTTGAACCAAGCCAGTACGCTTTGATGAAACGATTCTTTATGCTTGCCGTGGCGACGATGCTCGCCGTGTCCGCCCGGGCGGACGAAGGGATGTGGCTGCTGCCGCTCCTCCAAAAGATGAACAAGTCCGCGCTGAAGGAGGCCGGGTGCCACCTCTCGCCGGCGGAGATTTACAGTGCCGGGAAGACGTCGCTCAAGGATGCGATCGTCCATTTCGGCGGCGGATGCACCGGGGAGATCATCTCCGACGAAGGGCTCGTGGTGACCAACCACCACTGCGGCTACAGCCACATCCAGGCCCTCAGCACCCCGGAGCACAATTACCTGATGGATGGCTTCTGGGCGATGACGCGGGCGGAGGAGATCCCCTGCAAGGGCCTGACTGTCACCTTCCTCCAGTCGATGGAGGATGTGACGGCGACGCTCGAGAAAGCCGGGAAGAAGGCCGGGAAGGACGCCTCCGACGAGGAGAAGGCCAAGGCAGTCCAGGAACGGAGGCAGGAGCTCCTCGATGCGGCGAAGAAGGCGAATCCGGGCTGCGAGGTCGGGATCGTCCCCTTCTATAATGACAATGTCGCGTACCTGATTGTCTCGAAGGTTTACCGCGACGTCCGCTTTGTCGGCGCCCCCCCGGCCTCCATCGGCAAGTTCGGCGGCGAGACCGACAACTGGATGTGGCCCCGCCACACGGGCGATTTCTCAATGTTCCGGGTCTATGCCGGCGCGGACAACGAGCCCGCCGACTTTGCGCCGGAGAACCGTCCCTACCAGCCGAAGAAGCACCTCAAGATCTCGCTGAAGGGCCTGAAGAGCCAGGATTATACGATGATCCTCGGTTATCCGGGCCGCACCCAGCGCTTCCAGACCGCTCCCCAGCTCGCCCAGATGATTGCGACCAACCGCATCCGCATCGACGCCCGGACGCTCCGTCAGGGCATCATGTGGGAGGCGATGTGCGCCGATCCCGACGTCCAGCTCAAGTATGCGAACAAGTACGCTTCCTCCGCCAACGGCTGGAAGAAGTGGCAGGGCGAGGAACTCGCCTTCGAAAAGCTGGACATTATCGGCCGGGAGCAGCGGAAAGAGGCCGCCTTCATGGACTGGGTCGCGGAGAAACGCAGCCGGATCGATGCGTACGGCGGCGCCCTGACGCGCATCCAGGAGGCGGTGAAGGCCGCCGCCGCGGATGAAAACGCCATCACCCTCATCACCGAGGTGCCCTTCCGCATCGAACTCGTGACCATCGCCTCCCGTTTCGCCGCAGCGGCCGGCAAGGGCCCGCGCCAGGACAACGCCCTCACCCCCGAAGCCCTCAAAATGGGGCTCGAGGCCGTCCGGAGCTATTACCGGGACTATGTCCCCGAACTCGACCGGAAAGAGGCGGCGGCGCTCCTTGCCTATTACCGCGAGCAGGCGGATTCGGCCGATTTCCTGCAGGGCCTCGGCGAGGATTTCGCGACCATGGACATTCCCGCCTATGTCGATAAGCTCTTCAGCAACAGCGTCTTCACTTCCGCCGAGAAACTCGGGGAGGCCATCAATGGAGAACAGGCGGCGGAGGTCATCGCCGGCGATCCTGCCTCCCTGCTGCACCGCGCCGTCATCGCGGCGGCCCTCGCCCACTACCCGAACTATACGGCCCAGGCGAAACTCCTCCAGGAGGGGAGCCGGCAGTTCGCGGCGGGGCTGCTCGAATGGGAAAAGGGCCAGCCCTCCTATCCGGACGCCAACTCGACGATGCGCCTGACCTGGGGCCATGTCCTCCCGTATTCCCCGAAGGACGCCGTCCTCTACCGCCACTATTCGACCCTCACCGGGGTCATGGAGAAAGAGGACCCGGAGAACCCCGAATTCATCGTCCCCGCGCGCCTGAAGGAACTCTACAGGACCCGTGATTTTGGCCCTTACGCCGACGCAGCGGACGGCATGGTCCATACCTGCTTCCTGACGAACAACGACATCACGGGCGGCAACTCCGGCTCGCCGGTCCTCAACGCGGACGGCGAACTGGTCGGCCTCGCCTTCGACGGCAACTGGGAGTCCATGAGTTCCGACGTCATGTTCGAGCCCGACCTGCAGCGCTGCATCTGCGTGGACATCCGCTACGTCCTCTGCCTCGTGGACCGGTTCGGCGGCGCCCCG
>JAEEGJ010025434.1_pt1 | contig 12132 bp, 10 predicted proteins | sample 8958761 | NCBI WGS metagenome assembly JAEEGJ01 (sample SAMN16246546, study PRJNA631951) | gut metagenome | biome: gut microbiome; feature: rumen; material: RS-attached | host: Bos | place: Iran: Karaj | collected 2018-10 | reverse complement strand
TCAAAACAAAGAGTTATTCGACTACTAGAGGAATGAAATCGGCGCTGCTCACGTTTCGTTTTTGTTCATTTTATCTGCTTGTGCCAAGGTTAATTCTGCATTTTTCGAGGGAAAACAGCAATTTGCTGTAGATCCCTGACGTTTATGCTCATTTTTGGGGAGGTCCAGGGCAAAAACGGCAGGGCCCCGTTTTACAGATAGCGCACATCGTTGCCTCTTTCGAGGATCACTACTGAAACTTCTTAAATCCTCGATTTTTAATAAATGAGCCGTTTTGAGACAGCGCAGCCCGGAACAAGATTCGAGGGAATTTACAAAATATGTTTAAACCCTCGAATTTTTAAATGTGAGCTTTTTCGAGACAGCGCCGTACGGAGGGTCGACGGGTTGCGTCGTTCCGTCGGTCGGATCGGTGTTCTCTCCCACAGGATCGATGCTGCCGCCTGTCGAAACAATTTGACAGCGGCGCTTTTTTTTATGTTATCATTTAACCACCAATTCGTAGGACGGCAGCAGGGCTGAAACATATTTGACCGGGGGCGCAGTGTCTCTTTATCTCGTTGTTCAGGCGGGACCCGGCGCGGTTTCATGCGTACTGCCGCTACAGAAAACGCAAAGGAAGTTGACACATGAACGAAGATCTGATTCTTGAGCTTCAGGGGATAACTAAGATATTCCCCGGCGTTAAGGCTCTGAACGGCGTTCAGTTCAAGCTCCGGCGCGGTGAAGTGCATGCTTTGATGGGCGAGAACGGCGCCGGCAAATCCACTTTCATAAAAGTGATAACCGGCGTTTTTCCTCCTGAAGAGGGACGGATATTCCTTGACGGGAAAGAGGTCAAATTCAAGGGCACGAGAGATTCGCTGGCAGCGGGCATTGCCGCCGTGTACCAGCATCCCACCACCTATCCCGACCTGTCCGTCACCGAAAACATCTTTATGGGGCACCAGATAATGAAGGGCCCTATGATGGACTGGCGGACGATGCACAAAAAAGCCGCGGAACTCCTGGGCAGACTGAACGCGAATTTTGACCCACGGGAAGAGATGGGGACACTCAGCGTTGCGCAGCAGCAGATGGTTGAGATCGCCAAAGCGTTGTCAACGAATGCCCGCATCATAATCCTTGACGAACCCACCGCCGCTCTCACGGCCAACGAGTCCAAAGAACTCTACCGCATCGTCAAGCAGCTTAGGGACGAGGGAGTTTCCATTATATTCATTTCCCACCGCATGGAGGATATGTATGAGCTGGCAGACCGGGTCACCGTTTTCCGCGACGCCCAGTACATCGGCACCTACGACGTCAACGCCATAACCACCGCCGATCTTATCAAGGCGATGGTAGGCCGCGAGATCAAGGACATGTTCCCGAAGCCGAAAGTGGATATCGGCAGCGAAGTGCTGCGCATCGAGAATCTGTCGCGGGTAGGCTTCTTCAAAGACGTGAACATCGACGTCCGTGCCGGTGAAATCGTAGGCCTCACGGGACTCGTGGGCGCAGGCCGTACCGAAGTGGTGGAAGCCGTATGCGGGATAACCCGTCCCTCTGAAGGCGCCGTATACCTGAACGGAGAAAAGCTCAACATCCGCAGGCCCATCGACGCCATGAAAGCCGGCATCGTGCTCCTGCCCGAAGACAGGCAGAAGGAAGGCCTGATAATGAGCTGGGGACTGGGCAGGAACGTGACGCTCCCGATCCAGGACGAACTGGCCAAGGCAGGGTTCAACGACGAAGCCAGAGAGAGGATAATCGCCCGGGATCAGCTGGAAGCGGTGGATACCAAAGCTGTGTCCATATTCGACCCGGCCACGTCGCTCTCCGGCGGCAACCAGCAGAAAGTCGTGGTGGCGAAGTCGCTTTCCCAGACAGGCACGAAAGTCATCATAATGGACGAGCCCACCAAGGGCGTCGACGTAGGCGCGAAAGCCGAGATCTACGCGATCATGGGCGATCTGGCGCTGCAGGGATACGCCATCATAATGATCTCCTCCGAAATGCCCGAGATACTCGGAATGAGCGACCGCATATTCGTAATGTGCGGAGGGCGCGTCACGGGATGCCTTGACCGCTCCGAGGCCACTCAGGAGAAGATACTGCATCTGGCAATGAAGGAAGACATGGCTTCCGGCGGTGAAGCCGCGGACAACGCTGACGGCGGGAAGGAGGATGGCGCGGTATGAAATTCAAAGAGATACTTCGCAAGATCACCGGCAACCACGAAGTCAGCCTTGCACTGATACTGGTGCTGATGTTCATCGTGGTGGACATTCTCGCCGGCGGCACCTTCCACAGCGGCACCAACATCGCCGACATATTCAGGAACAACGCCCTGACGCTGGTAATGTCCCTCGGAATGCTCCTGGTGCTGCTCACCGGCGGCATCGACATCTCCATCACAGGCGTGCTGGCGTTCAGCGGCATGAGCATCGGACTGCTGATGAAGAACCACGTGCTGGATTCCATACCGCTGGTCCCCAGATGCATACTGCTGTTCATCATCGCCATCGCAATCGGTTCCTGCTGCGGCCTGATCAACGGTTTTATCATCGCCAAGGGCAAGGTCTCTCCGATCATCTGTACGCTGGGCGCCATGTACGTATGGCGCGGAATGGCATATATCATTTCCAACAGCGCCTGGGCCAGCGCCGCTGACGTGGCAGGCTACAGCGATTTCGGAAAAGACGGAAGCGTAGGGCCCTACATCATCCTGGCAGCAGCGTTCATCGTGTTCTTCATACTGATGAAATGGACCGGGTTCGGCCGCAAGGTGTACGCCATAGGCAGCAATAAAGAAGCCGCCGCCATATCCGGTATCAACGTCGACCGGGTGCAGATCGCGGTGTACACCATAATGGGCTCCCTGGCCGGACTGGCAGGAGCGTTGTCCGTGTCGATCTACGCCTCGGCTCAGCCCACTATGCAGACGGGCACGGAAATGGACGTTATCGCCGCCTGCGTCATCGGAGGCGTCAGCATGAGCGGAGGCCGCGGCACCGTTCTGGGAACGCTGCTGGGCGGTATTTTCTACGCTATCGTTTACAAGGCGCTGCCTCTGGTGGGTCTGGAATCCATCTGGCAGAATCTTATTAAGGGCGTCATAATCCTGGGCGTGGTCATCATCAACGTGGTCACGCAGCGCATGATGAAGCGCCGGAATCTGGCAAGGAGGGAGATCTAATGGCAGGTAAATCCGGAAGATCAATTTCTGCCGTACCGGAGCGGTCGCCGCTGAGGCGGATCGTGAGCTGGGAAGGCGCACTCGTTCTGATTTTTATCGGCGTTCTCGTTATGGGCCGTATAATGTCGGCGAGCTTCACCGCCGAAAACGTGCTGAGAGAGATGCCTAAATACCTCTCCGAGATACTGATCGCGCTGCCCATGGGATTCATCCTCATAATGGGCGAGATCGACATTTCCGTGGGTTCCGTCGTGTGCCTGTCCGCCACGATGGCGACTTTCGCGGGCAACGCCGGATTGCCCTTCATAGTGGTAGTCCTCATCTGCCTGCTGACGGGCGTGGCGTGCGGCGCGCTCAACGGATTCATATTGACCCGCTGGCCTGAACTTCCTCCTATGATAGTCACGCTGGGCACCCAGATAATATTCCGCGGCATTGCCGAGGTATCGCTGGGAGCCGGAGGTTCCGCGTCCTACACCAACAGCGCGGATCTGGCGGGGCTGGGAAGCAAAGTCGGACCTTTCCCCATCGCCTTCTTCGTAGTTATTATCGCGGCCGCCATCTACATCGTAGTGCTGGCGAAGACCACCTTCGGACGGAAACTGTACGCCATCGGCTCCAACCGCGTTGCCGCGTCCTACGCAGGTATCAAAGTTGGCAAGATCCGTTTCATCGTCTACACGCTGGCCGGACTGATGGCGTCTATGTGCGCGCTGTTCATTCTGACCACCACCTACGGTGTCAACACCACCACCGGACAGAACTATGAGATGGACGTCATCGCAATGTGCGTGTTCGGCGGCATCGCTACCACCGGCGGCAAGGGCAACCTCATCGGCGCTCTCATTGCCGGCTTCACCATCGTCTGCCTGAGGATCGCCCTCAGTATCAAGAACGTCAACGACCAGCTGATCCTGATCATCATCGGCCTGCTGCTCATCATCTCGGTACTGATCTCCAGCATCACTCAGTCCGACAAATTCAAGAAAATGGCTCTTAAGAGAGCAGAAGAGAAGGCCAGGGCAAAAGCCGGGGCCGCGGAAGGGCAGCCGGAAAAGCAGCCGGACGATAAAACGGAATAAGCACCGGACAAAGCCCGTCCGAAACAGACGGATCCCCGAAGAGGGATCGAAAACAACAGGGTATCAGCGGCCGAACGTCCGCTCATACATAAAATTTAGGAGGTCATACTCATGAAAAAACGTTTAATTTGCCTCGTACTCGGCGCCCTCATGCTCCTCAGCATGTTCGCAGCCTGCCAGCCGGGCATCGACAAATCCCAGGCATCCTACGCGCTTGTCACCAAGTCCGCAGGCAACCCCTACAATGAGAAAGAAGCCGAGGGCTTCGAGGCCGTTATGAAGGCCGTCGGAGTCAAAGCCGGCAACTACATCATCCGTCATCCCGAGGCACCTACGGTCGACGCGCAGATCAAAGTCATCGACTCTCTGATCTCTCAGGGCGTCAGCGCCATCGCCATCGCTGCCAACGACGCCAACGCACTTTCCGCGAAACTGCAGGAAGCCAAGGCTGCCGGCATCAAGATCGTCACCCTCGATTCTGACGTTGCCCCCGCAGACCGCCTTACGTTCTGCAACCAGGCAGGTGTGCAGCAGGTCGCTCAGGCGCTCGTTGACGCCGTGTACGACATTGCCGGCGGAGAAGGCGAGTACGCCATCCTTTCCGCTACGTCTCAGGCTACCAACCAGAACGCCTGGATCGACGCCATGAAGGCCATTGCCGCCGCGGATGCCAAGTACTCCAAACTGACGCTGGTGGAAGTTGCCTACGGCGACGACGAGAACCAGAAGTCCACCGACCAGACTCAGGCTCTGCTGGCCAAGTACCCGAACCTGAAAGTCATCTGCGCTCCCACCACCGTGGGTATTGCCGCCGCCGCTAAAGTTCTGCAGGACAAGAAATCTCCCGTTAAACTTACCGGTCTCGGACTGCCCTCTGAGATGGCCGCTTACATCGGCGACGATGCCGATCACTCCTGCCCCTACATGTTCCTGTGGAATCCCATCGACCTGGGTAAACTTGCCGCTTATGCCAGCATCGCCCTCGTCAACGGCGACATCACCGGTAAAGTCGGCGACACCTTCACTGCCGGCGACATGGAGAACAGCCCCTACACTCTGACCGCCGTTGCCGGCGCCGAGAGCTATTCCGAGATCATACTCGGCCAGCCCTTCAAATTCGATTCCGGCAACATCGCAGAGTGGGCCAAGATCTATTGATCGACGGACCGTAATCGACCTGGACAGGCGACAACGCGTTGACCGGCTGACCGCCGCCTGACGCGTCCGCTCGCCGCAGGTTAAAAGCAGGAAAAGCAGACTGACGAGAAATTGCCGGTCTGCTTTATTTTTCTCGCAAAAAATGGTAGAATCACCTTGACGGGAGGCCGGAAAAATGATCGAGAGACTCAGGGAATTGTACGAAAAATATGCCGTGGAAGGGCTTCAGGAGAGGAAGCGGTCCATCGGCGACGCTTTCAGAGGCTGGTTCAGCGGCAGGGGCAAGGATCCGGCCCCGGTCGACGTGGATTTTATGAACGAAGTGGCGGAGTGCGCGGAGCAGATCAGATCGTCCGGCAACGGCAATGACGCTTTCGAGGCCGCGCGCATCATTTTGAGCCTTCCGAGGTCGAAAAAGTTCAGCCAGCGTGACCTGGTCTTCGCGGCAATGCATTCCAGAGTCACTCCGCTGGTGCCGCTGCTTGACGCGGCGCAGCGCGGGGAAGTGCTGAAGCTGATGGAGGAAGTGCCCAAGGCGTACCGGTTCCCGGTCTATAAAGAGCTGAAGCAGGCGCTGCTGGCGGCTGAGCAGGAGGAAGGAAGTTCCTCCGGCAACGGCTGAGCAGGCGGCCGCCTGAACGCCCGGCAACGCGATCGGATGTTGACGACACTGACCGGATGTTGGCGGCGCGATCCGGATATTGACGGGGCGATTTGGATGTTGACATCCCGTCAATGCGGCGCTAAAATATTGACGTTTCGTTTCGGGGCGGGGTTTGAATCCCCACCGGCGGTGAAAGCCCGCGAGCGGAAAATCGGCGCTACAAAGCGTTGACGGAACGCAGATCCGGTGAAATTCCGGAGCCGACGGTACAGTCCGGAGGAGAGAAACGAAGTCAGAGAATTGCCGCGGCCGGCGAAACGGACGCGCGGCACAGACAGGGCAGGCGGCAGGACAATGCCGGGCGCCCGTTGACCGCTGATTTCGATCGATTTTCACCCGAAGAGAACGCTTCGGGTTTTATTTTTGCCTGAGACCCGGAAAGTTTTATTCAGAAAGGGTTTGATGACAATGAAACAGTATGATGATGCGGAGAGGATCGAGAAGTCCGCGATCGAACAGGCGGAGGCCGCCGCGAAGGCGGAAATAGTGGAAACGGCCGAGGCCGTTGCGGAGGCCTCCGACGAGGCCGCCGGAGCCGCCGAACAAATCGAGAAAGCGGAGACCGCCGCGACCGGAGAGACCGCCGCGACTACTTCGAAAAAACGCTCCGGAAAGCTGAAATTCGTGTATCTGGCAATGTTTGCCGCGCTTTCCATCGCTTTCGTGACGCTGATCCATTTCCCGTTCCCGTTCCTGCCCGGCGCCCAGTTCCTTGAATACGACCCCGCCGACGTGCCGATCCTGATCGGAACGTTCGCCTTCGGACCGTTGTCCGGGCTGCTGCTCACACTGGTCGTCGCGGTAGTGCAGGGCGTCACCGTCAGCGCCGCCAGCGGCCCCTGGGGAATATTGATGCATTTCCTCGCCACCGGGTCAATGGCCCTGGTTGCCGGTCTGGTCTACCGCCGCTTCCACACCTTTAAAGGCGCCATTGCCGCCCTCTGCGCCGGAGCCGCCACGATGACCCTGGTGATGATCCCGCTGAACCTGCTGATCACGCCCATCTACACAGGGGCAAGCGTCCAGGTCGTTGCCGGCATGCTGCTGCCCGCCATCATTCCTTTCAACGCCATCAAAAGCGTGGTCAACTGCGCCATCACCTTCCTTGTGTACAAGCACATCAGCCGGCTGATCGACAAGACGATTTAAGAAATCATACGTTTATGTCGCCGTAAAGGTGAGCAGAAACTCATCTATAGGATAGCGTCGCTCGTTTCGCGGCTTGAGATGGCGCGTGGCTTTGGCAAACGCCCAGGATTTGGCAGATGAGGCTGAAAACTGGGCGTTTATTGCGCATTTCGGGGCTCGAGGCAGCGCACCTTTTCCCAAAACGCCCAGAATTTGGCAGATGAGGCTGAAAACCGGGCGTTTTTCGCTCGTTTCGCGGCTCGAGGCGGCGCACCTTTTCGCAAAACGCCCAGAATTTGGCAGATGAGGCTGAAAACCGGGCGTTTTTCGCTCGTTTCGCGGCTCGAGGCAGCGCACCTTTCCCCAAAACGCCCAGAATTTGGCAGGTAAGGCTGAAAACCGGGCGTTTTTCGTTCGTTTCGGGGCTCGAGGCAGCGCACCTTTTCGCAAAACGCCCAGAATTTGGCAGGTAATGCTGAAAACTGGGCGTTTTTCGTTCATTTCGGGGCTCGAGGCAGCGCACCTTTTCCCAAAACGCCCAGAATTTGGCAGGTAAGGCTGAAAACTTGGCGTTTATTGCGCATTTCGGGGCTCGAGGCAGCGCACCTTTTCCCAAAACGCCCAGAATTTGGCAGGTAAGGCTGAAAACTGGGCGTTTATCGCTCGTTTCGTGACTTGAGACAGCGCGCAGTTTGACCAAAATCATTAATTCAGCTCGTTGAAAAGGATCGTTTAATTACATTAATATTTCCCAGGAAATAACAGGCAACAACTACACGATCAAGCAGAAGGCCGTGTATAATTTGAGAACGAACGAATAAGATTTTAGAGAAGGAAGGCTCTGAGAAATGGATAAAATAAAAGAACAGTTAAAGCAGAGATTGAGCAAGCTTAATACGATCAAAAAACTGATAGAGCAGGAACTCGAACATTTGCCTCCGGGGCAAATAAGCGCATACAGACATAATGGTTTGGTTGAATATCACCTTCTTGACCCGCATAACAAGACGCGGTATATCTCAAAGAAAAAAGAACTGCCGCTGATCGAAAAGTTGTCCCAGAAAGCGTATTGCCAGAAGGCGCTGCAGAAAGTTGACGCGGAAATAAAGGCGATAAAACGTTATTTTTCCGGTTGCCCGGACGGTCCGGTAGAAAATACGGTGGCGGATATTGACCCGGAATTAAGTAAATTCGTGACGCCGCTGGTCGAAGATGATGAATCTTACAAAAACAATTGGCTGAAGGAGCCGTATGAACGTTTAGAAATGCCAGAGTCGCAAAAATTGACAGGAAGGGAAGGATTTCGGTCAAAATCGGAGTGGATGATAGCGAAATTGTTGACAGAAGCAGGGATCAGCTACAAATACGAGAAGCCGTTAAAGATCGAGGGCAACGTCGTTTATCCCGATTTCACGCTGCTCGACGTTGCCAATCGCCGCGAACTGTATTGGGAGCATTTTGGGAAGATCGATGACAACGACTATTTGTTTTCGGTTATCAGGAAGCTGGATCTGTACAGCAGATCGGGTATGATACGCGAGGGGCGGTTGATCGTGACAATGGAGAGCGGCTCTGAGCCTGTTGACATCCGGCAGGTAAGGAACGGGATCCTGTCAATAAAAGACCAGGCGGCATAAGGACTGGCCGGGGCGGAGCGGTGTCGGTGCTCGCCGCAGGCGCCGTAAGGCATAACGTTCCGGCATCACGCCTCTCTGTTCACCACCACGACCACGGTGCCGGATTCGGCGGCGACGAAGGCCTTGGGGGAGCGGGAGCCGGGGCTCACGGCGAACTCGTTGCTGACGCCGAGAGTCGTTGACGCGGCGATCCTGCCGTGGAGGAGGGGATATTTGAACCCTTCCGCCGTGACGACGGCCTCTTCATTGCCCCAGGGGAAGATGGACAGAAAAGCGCCGCCGGAGGGCTCGAAATCGACGGTCCTGTCCCTGAAAACGTACAAAGATTCGCCGGGGAGATCTCCAGCCAGCACGCAGAGGCCTCCCAGAGCGGCCACCGACGCGGCAACGCAGAGATTGCCCAGCGTGTGGTCCAGCCTGCCGCCGGTGCCTCCCAATATCAAGAGATCCCGGAAGCCGCGGTCAAGCAGCGTCTTCGCCGCGAAGCCGATATCGGTGTCGTCCTTCTCCGCAGGCAGCCGGATCAGCTCGAAATCGTTGTCAACGCCGCGGCCAGGCTCGGGGATCTTGCCCTTATAGGAATCGAAATCGCCTACCAGCAGCTGAAATTTGATGCCGCGGTCAAGCGCGAATTCCAGCCCTCCGTCGCACACCGCCACGAAGTCGCCGGGCAATATCATTTCCGCTCCACGCACGGTGGGAGAGGCCCCGATTATAACGGCCCGGGGCGCATTCGCTCCGTTGCCGTCGGCGCACGCCCCATCGGCCTGTCCGGCCCGACCGGCTTTTTCGGGACAAACTTCTGCCCGGTCGACAGGACATGCTTCCGTCCGGTCGACGGGACAGGCTTCCGCCCTGCCGTCGGCGCCGACGCGGCCGCCGGAAACGAAGCCGTTGCCGTCCGTCATAACGCCAGCACCTTCCTTATATTGGCCGCCAGCTTGTCAACGGCGCCTTCCGAGAAAGGCGAGTACAACCCGGCTCTTTCCAGGTTCTCGATGAACGTCATAGAAAGATCCCACTTGATCAGCTCCACGTATTTTTCCACGCCGCTGCCTTCCTGCTCCAGCTCCAGCGCGAATATCTGCAGCGACGCAAAGTCCGCGTTGATGTAGCTGATGGTGTAAAAAGGCTGCTCGTAGAAATGGTACACCGCAGACCAGGTGTAAGCGAAAGACGAGAGCTCCGCATCGGCGCCCAGGCCGAACTCACGAAGCACGTCCGCGGCCAGTCTGTTGACGTTTTCCACCGTCAGTTCGCTCGCCGCCATATCGTAGAGCAGCGTCTCGAACCGGTAGTAGACCGCCTGGGAAACGTACGTGTCAACGGAGCTGAACTTCTGGTAATTGACCACGCCCCGCTTCTCCGCCTCGGTAAGGTTCAGCTTGTCAGCCCGGGTCGTCAGGAGGTACTGGAGAGACGTTGACGAGATCTCGCTGAGGTCAAGGTCGTTGTTGGGCCCGTAATTGACGTAAGTGTCGGTGAAGTGGCCGAATTCATGGGTGAACTCCACAAAATCCGACACGGCGCCGTTGCCCTTGATGAGGATGAACGGCGAATCGTAGAGCGGTATGTAGGTGGTGAGGGAGTTGTCCAGCTGGGTGCTCTCGTAGCCGAAATAGTACAGCTCGTATTTCTCCATAAAATCGTAAACTTCCTTGAACTCCTTGCCCAGGGAAGTCGCGAAAGCCTCCAGAGAATCGACGACCTTGCCCGCGGACATGGGAGTCATGGCCTGGGCGTAATAGGAAGACAGCCTGCCGCTGGAGGTCTCGTCCACGTAGATTGGCACCACTTTGGAAATGATCTGCTCCACCAGCGCGTCCGCCTGAGCCGGAGTGTAGTCCCTGTAAAGAGCGTTTTCGTAGGCATAATCCACGTAATGGTCGTAGCCGGACAGGCGCGATATCTCTTTTCTCACCTTGACCAGCTCGATAAGTATGGGCGCGGTGGCCTTGTTGATAGCTTCGTAAAGCTTGTCGATCATGGCGTTGTACCGGTCGGTATCGCTTTCGGACATACGCGCGGCGTGTTGGTCGATCGTGCCTTCCCGGCCTTCGAAAGTGAACACCTCTTTAGTGTAGTCGAACGCCGCAAACTGCGACTTAAGTTCCGCCTCCCTCTGCATCAGTTCCGCGATCTCGTCCGTGATGACAGGTCCGGTGACGTAGGGGTCAAGCGTTCCCGCCCCGAAAATGTCGTTCTCGAATTTTTCCTTATATTCGGACTGGGCGCAGGCAACGTAAAGCGCCTCCATTTCCTGGGCGTACACGCCGTTGTTCTCGTCGTAAAAATCCACTTCCGCCGCCCATTTCGCGTCGGAGGTGTCAATGCTGTAATGAATGAACGCCAGGGACTCCATGGAATTCCAGTCCACTACCTTCATCAGCGCGGCGTACAGTTTCTCGGCAAGGTCGTCGTAGCTGTGCGTCTTTCCGTCCGACCCGTCGATCATGGCTCCGACGCTCCGCATCTGCTCCGTAACGGCGTCGATATCCGGGCGCTCGTATTTCATCTGGCTGAATTTCACCCAGGAACTGCCGTAGGGGTCGTACTCCGAGACGATGCTGTTGATGAAATTCATAAATGCAGCGCACCCGCTCATAGCAAGCAGCATGGAAAGGGACAACAGCGCCGCCAGGGCTGCCGTCAATATTCTTTTTAGTTTGATCTTTTTCATATCTGATCTGACCTCGTTTTCGCCGTTCGACGGCTGGTGTCACGGGGCCATTTTACCATATAGAGGGAGCGGATGACAACTGAGGCGGCGCAGGAGGGGAAGAGGCGTGCGAACGGTTCTCTTTAGAGAAATAAAAACCGGGTCAAAACGGCCCGGCTCATTTTCGGCTTTATATTTATATTGCCTCGGATCGGCAAACGCCTGACTTTCTTTGACCGTCACGCGGTCTCGATGGACGCGGCTTCGCCCAGGTTCAGGTGCTCCACCGCCATCTCCCGCATCTTGTACTTCTGGATCTTGCCGCTGGCCGTCATCGGGAACGCGTCCATGTACAATATATATTTAGGCATCTTGTGGCGCGCCAGGTGGGAGCGGATGAATTCGCGCATCTCGTCCTCGTCCGCATTGACGCCGGACTTCAGGATGATGCAGGCGCAGACTTCCTCGCCGTAGTTTTTGTCCGGCACGCCGATCACCTGCACGTCCTGGATCTTCGGGTTCGTGTAGAGGAACTCCTCCAGCTCCTTCGGGTAGATGTTCTCGCCGCCGCGGATGATCATGTCCTTGATGCGGCCCGTTATCTTGTAGAAGCCCTGCTCGTC
>JAEEGJ010025431.1_pt1 | contig 12133 bp, 7 predicted proteins | sample 8958761 | NCBI WGS metagenome assembly JAEEGJ01 (sample SAMN16246546, study PRJNA631951) | gut metagenome | biome: gut microbiome; feature: rumen; material: RS-attached | host: Bos | place: Iran: Karaj | collected 2018-10 | reverse complement strand
AAACCTTGAAAACACGCTACAGTCTCTTCGCAAGCCGCCAGCACTCATCATCACCGATGCCCAAGTGTTTGACTTTGTGGCGCAGCGATGCCCCAACGGCACACGCCTCACAGCATTTTCCATCTTGATGGCTGCGTGGAAGGGCGACATCGATGCGATGGTGCAAGGTGCTGCCGCTATTGACAGTCTGACGCCACAATCGCGCGTGCTCATTGCCGAGGCTTGCGCCCACGCCCCACTAAGCGAGGACATTGGGCGCGAAAAAATCCCCGCCCTGTTGAGGAAGAGGATTGGACAGAGTTTACAGGTCGACATTGTCGCCGGTCGCGACTTTCCTGCCGACCTCACGGGTTACGACCTGGTAATTCACTGCGGTGCCTGCATGTTCAACCGCCGATATATGCTCTCGCGCATCGCTCAAGCCCAAGAGCAAGGTGTGCCAATGACCAACTATGGCGTCACCATCGCCCACCTCAAGGGCATCCTTGGTCAATGCATATTCCCCCCAGCCCCCTGAAGGGAGAGCGTTAAGTAAACAAGCAGAATATTACAGGTTCATCTCGTTGGTGAGGGTTATGGATGCTGCATCGACCACATCGTGAAGGTCATGGAACAGTTGCGTGGTGTCGAGCGATTCCTTGGCACGAACCATAAAATTGGCAATGGTCTCGCCCTTCTCATAGTCATACTTGATGAGCACGTCGCGCACATGCACTCCATAGTGTGCAATGATGCCTCGGCAAGGTTCCAAGTTCTCAACGATGCTATTGACACGCACACGAATCACACGCGACTCCCACCGGAAGTTAGCCAGTCTCTCAATGCGTTCGATGTTGACAAGCACAAAAAAGATGAGTATGGTTGCCACAATCGAGATGATATACATTCCTGCTCCCACAGCCAGCCCCAGGCATGCAGTCATCCAGATGCCTGCCGCTGTGGTGAGTCCTCTCACCGATCCTCTCATTTGAATGATGGCACCTGCTCCCAAAAAGCCCACTCCGCTCACCACTTGTGCGGCGATGCGGCCCGGGTCGCCATTTTTCAGCCCAAAGTACACCTGCGGGATGTAGATGGAGATGAGCATTGCCAAACATGCACCCATGCTGATGAGCGCAAAGGTGCGCAAGCCAGCGATTTGCCCCTTAATGCGCCTCTCGATACCAATCGACGCTCCTAGCAGCAACGCCAGTAAGAGTTTAAAGATTGAGCCCCAAACGGTCACGTCAGGACTGATGATATCGTTCCAGATTTGTTCCATCATTTTTTCTCTTTTTTCAATTTAGGACGGTGGAGGGGATTGGGCTGGTGCAGGACATACTCGCAATAGTAGCTGATGATAAGCGTTGTCAGCGGCAGTGCGATGAGCAATCCGATGATACCCAGCACATAGGCCCACAGCGATAGCGCCAGGAAGATCACCGCGGGGTTCAGACCCATCTGCTGCTTCATAATGGCAGGAATCAGCACCATGTCCTGGATGAGCTGGCACAGACAGTAAGCACCGATGGTCCATGCAAACAGAACCCAGAAGCTTCCACCCGTGGCCACACTTGCCACCAAGCACAAGAACGCCGCAATGGGGATGGACAACAACTGCAGGTAGGGAATCATGTTGAGCACACCAATGAAGAGTCCAAACACAATGGCCATTGGCAAGCCAATGATGTAGAACTCGATGGCAAAGATCACACCCACAAAGAACGAGACCAGCGCCTGCCCGCGGAAATAGCGGCTCATTGTGCCCTGCACATCGTTGATAATCGTAAACGAAGTGCGGCGATACTTCTTGGGGATCGACCCCTTGAGCGATTTAGCCAAATTGTCAAAGTCCAATAAGATGAAGAACATGTACAGCAGCACAATCAGCCACGAGGCAATGCTCATGATCACACTCATCGTGCCACCGACAAAGCTCCACGTTCCCGTCGCCACCTGATTAATGACCTTCATCCACTGCTCCTTGGTAAGCATGGTCGAAAGTTGCTGCACATCGGTGTACTTTCGGATATATTCCTGCACCTCCTGGGGAATGTAGGGAATCTTAATGCTCGTTTTGGCATAGGCAGCAAGCATCTTGGTCATGCTGGCGATTTCGTCGGCAATGTAGGGAATGAGCAACCATCCCACCAACACCCAACTGGCGATAACCAACAACAGCGCCAACACTACCGCCAACGTGCGGTTCTTGAGGTGGGTCACCCGCTGCACCCAGCCCACAAATGGGTTGAGCATATAGGCAAAGATGAAGCCCACGACAAAGGGCAACAACACCGGGCTCAAATAATCGATGATAAAAATGATTACCGCCACAGTAACACCTGTCAGCACCATTCGCACCACGCGGTCAAGGTCATATTTCTTTACTTCAATCGTTTCCACTTTATTCAATTGATGTTATAGACTTTCTAGACTGCAAAATTAGTGATTCTTGCTGAAAGAAACGCTAGATTGAGGAAAAATGTTGTATCTTTGCACTCAAATGAAGCTAATTGTCATCACCGGGCCCACAGGCGTGGGCAAGACGGCCACCGCCATCGCCGTCGCCAAGGCCCTGCATTGCGATATCATTAACGCCGACTCACGACAGGTCTACCGCGGCATCCCCATCGCAACGGCAACACCCACTGCCCATGAGTTGGCACAAGTGCCACACCACCTGATCGCTTGCAAGGAACTCGATGAGCCCTACAACGCCTGGCAGTATGAGCAAGACGTCATGTCATTGCTGCCCTCGTTGTGGGCAAGGGGCGACATGGCGGTGCTGTGCGGTGGCTCGATGATGTACGTTGACGCGGTGTGCAACGGTATCGACAACATGCCCGATGTGCAGCCCCAGGTAAGACAGGCTGTCAAGCTGCAGCTTGCACAGCAAGGATTGGAGAGTCTGGTGGCTGAGCTCGAACGACTAGACCCTGCCTATGCCGCAGTGGTCGACCGTAAAAATCCCGTGCGCGTGTGCCATGCCATTGAACTGTGCCGCCAAACGGGTGTGCCCTACTCCACCCTGCGCACTGGGCAGCGCAAGCCACGACCGTTTGACATCATCAAGGTGGGATTGACGCTTGAGCGGAACGAGTTGTACGACCGCATCAACCGTCGCGTTGATGCCATGATGTCGTCTAGCCTCGAGGACGAGGCGCGCCGGGTGTGGCCCCTGCGCCACCTGCAGTCGCTCCACACCGTGGGGCTCAACGAGATGTTTGCCCACCTCGACGGAACTATCGACCGTGCCACCGCCATCGAACGCATCAAGCGCAACACCCGCGTGTATGCCAAGAAGCAGCTCACCTGGTTCCGTCGTGACCCCGCCATCCACTGGCTACCGCCGGGCAAACCTGAGGCAATTCTGCAAATCATCCAACCCATTCACTAAATCATTATGCTTATGAACAACTTAAGAACAATCTGCACCCTGTTGCTCGTACTCATGACGTCGATGGCATGGGCCATTGATGTCACCCCCGACGCACGTACCGTAACCCAGAACTTCGATGCGATGTGGGACGCGGCCAGTGGAGCCGCTACCCTCGACATGCCTACCGACTGGCGTGTTGACCGCGAGATGAATGCTCCACGCACGCTAGGCACCTATGCCGCGGCACAAACCACGTTGATGTATGAGGGCGGCATCTCGCTAGCCAGCAACGCCAAGAACGGAACCTGGAACTTTGGCTCTAGCACCACCCCCAGCGACCGCGCAGTGGGAGGCCTGTCGACCACCGTGGCGGGCGGCACCCGCTGTGTGAGCGTCATGACGCGGTTGACCAATGCGTCAGAGCTCGCCATCGAGAAGCTCACGTTGAGCTACGACATTGAGAAGTATCGCTACGGCTCCAACCCCGAAGGGTTTGTCGTGCAAGTGTACTATTCGCTAGATGGCATTAACTGGACCAGTGCTGGCGATGACCTGCGCACTTATTACGCTCCTGATGCCTCGACCATCGGTGCCGAGGACGTGCCCATCAGCACCACCACCGTCAGCGATAAGCCGCTGAAGCTCACAGTGCCCGCTAGCAGCGAGCTGTACCTAGCATGGAACATCAGCGTTGCCGCTGGTTCCAGCCCGAATCTGGCGATGGGCCTCGCGCTCGACAATGTGTCGGTGACCGCCACATTTGCCGGCGAAGAGACGCTGTGCAACATCTTTGTTGAGGATGTGACCCACTGGCCCACGTTGTTGCTTAACATAGGTGAGGAGAATCTCTCACCCACAGGCTCGACCGTGATCAATGGCGTGAATTACAAGTACTTTGAGTTGCCTGGCGATGGTGCGACAGTAAACTTGTTGTTTAGCGATGGTTTCTCTCACTCGTTGACAGGTCCCACCATCAATGCCACTGGCGACTATTACTACTGTGTCACTGCCGATGAGGTAATTCCCATTGCCGACCCCGCCACCTACACCGGTTGGGTCGACCCCACTCGCCCACCCTTTGTGGCTTCGGGTATCTACCTGCGCGGCGAGGTAAATTCATGGGGAGCCGTGGCCGACTGGGAGTTCAGCGATGAAGGTGGCGGAACCTATGTACTCTACGACAAGTCGCTGAGTGGCGCCTTCAAGATTGCCGACGCCAGCTGGAGCAGTGCCTGCAACTATGGTTCAAATGGTACTTCCATCCAGATTGACACACCCTATAGCCTCGTGCTGGGCACCAATGACAACATCTCGAGCGGTGGCAACTCATTTGTGTGCTCGCGCATCGTGCTTACCATCGCCGATGGCAATGCTACCCTGCTGCTCGAGAGCAATGACGACCCAAGTGGCCTGACGACGGTCTATGTCATGGGCGACCACAACGGTTGGAACTACATGGACACCAGTGGCGCACTCGCCCTTACCGACCAGCCGGGTGTGTTCAGTGGCCAAGTGACATTGACCCCCGGAACCGACGGCTTGAGCCACTGGCGCTTGTATCAGCGCCTGGGAATGGCTGGAGTGTGGGGTAACCCTGGCAATGAGGATGCTACAACGGCCACCCTCTCAGGCACACTCGAGAAGGGCAGCAAAGGCAGTGTCTGCGCTGAACCTGGAACCTATCAAGTGACCTTTGATATCAACACAGGTGCTTATGAGCTAGAGCAACTCGCATCACAGCCTGTGAGCATGGAGGTACGGCCCACCGAGGTGGTTCTCGTCCCCAGCGTTCCCGAGCAAGTGCGTGTACTGTCGCTCAACAATAGCCTTATCCACTACAACGACCAAGATGCCGTGTTCAACGCCATCGCCCTTGCCATGGGCAAAGATGCTTACTGGACCAAACACACATTATTGGGCAAGCCATTGAGCACCCACTGGGCCGAGGGCGACGGCCTCGCCGAGGACGGCACACCAGGCGCCAAGATGCTGGTGCGCAGTGAGGCTTGGAGCCACATCATCCTTCAGGAGCAGAGCAGCCTGCCTCGTACCGATATTGAGACATTCCGTGCCAATGTCAAGCAGTGGGTTGACTACATTCGCGAACACTGCCCCAACCCAAATGCCGTCATCATCCTGCCCATCAACTGGGCTTACAGCGGAGACTGGGAGAACTATACCCACTTCAATCAGACCTTTGTGGCCAACTATCTGGATGTAGCACGTGACCTCGGCGTTACCCTGTGTCCTGTGGGTGTAGCCTATCAAGATGTCTTCGACCGCGAAGGTGCCGAGGGCACACTCACTTGGTTCCAGGATGACCGTCACCCCACCGTCAAGTCAACCTATATGGCTGCCGCAATGGAGTATGGTCTCATCTACGGTGTTGATCCCGCCACTCTCACCGACACGCCCGCAGGCCTGAGTGCCGACGAGGCCGAAGCGATGCGCGGCTATGCCAGTCGCGCCCTGCAAGGCTTTGAACAGGTGGTAGATCACCACGCTGGTACCGTTCGCTACGAGGTGGTGTTACGCGATCAGTTTGGCATGGCCATTGCCAGCGAAACTCCTCTCACCATCACCTTGAGTGGAGGCGGTGAGGTGGACACCAATCTTGTCTACACCAGTGACGGCACACTGGGCGACTACACACTCACGGTAACCAACGACACCTTTACCGAGCAGGCCCAAATTCACGTGGTTGAAGCCGTCGCACAAGTGGCCGAGTTGCCCGCTATTGAACTGAATGCCGAAAAGTTGACAATGAGTGAGAACTTTGACTCAATGGGCACCGAGGCCGAGGCAACCTTGCCCACTGGCTGGCGCATCGACCGACAGCTCATTGCACCTCGCACTTTGGGCCGCTTTGACATGGCCGACGATCAGACGATGTATGCTGGTGGCGTGTCACTACCCAGCAACGCCAAGAACGGCACCTGGAACTTTGGTGCCGACGACGAGAGCGATCGTGCCCTGGGTGGCATCTCGACGGGTATTGATAACGGCACTCGCTGCACCAATGTCTATGTTCATTTGCTGAACACTGGCCGCAAGAACATCCAAGACATCGAGTTTGCCTACGATATCGAGAAATATCGCATGGGTGCCAATGCCGCTGGTTTTGATGTGCAACTCTACCACTCAATCGATGGCCGCAACTGGACAAGTGCCGGCGATGCCTTCAAGACACATTTTAACGCTGATGCACAGACTGCAGGCTACGAGCATGTGCCTGGAGAAACCGTACATGTGAGTGGCACTCTACCCACTGTGGCACAGGCTGGTTGTGACCTGTATTTGGCCTGGAACATCAGTGTCGCCTCGGGCGATGCTGCACAGGCAGCCATGGCACTGGGCATCGATAATGTGTCGTTTGCCGGTTCATTGCCTCCCGTTCCCACCGCCCAGCATTACATCTACGCCTTGGATCATACCAGCTGGGAAGCCCTAGGACTATATGCTTGGGGCGATAGCGAACTTTTCGGCGCTTGGCCTGGCGAGTCTTGGGTCGAGGAGGTTGAACTGAATGGCGAAGTGTTCAAGAAGTTCCTCTTGGATGCCGAGGGTGGCAACTACCACTTGATTTTCAACAACTGGAACAACGGCAAGCAGTTGCCCGACTATGACATCGTTGCCGACAGCGACTATTATTTTATCATCGATGACGAGCAGGTCATTGAGATTGAGTCGCCCCAGAGCGGAGTAATGCCGATTGAGTCGTTGGGCGATAAGACTGTCACCAGCGTGAAATATGTCAACCTTATGGGACAAACTTCCAATGCCCCCTTTAGTGGCATGAATATCGTAGTTACCCGCTATAGTGATGGCACCACCAACACAGTCAAACTGCTGAAGTAAGCTATCAACCTTAAATAAAAAAGTGGAGCGAAACCCAATGTCGCTCCACTTCTTTTTTCTGGTGAGAGGTATCTTTTGGCACGGCTTTTGCTTGATAAAGTTTAAGCGCAAAACAATAAGGGTTAAACGCGCGCCGTTAAATTTATGACTTTTTTCTCTTAACTCTCAATTCTAAACTCTTTTTATGGGACTGTTTGAAATAGGCGTGGTAGCCGCCGCAGTGATTGTGCTACTGTTAGTGATTTTGTTTACTTGTTATGTCAAGGCTCCTCCCAGCACGGCCTATGTCATCTCGGGCATCAAGCGTGAGCCCCGCATCCTCATCGGTGCCGGTGGCGTGAAAATCCCCATCTTTGAACGCCTCGACAAGGTCTATCTGGGTCAGCTCACTGTCGACATTCGCACGGAGCGCAGTGTGCCTACCAACGACTTCATCAATGTCAATGTGGACGCTGTCGCCAAGGTGGCTGTCACCCCCACCCCCGAGGGCGTGCGCCTAGCGGCCCGCAACTTCCTGAACATGGATGCCGCCACCATCTCGGCGCAATTGCAAGACACCTTGCAAGGTAACCTGCGTGAGCTCATCGGCAGCCAAGGATTGAAGGAACTGAACGTGGACCGCGACGGATTCTCCAACCAGGTGATGGACAAGGCCGCCCCCGACATGGCCAAACTGGGTATCTCGATTCTGGCCTTCAACGTGCAGAACATCACCGATGAACTCGGACTGATTGAGAACCTGGGTGCCGACAACACATGGACCATCCGCAAGAATGCCGCCATCACCAAGGCACAGGCCGAGAAGGACATCGCCCAGGCCAAGGCTGAGAACGAGAAGCTGGCCAACGATGCCACCGTGGCCTCGCAGACCGCCATCGCAGAGCGTCAGAACGAGCTGACCATTCGCCGCGCTGACCTGAAGCAGGAGGCCGACACGCGCCAGGCACAAGCCGACGCCGCCTATCGCATCCAGGAGCAGGAGCAGCAAAAGGTGCTCAACGAGAAGGAGGTAGAGGCACAGATTGCCCGCACACGCAAGGAGCAAGACCTGACCACCGAGCAAATCAAGATTCGCGAGAACCAGCTGCTGGCCGAGGTAAACAAACAGGCCGATGCCGACCGCTACTCGGTACAAATTCAGGCCGAGGCCGAGAAGTTCCAGGTGCAGAAGACTGCTGAGGCCGACCTTGAGAAGCGCAAACGCGAGGCCGAAGCACAGCGCTACGAGGCCGAACAGGAGGCCGAAGCCATCCGCGCCAAGGCCGAGGCACAAAAGTTTGCCATGATGCAAGAGGCCGAGGGTATCAAGGCGCGTGGTGAGGCCGAGGCTTACGCCATCCAGAAGAAAGGTGAAGCCGAGGCACAAGCCATGGAGAAGAAGGCCGAAGCATTCAAGAAGTATAACGATGCCGCTGTGGCTCAGATGGTCATCGAGAAGTTGCCCGAAATCACGCACAACATCGCTGAGCAGGTGTCGACCATCCAGGGTGTGAACATCTACAGCACGGGTGGCGACCAGGGCACAGGTATTGGCTCGATCACTGGCACGCTGCCTGTGGTGCTCGCCCAGGTCAATGACACTGTGAAGAGCGCTGTCGGTGTGGACCTGGCCAGCATCGTGCGCAAGCACGAAGGACCGAAGGAAGAAGAAAAGCCAGAGCGTTGACGCGCTGTCAGGCAGGTTACTCTCCACAATGTGCAGCGGTGCACCCCCAACAAGGGACGCACCGCTGCTTTTCTTGTGTTCTGAGAAGACCGAGAAAGAGTTAAAGGATGGACTTGTCGCGGAAGCGGGTGTGGAGCAGGTGGTGGGCCCGCTTGCCCAGCGGCTCGCCTAGGAACTCCTGATAAATCTGCTTCACGGCAGGGCTGTCGTGGCTCTTGCGCACAGGCATGGCGGCATCGGCAGCATACATCGCTCGACGTCGAGCCTCAAGGACCTCGATGTCGCCCGAGTGGTAGGGCTGGCCCGTGCCACCAATGCAGCCACCAGGACAGGACATGACCTCAACGACATGATAGTCGAGCTCGCCGGCACGCAAGCGATCCATGAGAATGCGGGCGTTGCTCAAGGTATGTGCCACGCACACACGCAACTCAAAGCCATCGAGATCGATGGTAGCCTCGCGGATACCGTCCATGCCTCGCACCTGAGTAAACTCAACGCGCGGCAGCTGCTTGCCAGTGAAAGTCTCATAGACAGTGCGCAAAACGGCCTCGGTGACGCCGCCTGTGGTGCCAAAGATGGTGCCAGCACCGGTGGCGTCGCCCAGTGGCGCATCAAACTCGCCGTCGGGCAAGGCGGCAAAGTCTATTCCCTTGCTCTTGATAAGTTCGGCCAGTTCGAGAGTGGTGATGCTGCAGTCCACATCGGGCGTGTCGTTGACGATAAACTCGTCGCGCGCGCATTCATATTTCTTAGCCAGGCACGGCATGATCGAGATGACCGAGATGTTCTCGCGAGGGATGCCAATCTTCTCGGCCCAGTAGGTCTTGGCAATGGCTCCGAACATCTGCGCCGGCGATTTGCACGTCGACGGGTACTTGCGCAGATCGGGATAGTCATTTTCAAAGAAGTTGACCCATGCTGGGCAACACGAAGTGGTCATGGGCAGGCGCACATTCTTGTCACCCGCCATGTATCTCCTCAGGCGGTCGATCAACTCGGCACTCTCTTCCATGATGGTAAAATCGGCCCCAAAGTTGGTGTCGAACACATAGTCAAACCCAATCTCCCGCAAGGCGGTCACCATCTTACCCGTGACAACCGTTCCGGGCTCCATGCCGAACTCCTCGCCCAACGCGAATCGCACCGCTGGTGCAGTTTGCGCCACAACCAACTTGTCGGGGTTCTCGATGTCGACCAGCACATCGTTGATCGAGTTGCGCTCGTCGAGCACTCCTATAGGCCCACTGATGGCCCCAAACTTGCATCGAGTTTGGCACTTGCCACAGCATGTACACTTATATGGGTTGATGACATGCGGCTGCCTAACGCTTCCCATGATGGCATCGACAGGACAGTTGCGCTTGCAGGCCGTGCATCCACGACACTTCGTTGGGTCGATGACATAAGACAGGACGTTAAGGATTTTCTTTCCGCCAATCTCATAGATGTAATTCTGGAGCATCGAGTCGAGCGATACCGGACGATGATAGGAGCTCCAGTGTTGCGACTCGACCTCGATGTGGTGTGCTGTAACGTCGGCATAGAGCAACTCTGTGACCAACTGGCCACGCACCACATGCTTCTCGACGATGACATTCACATCCTCGAGTTTGACCTGGGTGTAAGTGATGTTCTCGGGCAGAATGCGCACAATGGGTCCCTTGGCGCAGAATCCCAGGCATCCAGTGGTCACCACGTCGACCATGTCGTCAATGCCATGCGAGTGGAGCATCATCTTGAAGCTCTCGATCATCTGCTCGCTGTCGCTGCGTCGGCACGACTTGCCCGAGCAGCACACAATCTGCACGTGGTCATTTGCCATCAGGCCATAATGCATATCGGGATGCATCGCAGCTGCAGGCATGATGGGTTGGTTGTTTTCGGGCATATAGAAGGTTTAGTTGATGGTAATAGAATAGTGAAAAGTGTGGGTGCGGAGAATTGTTAGCACCGCACCCACATGAATTAGAACGTTTAGTCTTGTGCCGCAACTTCATCGAGAATCTTGCGCACCTCGGAGATTTGCAGTCGGCCATAGACCTTCTCGCCAATCATCACCACGGGTGCTAGACCGCAGGCGCCCACACAACGCAGGCAATCGAGCGAGAATTTACCGTCGGGGGTTGTCTCGCCGACCTCGATGTTGAGCACGCGCTTGATCTCGTCGAGCAAACGCTCGGAGCCACGCACATAGCATGCGGTGCCCAGGCACACCGAGATGGGGTGCTTACCCTTGGGGGTCATGGTGAAGAAAGAGTAGAATGTGACCACGCCATAGACCTTCTGGGCAGGGATACCCAACTTGCGTGCAATCACGCGCTGCATCTCCTCGGGAAGATAGCCGTGCAGCGACTGTGCCTCATGCAGGATGTTGATAAGCTCGCCTGGTTGGTTGCCGTGCTTGTCGCAGATGGCCTCCACCTGCTCAATCACATTACAGGCCAATTTTATTTCTTTTGCCATAATTTCGTACTGTTTAGTGGATTGATTTGTCGTGATAGGTGGTGTGGAGCAAGTGGTGAGACTTCTCGCTCAGCGGCTTGCCCAAGAACTCGGCATAAAGCTTCTGGATGTCGGGGTTCTCATGGCTCTTGCGCAGCTTCTTGCCCTCGTCCTCCTGGTAGACGGCACGCTGGCGGGCCTTGAGAATTTCGATGTTGCCATGGTGATAAGGTTGTCCTGCACCACCAATACAGCCACCTGGGCATGCCATCACCTCGACCACGTGGTAGTCGAGCTCGCCGGCACGCAGACGATCCATTACCTTGCGGGCGTTACTCAGGGTGTGAGCCACGCACACCTTCAGTTCGAAGCCGTTCAGATCGATGGTAGCCTCGCGGATGCCATCCTCCAGACCTCGCACCTGCTCAAACTCGATGTGCGGCAGAGTCTTGCCGGTGTACACCTCATAGACGGTACGCAATGCAGCCTCCATCACGCCGCCCGAAGCAGCGAAGATGGCGCCGGCACCGGTCGACTCGCCCAGAGGAGAATCGAAGTCGCTGTCGGGCAGCTGATCAAACTTGATGTTGGCGCGCTTGATGAGACGTGCCAGCTCGCGAGTCGAGATGCTGTAATCCACATCGGGATTGCCATCGACCTTAAACTCCTCGCGTGCACATTCAAACTTCTTAGCCAAGCATGGCATGATCGAGACAACCACCAGTTTCTCGCGCGGGATACCCATCTTCTCGGCCCAATAGGTCTTGGCAATGGCTCCAAACATCTGGCCCGGCGATTTGGCACTC
>JAEEGJ010025426.1_pt1 | contig 12136 bp, 13 predicted proteins | sample 8958761 | NCBI WGS metagenome assembly JAEEGJ01 (sample SAMN16246546, study PRJNA631951) | gut metagenome | biome: gut microbiome; feature: rumen; material: RS-attached | host: Bos | place: Iran: Karaj | collected 2018-10 | reverse complement strand
TAGCCGCCGTCGGGATTGTCAGCGGTGCCGGGATTGAGCTGCACCTCGCCGGTGAAGGGCATCAGCAGGATGTCGCCCATATCGGAGTGGCCGGTGCCGCTGAAGTGGGTGTGGCTGAAGCCCACGATGGTGTTATCACGATGCTGATAACCAGCACAATAGTCGTAAGCGCGCGGCTGATACTTTCCGTTGATGTTGTGGGGGATGGTGTCCGTGTCGGGACTCACCTGCACGCTCCCGAAGGGGTAGCACGCGCCAGGGAAGGTGTGCCCCATGCCGTTGGTCCCGATGATAGGGTTCACATATTGAGTGGGATCTTTTTGCGCCATCAGGGATAAAGAAAAAAGAATTAAACAAAGAGAAAAAACGTGTTTGGGTGACATTATGTTCGAAATTTTGAATAAGACAATGTGTTAAAAAGTTTTTATTTGCTGAAAAAACGGTAAATCCGCATCGGCAGTTGCCACAGGGTGGGGGTGTAGTGAATCATAGGGATAGAGTAGGGCATCCCGCCGAAACCCCGATAGAGTCGGGCCACATTGGGATTGCTGGAACCATTGAAATCCAGGATTTTGTCACTTCCGGCATGGCGGCGGATATATTCGTCAAGCAGGAAAAACATGGGCTTGCCTTCAGAGGCTTCATCATCCCGCCCCGAAAACCAGAAGTGGATCTTGGTTAAATCGTGAAGAAAAAAGGCCCCGGCCACTAACTTTTCGTTCGCGTTGAGCACGCCTGCCACTAAAAGTTTTTGTTTATCAATAAGTTTCTGTGCGGCTTTTTGGAGAATCAGATAGTCATCGTTGCCGTAGTGGACGTTTTTTTCCTTTCCTTTGTTCTGTTTGAAAAGAAGAATGACATCATCTATAATCGATTCATCCTCAAAATATGTTAAAGAATGTTTTTGTGCATCTTTTATGTTACGGCGGGTGTTCTGGGAAAAGTCCGCCTGGAGTTGTTCGTAGGGTTTTTTGAGCGAAAGTTGATGGGAAACGAGTTGGATGGTTCCGTTTTTCAGTTGTTCTGTATTGTTTGTTGTGTTTAAAAGCAGGTCAACCTGTTTATATTTTGCCGGTATATTGTTAAAAAACGCTAATGTTGTTTCCGCGTCGGTCGGGGTGGGGGAGAAGATGCCAAGTTGTGGGAGGAAGAAAGGGGTGTAGATGTACGGGATGCCCATCTTGGAGCGTTCGGGCAGTGGCAGCACGGCGGCGTAATCGTCCAAAACAAGCGCGTTCCAAGTGGAACCCGCCGTAAGAGTGTCCAGCAAACCATGGGTGGCTAACACCGTGGGAGACTGGGAGCAAAGGACGGCCTTGTCCCATTTTTCTGGTAAGATGTCCTTATGTTTTACAAATTGGATCATCACACAAAATGTTCAGCAATGCGTTTCATTTCGGATGAAACGTTGTTGTTTTCATATAAAACCCCGTAAATTGTCTCCACAATCGGGATGTTGGCGAGGTATTTTTTGTTGATTTCGTGCACGCAGCGGCAGGCGGTATAGCCTTCCGACACCATGCGGAGTTCAAGCAGGGAGACGCGTACGGAGAGCCCGTGGCCGATCATGATGCCGAAGAGCCGGTTGCGACTGTAGGTGGAGTAGGCGGTCACTAAAAGGTCGCCCAGATAGACGGAATCCGAGATGTGGCGTTCTTCGTTGGGGTATATTTTGGAGACGAAATATTTCATTTCCTTCACGCAGTTGGCCACGTAAGCGGCGATAAAGTTGTCGCCGTAGCCCAGTCCGCTGTAGATGCCGGCGCCGAGGGCATAAATGTTTTTTAACACAATGGAAAGCTCTGCTCCCATCATGTCGTTGGACACACTGGTGCGGCAATAGCGGTTGGTGAAGAATTTGGCCACAGTTTCCGCCAGTTCGCGGTTCGGGGAGGCGGCGGTGAGAAAGGTGAACTTCTCCTGGGAGATTTCTTCCGCGTGTGACGGTCCGCTGATGATGGAGAGGTTGTCGAGCGGCACCTTGAACTGCGTGCGCATGTAGTCGCTGATGAGCTGCATGGTTTCCGGGATGATGCCCTTGACTGCCAGGATGATCTTCTTCCGGCTCAAATGGCTCTTTTGCAGCGGTTCCAAGGTCTTGTGCAGGTATGCCGACGGCGTGACGATGATGACGTATTCGGCCTTGGCAACCACCGCCTTGATGTCGGTGCTGACCTTCACGTCATCGGGATTGATGAATACGGAACTCAGATATTTGGGGTTGTGCCCGTATTTGATGATCTCTTCGGCGGCCTCCTCGTCGCGCACCCACCAGTGGATGTGCTCCAGATTGGAGGATATGATTTTGATAATGGCCGTAGCCCAACTCCCACTGCCGATCACCGCCACGCGGTACCGGAACCGCGTTTTTTTGCTACGGGGGATTATCGGTAAAATATCTCTTTTCGCCATACGATGGTTTTTAACTTTTTTTAAGGCTACAAAAATACAATTAATTTTAAAACAAGCCACCCGTTTTTTCCATAGTGTAACAAATAAGTGAACGTGCTTGGGTTATCGCATTATTTCGTATCTTTGCCGCATAAAAAAACGGCTTTATATGAAACGTTTCGTTCTTTATAACATATTGTTTTTGTTGGTGTTATCTCTTTATTCCCAACCCAAACCCATCAAAAACGTGATTGTGATGATCCCTGACGGCACCTCCACCAGTCTGCTGTCCGTTGCCCGCTGGTACCAGCATTATCTCGATCCTTCCCAGAACAATTTGAACATCGACCCGTACATCAAAGGGCTTTTGGGCACCTGCTCCTCGGATGCACCCATCGGCGATTCCGCCCCTACTACTTCCTGCTACATGACAGGCCAGATGAGTCAGACGGGTTTTGTTTCCACCTATCCGGTGAAGACCGACCACGACATTCTTCCTGTGGATGCCACCCGCGCCTACCAGCCTTTGGCCACGCTGTTGGAAGCTTCCAAGCAGATGCTGCACAAGGCCACGGGACTGGTTTTCACTTGCGAGTTTCCGCACGCCACTCCGGCGGACTGCGCCGCGCATTCGGCGAAACGGAGCAAATATGACAGAATTGCCCCTCAAATGGTTTATAATATGGTAGATGTGGTCATCGGCGGCGGCGTTTCCTACCTCACTCCCGAATATCAGGATTTCCTCAAAAACCATAATTATCAAGTTTTCCTAAACGACCGTCAAGGGATGAATGATTGTCCGAAGGCTCCGTTTTGGGCATTGTTTAATGAAACATCCATGCCGTACGAGATGGAAAGTGACTTGAAGGTAACGCCCACATTGTCGGAAATGACAACAAAAGCGCTTGAAATACTTTCCGCCAACCCGAACGGCTTCTTCCTGATGGTGGAAGGCAGCAAGGTGGATTGGGCCGCCCATGACAATGACGGGAAGGCTGCCGTCACGGAGTTTTTGGCCTTCGACCGAGCCTGCCAGGTGGCATTCGACTTCGCCAAAAGGGATGGACAAACCTTAGTGGTGGTGATGCCCGACCACGGCACGGGCGCCGTCACCATCGGCAACGCCAAATCCAACCGCGGTTACGACAAGAAATCCCTTCAGGAACTCATGTCGCCGATTGATGACTATAAACTCACCACTTGGACGATGAGCGAAAAGCTGAAGGAGGCCGACACGACCGAATGGCCGGCCCTCATCGAGAAATATTACAACGTACAAATATCAGATGCCGAAATCCAATATCTGCAGACGGCCAAGGATTATGCCAAATCCCCCATTCCCAAGGAGCAACGCAAGCAGAACATCTCGATGGAGCGGATGCTCAGCCAGATACTCTACGGCCGCACCTACTTCGGATTCACCACCTTCGGCCATACGATGGAGAATGTTTTCTACGCCATGTACCACCCGCAGGATGAGGTTATGACGGGCTTCGTCACCAACCTGCAGATGCACGACTACCTGTGCCGTCAGCTCCATCTGACGGATTCATTGCCCAAGCTGACATCGGAAATCTATGCCGACCATCATACAGTGTTCAGCGGCTACACCACCCGCATCGACAGTCTTGCACCCAATAAAATGGTCCTCGTTGTCAAAAACAAGAAGAAGACCTTGGAGATACCCAGTTATACGAATTATGTAACATTGAACAAGCAAAAAATAGAACTTTCTTCCGTTGTCGTTTATATGCCGGAAAACAAAACCTTTTATCTACCGAAAAATCTGGTACGTTATTTGGAAGAAAAATAGTGATAATGTTACAATTTAACCGATAGAAACCCGTTATTCAACAAGATTTTAAATTGAAAAAATAAAAAAAACATAAGAATGGAAAGCACAAGCTCTTTTAACAACAATCCGTCTAACACAAACGAAACCAACCCGTTGAAAAAATGGGTGACTATTTTAGGCATCTTGGCAGGTCTGTTTTTCTGCACCACGCTTTATTTGGCCTTCTTTGCCAAACCGGTGATGAACAAGGAATACACCAAGGTGGAAAACAACAATATGGAACTCAAATCAGAGTTGGATTCCTTATTGGCCGAGCATGAGAAAATCAAAGCCCAATACGGCGATTTGTCGGAGCAATTGAGCGAGAAGGACAGCCTCATCATGGCCAATGCCGCCGAAATCGAGCAGCTCATCAACTCGCAGGCCGACTATAGGAAGATCAAACGTCAGTTGGAACGTTTGCAGAACATCTCGCAGGAGTACGTGAAAGAGATGGACAAACTGTATCAGGAAAACCAGGCCCTGAAAGACGAAAACACTCAGGTGAAAGCCAATTTGGAGCAGGAGCGTCAGGAGAAGGCCGACATCCAAAAGTCGAACGAGGATTTGACGGCCAAGATCACGGGTGCTGCTGTCTATAAGGCATACAACATCCACAGCGCCGGTTATTCAGTGAAAGCCAAGGGCGACGAGGAGGTTACCGACAAGGCCACGCGGGTGAAGCGCATCAAAACGACGCTGATTTTGGGTGAAAACTCTCTTATCGAGCCCGGTCCGGTCAACGTATATTGTCGTATTGCCGTCCCGGGTACGGGCAAGGTGCTCACCCCCGGTTCCGGCGAGACCTATTCTTTTGTACACGACGGCCAGCGGCTGCAGTATTCGTCCAAGTCGGTAGTCAATTACAACAACAAGGCACAAAACGTGACCTTGACATGGGATCTGATGTCGGACGACAAAGCCATCAAGGGGAAATATGTGGTGCAAGTGTTCACCGATGATCAGTTCTTAGGTGAAAGCTATTTCACTCTCAAATAATTAACCATCTCAAACACACACCCATGGTCAGCAGACGATATTTGAGAATCAAAACCATGCAGGCGCTCTATGCCCATAGCATGAAGCCTTTTGAAAACGCCCTGACGGCAGAAAAGGATCTGATACAGACGGTGAAGGATTGCTACACCTTGTTCCTGTGGTTCTTTTCCTTGTTGCCCGAGGTGACCTATTACCGGCGCAACAAGTTGGAGGATTTGAAGGGCAAGCACAATCCCACCTTCGAGGATTTGAACCCCAACACCAAGTTTGTGGACAACCGCATCATCCAGCAGATGGAGGACAACAAAACCTTGAAAATCCTGTATTCCCAGCATCATATCAACTGGACCAACGATACGGATTTCATTGTGAAGCTGTTCCATGAGATTGAGGAGAGCGAGGAGTACATCGCCTACATGGCCAATCCGGAGCGGAGTTACGAGGAAGACCGCCAGTTGGTGTATGGCATCATCCTGAACATTATCGCCAACAACGATTTCATCCGGTGGTTTTTCGGTGAAAAAAATCCGAATTGGTTAGATGATTATGAGGAGGCGCTTGCCATGTTTTATAAAAATGTCGGGGAGTTCAAGGCCAGCAAGGGCGACGACTGCAAGATACAGAAGCTTTTCAAGGACGATGTGGAGGATGTGCAGTTCTGTCGGGAGCTTTTCCGCAAAACCCTTGAACATGACGCCGAATATGAAGAGATGATTGAAGCCAAATTGCAGAATTGGGAGCTGGACCGTGTGATCGGAATGGATATTCTGCTGATGAAAATGGCTATCTGCGAACTCTTGGAGTTTCCTACCATTCCCATCAAAGTGACGTTGAACGAATATATTGACTTGGCGAAAGATTATAGTTCCGACAAGAGCAAAGTGTTTGTCAACGGTATTCTGGATCGTATGATTGTGGACCTTCGCGATCAGGGCAAATTGCACAAGACGGGGCGGGGTCTTTATCAAAATTAAACCATAGTTATGAGAAAAAATATTTACTTGTTCATTATCATGGTTTTGTTTGTTGGTGCTTCCTGTCATCAGAAGCCGGCCAAAGAGGGCGACTTTCAGGTGTCGGACGTGCATATTCCGCAGACAGCCAATGGATTATCCAAAAAACAGGCCGAAAAGCTGCCGGTCATCACGTTTGAAACCACCCAGTATGATTTCGGAGAGGTGGTGAAAGGCGAGGTGTTGAAATATTCTTTCAAATTCAAAAATACGGGCAAGTCCAATCTGATCATATACTCTTCCGAGGCTACGTGCGGGTGTACCACATCCGTGCCTCCGAAAGCGCCCATCCGTCCGGGTGAATCGGGTGAGATTGAGGTGACATTCAACTCCAAGTCGCAGGAAGGAAAAGTCACGAAACGGATTCTTGTCGGGGCCAATACCTATCCGGCGGAGACGATTTTAGTTATTACAGCCAATGTAACCAGTTCCAAATAAGACATTTAGTTATTAACCTTAAAAATTTTTATTATGACAAACATTTTCCCTCTTTTACAAGCATCCGGTAATGCTCCCGCCGCTGGCGGCGGTGGTATGATGTGGCTTTTTCTCATCGCCATCTTCGTGATTTTCTACGTTTTCATGATTTTGCCGCAGCGCAAAAAACAGAAACAGGTGGAAGAATTCAGAAAAAGCCTTGAAAAAGGAGCCAAAGTCACAACCATTGGTGGTATTCACGGTAAGATTGTGGATGTGAAAGAGTCCACCTTCGTTCTTGAAATCGCCAACGATGTGCGCATTGAGGTTGACAAAGCGGCCATCGCTGTGGATGAAAACATGGCACGGAATGCTGCCAAGAACAACGACAACCAGTAGTTCCATGAACAATAGCAAGAAACTGAAACTACCGCCTCTCGCCTTTTTGGTGTGCCTGATCATCGCGGCACTCGGTTGGGTTGTGGTGACCTTTTCCAAGGATTACCGAGTGACCTTGGATTTCAAGGTCCAATGCTACAATCTGCCGGAGGGAAAGAAGTCGGTGACGGTTTCCGACACCGTGGTGGCACTGACTTTCAACCAGAAGGGGCTGAAATATCTGATGAAGCCTTTCTCCAACAAGGACCGGACGGTGTACATTTCCGTCAGCGACCTCATCAAGCCCAAGCACAAAGTCACAGTTTACACCTTTTCCAGCAAGGAGATGCGCGACTATTTGGTGGCCCATTGCTATGGTAGTGATTTGGTGGCGGTGGAGTCGCCCGAGGTGATAACTTTCTATTTGCGATAAACATGTATAAAATAGCCCTTACGGGCGGCATCGGCACGGGGAAGACCTATCTATCCAATCATTTTATCCAGATGGGCATTCCGGTCTATTATGCCGATGATGAAGCGAAAAAACTGTATTGCGATCCCGACTTCGAACAGCAGCTGCGTCTTCTGTTCGGAGACGGGATTTTTACGGATGGCATGGTCGATTTTAAGAAGATGTCGGCCTTGGTTTTCCGCGATGAGGTGCAGTTGGAGAAGCTGAACCGGCTGGTGCATCCGGCGGTCATGCACAATTTTGAGCAGTGGGCCGAGCAGCAGCAGAGCACGGCGGTCATCATGGAGTCGGCCATCATCTTCGAGGGTGGGCTGACCGCCTATTTCGACAAGATCATTGTGGCGGACGCGCCGTTGGAACTGCGTATCCGGCGCATACGCAAGCGCAATCCCGAGCTTACGCGGGAGGAAATCATGATGCGCATCGCGCGGCAGATGCCTCAGGAAGAAAAATGCCGCCGCGCCGACCTGGTGGTCTGCACTGGGGAAACCTATTGCGAGAGCGAGGAGTTTGGCCGTTAGCTGTTGGCTTTTCTCTAAACTCTAAACTTTAAACTCTCAACTCGGGATTTGGCCGTTAGCTTTTGGCTTTTTCTCTAAACTATAAACTCTAAACTCTAATCTTCATTGTTTCACCACGCGTTTTACCACTGCGCTGTTGTCCGTCTCCACGCGCAGCACATACACGCCCGCACACAACTCCCGAACATCCACCTCCGCCATGTTGGCATTCACATTCACTGTTTTCAACAGCTTCCCATATACATCGTAAAGCCGTATCCTATTCACTATTCCCTGTTCACTGACCACTGTAACCTGTGTCTGTGTGGGATTGGGGTAGATGTGAACGAGATCCTTTACGATTGGTGTTTTGTGCAATGTGTTTTGGTCCGTCGTTAGCCTTTGGCTCCTGTTCTCCATGATTTGTGCTGGGTTTAAACGTGATGGTGTGTCATCACACGATGCACATGGGGTGATATAAGCATGAAAATCACTTCCTTGCGCAGCATGAAAACCATCGCGTAAAACGATTTCCTTGTGGGCGACGTATTCGGAAGAGGCTCCCGAGGGGATTATGTGCCATGACGAGGGGAATGCACTGTTGTTGGCCGAGCTGAGAAGCACTGCGGCTGCGTGGGGCACATTGTTGTACGATACCGGCGAGGAATTTCCATGCGTATTATAGTAATCATCGTAATACTGCTCTAATGGCAAAATAAAATCGCAGTAGTCTTGTGTTGTGCCAGGATAGATGTTGAACACGGCACGCTCCAAATGGTTCCAGTTATAAGTTACGCCAAGAGTGTGTTCTATTATACTGTCAATATTACACCAGGCATTGCCTACGCCAAGGTGTCCAAAATTGAAATGAAACATGTCCGTCGCACTGTTGTACCCGTCGCAGACAAAGGCATGACCGTTCCAATTATATTGAGTCGTAGGAAGTGAAACACCTGCATATAGCACGGGCATTCCCGACGTGATATTCCCGATAACCATAGCCTTCCAATTATTGGTGGAATAGCTTGAACGCAAATGTCTGACAGCATCTGGATGGTAGCCGAATGTATTCACAAGCGCATTGCGCGCTTTTTGAGGTGTGGAATATGATTGGCATTTCCTCGAAAAACAGTAATCCATATCCGCAGCATCCCCGCAGTCCTTCATTAGACGGGCAATGGCGTTACGCTCATTTTCGAAGTTGAGGTTTTCCACAATGACACCTCCGGAAATGTAATTTATTCGCAACTCGTCCGGCATATTACACCAATCATACGGTTCCATTCTATTGGGTCTGAAGATAGGATACTTCCAATAGTTCATAATTTGGGCCATGGCCGTGGCAACACATCCCGCAGGGCACTTCCTGCCATAAATATTTGAGCATTGACAGCTATCGTTCGTTTCTTCTACATAGTGGTTGTATGCTTCACAAGATCCAAAGTTTGCTTCTTCTTGTCCCCATTTCGTAGATAACAGAGGTCCATAAACCGTGTTAGGCGAATAAATCACATCCTCCAATGTATCCAATAGCTCAGACCATTGCGGGTGCTCCTCTTGGCGCCGGAGGCTGTCAACCATATATCCGATGGAGAAACTGTAACCGCGGATAAAATATTTCAATCCCTCGGGAATGGAGACTGTGTCTGACAGCAGTTTTCCGCCTTCGGTGGTGTACATCAATACAGGAAGACAATTCTTCCACGAGGAAAGGACAACACTCAACTTATTGTCGAAAACGACTTCCCTCATCCTCAAATCAGGCCCGGACACATATTCGACAACAGTGTCAATTTGGGTGTTGTCTATTGTGGGATAATTCAGATAACGCTGTGCAAAGTTCACGGCAGCCCTTCTGCTTTCCTCTATCGTGACGGCTGTCTGGGCTGACAGACACCATGAAGATGCAGTTATCAGTATTATAAACAAAATACTATTTTTCATCGTTTCAGAAATTCAAGGTTATCCCCACTCCATGGCGTGTCGGGCCGAACGACAGGGAAACAGGATAGGATTTTTGATTATAGGAAGAGGCAACACGGTCCAACTTCTTGTAACTGTCAAGAGTTAAGATAAGAGCAGGGATTACTTCTAATATAGAAACCCCAAAACAAAAACCTCCAAAAATCATATCAATTAAATCCTCGAAATGTCGAGGCCCACCCACCATAAAATATTCAACATAAATCAAATCGCAAACCCAATATGTTGCTGCCGTCAGGCTAATTCCGCTCAGGACCCACAGTGGGATGGCGGCAATGAGTTCGCGGCGGGCTTTGCGATACAGGGTGAAGTCTTCGGAGGAAAGGGTGTTTTGCAAAGATGTCCTGTCCATCCTCATTCCGTTGTCGCCGTCATAAAGGCGGCCGTAGTAACGCTCCAGGTGGGAAGGGGAAACAGCGGTTGTGTCGCCTACTTTGTCTTGGGCGGAAAGAGTAAGCGACAACAATGCCAAAACCAACAAAAAGGACGCTTTTTTCATCGCGCCACCTCCATTTCTTCCAATTGGCGTACTCTCTCCTCCAAGTCAAGAATGTACAGGGTCATCTCCTCAATCTTTTTCAGCAACAGCATATTCATGTCGCCAAGGTCCACACCATTTTGTTCCACTTCCGTGGCGGCCGGCACCCCGGGCAGATGCCCATTGGTTTTCACGAACTGGCTCAAATCCTGTAATTTCATCAGAGGATAAGTCTTTTCAAAGACGTAATCGGGCCAGCAGGGGCTGCCTTCAAGCGACACACGCACTTCCTTGGCGCAGATGTTGCCGTTGACTGTCAGCTTCGCTAGAGGCCTGTTTGTCCCGATACCGACATTGCCACTATCTGACAGGAACAAACCATAGTTAAACCCAATATTTTGGCTGTCCCAGGTCTTCCAGAAATTCAAGCCATAGCCGTCCACATCATTGTTCATGTATTCAATCCCCCACGCCCCGTATGGGTATGCGCTGTTGACTTCAGAACCGAAAAGGAGGGACCCATTGGCGGAACCCGGTGCTTTGGCAGAAGTATGTGAAATCAGGATGTTGTGATCCACAACATGAATCTTCTGCTTGGGTTTTAAAGTGTTGAACCCCACATAGCCGTTAGTGTCGATAACCATACCACTCCCATTATTCAAAATTCTCAAATTGGCTTTCTCCCTTTGAAGAATGGAAGCTTCTTTACCCATTAGTTCTATAATAAAACCATCAAATTCTGTAGTTCCTGTAGATACACTTGTCATTCGAATGCTATTTTTGACGGGTTTTTGTGACGGATCATGCAAGTGAAGTGTAGATACAGGAGAATTCGTTCCGATGCCTAAATAATTATTGTTTGAAGGGATATAGACTCTTGGGGTGTTATTTGTTTTGATTATGAACGGATACGCGTTAGTGGTTCCAATGAAAGAACTGGATGTGGCGTTACCATTGCCTGAAAGAGACCAATAGTTCACTTGTGCTTTTGTAATCGTAAAAACAAAGCAAACTAAAAACAAGACAATCGTAATTTTTTTTGGCATGACAATGAATTTTATGGTTGTTGGCTTATTTGAATTATCCCGCCCAAAAATAACATATTTCCACATACAAAATCCGCCGTCAAAGGGCGAGGGGGCGGAAATGTGACGAAACGGCCAAAAATGAGAGAATAAATGAGAGAATAAATGAGAGAATAAATTATGTTGTATATGGTTGTAAACCATCGTTTTACGGTCTTTTTTGATTTCAAGAATTTCCCTCAAAACCGATTTCGTCACATTATGACGAAACGGTCCAAAATGAGAGAATAAAATTGGTGTTCTGAAGAAAAAAAACAGGAAAAAAAGCAGGCAATCCGGATTTCACTTGGGGGTCGTAATACAGCTTGCTTTTTGTTGTGTTTTGCTACTTGTCTTTCATGGCATCTCCCTGCTTCGTCCAGTGGCCTACCCGTGCCTGTACAAGGAGTTCATGTGCGCGGGCATCGTGCTCATGTCCCGCAATTGCTTCGTGATGGGCCATGGCATGGCGGATCTACGACTACATTGCCAGTCATCCGCGCTGTTCGGCACAGGACATCCAGGGACAGACCGGGCTGGCCCCGAGCAGCGTTTACCGCTACATCCACCTGCTGAAGGAGGACGGCCTCATCGACCGTGAAGGCTC
>JAEEGJ010025423.1_pt1 | contig 12137 bp, 8 predicted proteins | sample 8958761 | NCBI WGS metagenome assembly JAEEGJ01 (sample SAMN16246546, study PRJNA631951) | gut metagenome | biome: gut microbiome; feature: rumen; material: RS-attached | host: Bos | place: Iran: Karaj | collected 2018-10 | reverse complement strand
AGGCACTTGGTCCTTGTAGGTGTTGCGCACCTCGAGGTAGTAGCCAAACACGTTGTTGTAGCCAATCTTCAAGCTTTGGATGCCCGTTGCCTCTATCTCTCTTTGCTGCATCTCCAGCAGATAACCCTTCCCCTGATAGGCAATCCTTCGCAACTCGTCCAGCTCCGCATCCACACCATCCATGATGACCCCGCCATTCGCAACCTGCAAGGGGCAGTCGGGACGCACTTCGCGGGCTATGCGGTCGCGTATCTCGGCACAGAGGTCAAGCTGTTGACCTATCTCCCTTAACGTGCCGTCCTCGGCACTTTGGCACGTCATCTTGATGGGTTCGACTGCCTGCAAAGCAATACGCAGCTGCACAATGTCGCGGGGAGACACGCGCCGAGTGCTGACTTTCGAAATGATGCGTTCCAAATCGCCTACCGTCCTAAGCTGCTCCAACACAGCGTCTCTGGTGTCGGGATTGCGGAAGAAACTCTCCACTACATCTTGCCTTTTGCCTATCTCCACCGTGTCTTTCAGGGGGAAGAGCATCCATCGGTGCAGCATTCTTGCGCCCATCGGCGTGACCGTCTTGTCGATAACATCGAGGAGCGAAATGCCGCCTTCGTTCATGCTGCCCACCAACTCGAGGTTCCTTACCGTGAACTTGTCGAGGCGCACAAACCTATCCTCCTCGATACGACGCAGGGCCGTGATGTGTCCAAGCAGTTGGTGCTGCGTCATCTCCATGTATTGCAGGATAACGCCGGCTGCGATGACGCCACTCTTCAAGTGCTCCACACCAAAACCTTTCAGGTTCTTCACCTCGAAATGGCGCAACAACTTTTCCTTTGCCGACTGTTCTGTGAAGGCCCAATCATCGAGTTCGAAAGTGACGTAGCGTGAGCCGAAACTTCCCTCGAACATCATCTTTTTGCCTCGTTCGTAGAGAACTTCCTTCGGAGCAAACGATGCCATGAGTTTATCGACATAGTCCGTCGTGCCTTCTGTCACGAGAAACTCGCCCGTACTGATGTCCAAAAGGGACATTCCGCAAGTCTGTTTGCCGAAATGTATCGCGCAAAGGAAGTTGTTTTCCTTGTGGTTGAGCACCGTATCCGCCATCGTTACACCAGGCGTGACCAGTTCTGTGATGCCTCGCTTGACAAGTGTTTTCGTCAGTTTCGGGTCTTCTAGTTGGTCGCAAATGGCAACTCTCTTGCCTGCCCTGACGAGTTTCGGCAGATAAGTATCAAGGGCATGATAGGGGAAGCCCGCCATCGCGATACTCTGCGTGACTCCCGATTTGCCGTTGTTTCGATGTGTAAGCGTGATGCCGAGAATCTCCGCAGCAATCACTGCGTCGTCGGCATATGTCTCGTAGAAGTCGCCGCAACGGAACAGCAGGAGCGCCTCAGGATGCTTCGTCTTGAGGTCGTAGAACTGTTTCATCATCTGAGTCAGCGCTTCTTGTGCCATATTCCTTATTCTTTTATTTTAAGGTTACTGATTGTGAACGACGACTCTTGACTCATTTCAACATCGGCCTCGATGGTCGGCATCACGTCATAGTTGAGTACAAGACCTGTGACGTACTTCAAGCCAGGCATGCAAAGCACGCGGATAGGCTCGCCGGAAAGGTCGTAGCTTAACTGTTCGCCAATCCAGACGGGCTCTTCGTCGAAGCCTCCCATATCGCTGACAGTATCCGTGACGCAGCAAAGCAGACGGTTCTCGTCGTAGAAAGTGATACTTTGCCCGTCGATGGTGTAGCCAAGTCGCTGAAGCAAAGCCTGTTGCATGTCGTATGGGTCGATGCTTTGCACGATGTTGGCAGAGCCGTCGTCATTAATCTGCAATTGATAGAGACGCTCCACATAGATGCCGGTTCCCTCCATTTCTCCGCAAGCGAGCCACAACATCTGGCTCTCGGCATCGTATCTGGCGGAAGGCCTGTTGCCGTGACGGATATCGGGGAAGGCAGTTGTCTTGCCATCCTTCACAACCACAATGCCCATGCCTTCCGAGGACTGCTGCTCGCCAAGACGCATCAGACTCCAGACTGCGATGCCATGCGTCTGGTCTTCAAACGTGTTCTCATAGCGTTCGTCGAGCGTGACGGAAGCCATCGCATCACGCACTTCCTGCGAAGCCGACTCCAGTCCGAAAGCCCCTTCGATAGTGCCCAGGACGGGCTTTGTCTCTACTTTCTTTTCGTCGCAACTCGTCGCGATGAAGCAGACGACAAGCGCCAATGTCATTCGTATAATGCTCTTCATCATCATTCTTTTCCTTCCTTTATTTGTTATTATGTGGAATATGCTCTGCAAAGATACAAAGAAATTGAGAATTAAGAAAGAAGAATTGAGAATTATTTCGTATCTTTGTGGGCGAAATAACAAAACATTTGAAATCATGAAACGCATTTTGACTTTTGCAGTCATTGCCTTGGCTGCCTCCCTTAACATCGAATCCGCACAGCCGATGAAAGCTCCGAAAGGCGGCAAACCGATCAGTGACGAACTGCTTGGCATCTTCTTCGAGGACATCAGCTACGCTGCCGACGGCGGCATCTTTGCCGAACTCGTGCAGAACGGCTCGTTCGAATATAATCCTACAGAACGCGACGGATGGGGACCTGGCACATCGTGGCGGTTCGTTCGACCCGGTCATTCACTGGGCAGAATGGAGCCTCGCATGGACAATCCTTTGCATCCGAACAATCCCACATACATGCGTGTTTACATCGAACGCGTGGGACATTACCCCGACTTTGACGGCTGGACGGGTGTCGGCCTGGAGAACAGCGGCTTTGACGGCATTTCGGTGAAGGCTGGACAGAGGTACGATTTCTCCGCTTTCCTGCGTAATGTGGAGGGAGGAAACAAGGAAGTTCGTGTCGTTCTGGTTGAGCCTGGACGTCCCGCAAAGGTTCTTGCCGACCAGACAATCGTGGCGTCTCTGAACGCTTGGCAGCAAATCCCGACGACGCTTACGCCTTCGGAGAGCAGCTCTCGAGCTGTCCTGCAACTCCTTGTCTTGGGTAAAGGAGCCATCGATATCGACCAAGTTTCGCTCATGCCTCAAGATACATACAAGGGACACGGACTTCGCAAGGACCTGATTCAAGCGCTTGCCGACCTGAAGCCAAAGTTCATGCGCTTTCCCGGCGGCTGTGTCGTGCATGGAGGCGGCGACGGATTCTGGGGAACCTATCGTTGGAAGACGACTCTCGGACCACGTCACGAACGCAAACATCTGAAGAATACCTGGGGCTACCATCAGTCGATGGGACTCGGTTACTACGAGTATTTCCAGCTTTGTGAAGACCTCGGAATGGAGCCTGTTCCCATTCTTCCTTGCGGCGTATCGTGCCAGGGGACAAATGGTGGCTGGGGTATGCCGGGACAGGCACAGGACGTGGTGCCGATGTCGGAGATGGACGAATGGACGCAGGACGCGCTCGACCTCATCGAATGGGCGAATGGCGACGTCACCACAAAGTGGGGCAAGAAGCGTGCCGAGCAGGGACATCCCGAGCCGTTCCACCTGAAGTATCTCGGTTTGGGCAATGAGGAACGCATTTCTCCCGAGTTTTGCGAACGTTTCAAATACATGTACGAGCGCGTTACGAAAGCCCACCCCGAAATAGTCATCGTGGGAACCGTCGGCCCGGGCTCGCATCCGGGCAACAGCGACTACGACAACGGATGGAAACTTTGCGACGAGCTGGGCATACCCTTGGCCGACGAGCACTACTACGAGCCTCGCGACTATTTCCTCAACAACCGCCAGTACGACAGCTATCCGCGTGGCAAGAAGACGAAGGTCTATCTTGGCGAGTATGCTGCCAAAGATTCGAAACTCATCGATGCACTTGCCGAAGGACTCTATCTGCTGCATGTGGAGCGCAATGCCGATGTGGTTTGCATGACGAGCTATGCGCCTCTCTTTGCACGCAAGAACAACACCTCATGGAATCCCGACCTGATTTATTTCGACAACGAACGCCCCTACCTGACCTGCAGCTACTATGTTCAGCAGATGTTCGGGCAGTCGGCGGGACAGTATTATTATGGCGATTGCGTTCGCTTCGAAGGCGACAAGGCTGGTGTTGTGCAGCCTGTCGAGAACAGTCACTACGGTCAGTCGGTCGTCCTGAACGCAAAGACGCGCCGCCTCTACGTGAAGCTCTGCAACGCCACGAGCGGGAAGAAACTGGCTCACCTCAATCTGAGTCGCTTCGGCAGCCTGAAGGGGGGCACGAAGACGATGCTTTGCGGACAGGCAGAAGACAAGAACAACTTCGAGGTCCAGCCCGTTGCTCCCATTACGGAACCCTTCAAAGCAAAGAGCAAGGCTGACTTGGAACTGCCGCCCTACTCGTTTACAATGCTGGAGATTGCTTTATGAACATCCTCCTTTCCGTAAGTCGTTGGCTCGCTCGCTACACGAGCCTGTTCATCATACTGATAGCAGTCGTCAGTTTCCTCTTTCCTCAGGCATTCGCTTGGGTGCAGCAGGGGCAAAGGGCATCTGTCATTCTCGGTCTCATCATGCTGACGATGGGTTGCACGCTCTCCACCGAGGACTTCCGCATCCTGCTTTCCAGACCCATCGACATACTGATAGGGAGCATCGCACAATACACCATCATGCCGCTTGTGGCGTGGACTTTGGCCCGGATTTTCCACCTCGACACATTCATGGCGGCAGGCATCATACTGGTTGGCTGCTGTCCTGGAGGGGTGAGCAGCAACATCATGAGTTTTCTTTGCAAAGGCGATGTGGCTTATAGTGTCGGCATGACAACCGTCAGCACCTGTCTTTCCCCCATCGTGACGCCACTTCTCGTCCTTTGGCTTGCAGGGGCGGAGATTGACGTAGATGCTTGGGGAATGTTCCAGAACATCTTGCTCGTGACGCTTCTGCCCGTGACGCTTGGAGTGGCATTCAACTATTTCTTGGGCAAGAGAGAAGACTTCAAACTGATACAGGGCATCATGCCAGGCATAAGCGTACTCTGTCTGGCTTGCATTGTGGGAGGCGTCATCTTCACAGTTCACCCGCAACTCCAGGCAAACGGGTTGCGTTTGATAGCTCTCACACTTGCCGTCGTCACCCTCCACAACGGCATAGGCTACCTGCTTGGCTACTTTGTGGGCGAGGCCTTCGGCTTCAACACAGCCAAGCGTCGCACCCTAAGTATCGAGGTCGGTATGCAGAATGCAGGCATGGCGACCGTGCTGGCACGCAACTTCTTTGCTTCTCCGGCCATGATTGCGACGAACCCGATGGCCGCTCTTGCCGTCATTCCCTGCGCCATCTCGTGCGCCTATCACAGCATCTCCGGCACCTTGCTGGCAGGCTTCTTCACGTGGCAAGACGACCGTCGACAAGCTTAGTCGCAAAACGTCACACTATACGATTGGCATCGTCGCACTATGCGATTGGCATCGTCACACTATACGATTGCCAACGACACACTATACGATTGCCATCGTCACACGTTAAGTTTGGAATTTAACCACGTTATGTTTTGCGACAAGTTTAGGCTCATCACAAATCATTCCTTCTCGATAACTACAAATAAACGTTGCATTACTACGAATAAACGTTAAATAAAGTTCGCGCGCGACCTTTTTATACATTTTCTCTGTGCAGCTTTCAAAAATTCTCCATTACTTTGCTTCAACAATCATAACAAAACTACCTAACTTATCAGATTATGGAAAAGTTGCTTTTTTCAAAGAGAATGGCTTGGAGGCTCCCGTTTCTTCTTTCTCTTGCTCTTCTTAGTTGTACAGACATGAAGCAGTCCTTCACAGAGACTGTAAACGGTGTATCGTTCGAGATGGTGTATGTCAACAGTCCCATTTCAAGTTCAAAACAGCCGGAAGGCTTCTTCATCGGACAGACTGAGGTGACGCAAGAGTTGTGGGAAGCCGTAATGGGCAGCAATCCCAGCAGTTTCAGGGGAAAGGACAACCCCGTTGAATACGTGAATTGGAGCGAGTGTCAGGACTTCATTGCAAAGCTGAACAAGTTGACAGGAAAAGCATATCGTCTGCCTACAGAAGCGGAATGGGAGTTTGCAGCTAATGGTGGGGAAAAGAGCCAAGAGTTTGAATATAGTGGTAGTGACGATATAAACGAGGTGGCTTGGAACTGGAACAATAGCGACAAAAAGACACATCCCGTCAAGACGAAAGCACCAAACGAGCTGGGAATCTACGATATGAGCGGAAACGTTTGTGAATGGTGCGAAGACATGACCTTGATCGATGACTCCATTCAAACTCGTGCGATTCGTGGCGGAAGCTGGTGGGTTGACGATGTTGACGCTTGCCGCATATCATGCAAACGAAGCTTGTGGCCGGACAATAATGACAATAACGTCGGACTCCGCCTTGCGCTCTAAACTTGTAGATAAGGAATGGGAGATGAAAGAGAGGCAAGCGATGATTCGCTTGCCTCTCTTGATTGCTAACTTTAAGGTTGTATAAGTATTATTCATCCAGTTTGATGCGGACGTTACGATACCAAACGTCGTCGCCGTGATCTTGGAAAGCGATGTACCCACCATCCTTCTGACCCTCGACAATCATCAGGTCGTAAGCTGCTGGGAACTCGCCGCCCTTCTTGAACTTGCTGCCGTCGAGCATCTCTTTCCACTTCGGAGTCCAGAGATGATACTCCAGAACTTCCTCACCATTCTGATAGTGCCATACAGAGCCCTTGAAGACGCGAATCTTCACGGTGTTCCATTCGCCGAAAGGCTTAGCGTTCTGAGGCTTAGCGGGAATCATGTCATAGAGTGATGCAGCCTGACGATTGCCGTCGATGCCTTGGTTGGCATCCTCGTGATTGGCGTTGTCGAGCACCTGATACTCTGAGCAAGACTGCCAGATAGGCAGGTAGTTGCCGTCCTTGCCCTTGGCCTCTTGAGCCAGATAGAAAATGCCGGAGTTGCCGCCCTTGCTGATCTTGTACTCGCACTCGAAAGTGAAGTTCTTGAACTTATGAGCGAAAAGGAGGTCGCCGCCACCTTCAACCTGGGCTTCGCCAGTACCGCTGCCAACGAGATGGATGCAACCGTCGGCATTCTCCCAACTTGTGGGAACAGCGTCCTGACCGTATCCGCGCCATCCGTCAAGGCTTGTGCCATCATAAAGTACATAGTAGCCGTCGGCATCCACCTTCAGCTGAGAGAGGTCGTACTGCTCGTTATCGACGATAGTTGCGCTGTCCTGAGGAGCATTCGGATCTTGCTTCTCGACACAATTCTGGCAAGCTTCGCAGTCGCAATTACACTTCTTCTGACCGCAGCAAGCAGCCAAGAACATCGCTGCAAACGCAGCAACATAGATGATTGATTTCTTCATAATTAATTATTTATTTGTGAGTTTGTATGGTTCTGACATTACTTCTTCCAGCCGCTCAAGTCTTGCGGATTCTCGATGACTGAAGGTATCTTCTCGAAGATGGCTTTCCACTTGGCAGCATCGAACTTAGGACGGCGGTCATAGTAATAGACACCGTTCTTCTCCTGCTCTACGTCGGTGATTTGTGTATAACAGAAACCTGTGATGTGTTTGCTGGCAATGATGGCGTCAACCTCTTTCTCAAGAATCTTGAAGAACTCGTCCTCGGTCTCAATCTGCGCGCCGTAGCCCCAAGAATTGGCTCTCTCCTCCTTCGGAATCCAACCGAGTCCGCCAAATTCATCAAGCATGTAGGGCTGACCATTGTAGGTTGCGAGGAAATCCTTGCCGCCCATATTGCGGTAAGGCTCTACGCCGGGCTTAATCTCATGATTGGCCGTAAGACGCTCATACTCACGAGAATAGTCATGCACACTCCATATGTCTGTCTTGACGTGGGCATCGCCGCTGGCATCGTTAACAGGTCGTGTGGGGTCGATAGCCTTGGTGAGATTGTAGAGATCGTTCACGAAACGAACATACACACCATCGCGAGCACCCCAAGTTTCATTGAGAGGAGTCCAAGTTACGATGCAAGGATGATTGCGATCACGTACCACTTCGTCTGCCCATTCCGTTAAGAAGTTGCGGACAGCCTCTTCGTTGTTGACGTCCAAGCCCCAACTTGCCTGCTCAGCCCAGCAGATATAACCCAACTTGTCGGCCCAATAGAAGTATCTTTCTTCAAAGACTTTCTGGTGCAGACGAGCGCCGTTGAAGCCCACAGCCTTGCTCATCTCGATGTCGTGACGCAGCGCCTCATCGCTTGGAGCCGTCCAAATACCGTCGGGATAGTAGCCCTGATCGAGCACAAGACGCTGGAAATAAGGCTTATTATTAAGGTAGAAGTAACCACCCGCCAAGTGTATCTTGCGCATTCCTGCATAAGACTTCACCTCATCGAGCACGTTGCCCTTGGCATCGCGAACAATGTACTTCACATCATAAAGATTGGGCGTTTCAGGAGTCCACAGCTTGGGATTCTTGATGGGAAGCACGATGACGGTATTGTTAGTTGCAGGAGCCTGTTTGCTCGACACGAGCTTGTGCTTTTCGTCGAACACCTGAACGGTCAACGTGTTGCCGTTTCCTTCCTCATAGAACTCAGGACGAACCACGAGTTGCTGCTGGTCGATGTCGGGTGTAGCAAAGACTTGCTTCAATCCCATCGGGTCGACGGCTTCCATCCAAACAGTTTGCCAGATGCCCGTAACACGGGTATAGTTACAACCAGAACTCTTCAAAGAAGTGCTTTGCTTGCCTCCTGGCTGCTTTCCGCCACGAAGATTGTCCTTAACTTCCACAACGAGATTGTAGGCGTCGCCTGCCTTCACATACTTCGTGATGTCGATAGAGAAGGAAGAACCCGTGCCATAGTGATGCCCACGCTTACGTCCGTCAATCCAGATGGTTGCGTCATAATCGACTGCACCGAAGTTGAGGAAGATGTTCTTACCATCCCAATCTTTCGGGATTGTAATAAGGCGGCGATACCAGATGCAGGGAATGAAGTCAGTGTACTGCACGCCAGAGAGACTGCTCTCAGGGCAGAAGGGAACTGTAATATTGCCTTCAAAGTCCTGTTTGTTACGCCAGCCCTTCTCGCCACCTGTCTGACCGAAGTCGAAACTATAGCCCCAAGTGCCATTCAAGTTCACCCAATCAGCACGTTCGAACTGTGGACGCGGATACTCGCTGCGAGGGAGGTCCGCAGCCTTAACACTGCTGCCCATGCCGAGCAACAGGAATGCTGCCATAAGCAGCTTGTTGATGTGTTTCATATTATCTTTCTTAATTTAGAATAATCCTTCAAAGAGATCGCCTTGAACGGCTTTCTTTGGTGCTGAAGCTTCCTTCTTATAGAACTTCTGTAACGTACTTATCGCTTGGCGCAAATCCTCTCGGAGACTGTCTGGAGCAAGCACTTCAACACTTGTTCCCATGCCAAGTATGGTATTCAGCAACACCTCGCTCATCGGCAACTCTACCTGAATGGTAATAGTCTGCGTTTTGCTGTCAGTATCTCTTTGCAATATTTCAGGGTTGCCAAGCTTTTGACGAATCGTTTCTTCGTCTTTGTTAATGCGCAAGGTGACTGCCGTCATTGGGCCTTCTGGCAAAGCGGAAAACATCGGAGCCATGGCTGTTTCTGCAGCAACACCATCATATTTAAGGAAAGAAGCCGCTTTCAGCAGAGGGTTCTTCCACTCGAGATTGATGTACCGAAGAATGCGTTTGTGCCCACGACGGAAGCGCGGCTCGAGCTTTGCACCCTTCTGCACGAAGAAAGCAAGGTCGTTCTGCAACATTCGCTTGCTGCATTTGAACTCGCGATTGACTTCCTTGAGTCGCTGATTCACATAGTAAATCAGGCTGCGCATGGTGGCTGTCTCATTCGTTTTGGTTCGCTCGCCCATGAAAAATTCAATTTCAGGGTTGCGAAGAGCTTCGTCAAGAATCATCCAACGAAGGCGTTGCAAATCGTTCTGTATCATGGTTGGTGTTATAAGTTTTTGAGGTATTCGGGAATATTCCTAATGGTGTCAGTCACTCGACGCAGTATCGTTGGTTGCGTCTCGGTAAAGTTCTTGTGTGCATATATCGTGTAGGAACCTGATCCGATGATAAGGCAAACGTCATTCCCCTCTACCTCTGCACTTGCCCAACGCAAGCTATGCATGCCTTGAATGGTATATCCGCTGGGAATATGCACTCGAGCCGTAGCATTGGCTGGTATTTCTATTTCCCACTTTATACCTTCCTCTGTACGCCACCATTCACTGCTTACTTTTCCATAAGGCGTGTTGTGAGTGGCACAAACATGATTCAACTCTTCAGGCATGCTGAGGCTCATATCCAGTTCCTTGAAGGCACGACTTCTGGGACCCTGACGTATGCCAGCCAAACTGCCATACATCCAAGGCAGGACATCACCAAGAAGCATGACATGGTTGCCGCTGTTCATGGCCGGATCGGCTGTGTTGCCGTTCCAAAGCTCCCAAATAGTCGTGGCATCATTCTTTATCATATAGCCGAAGCTGGGATAGTCATTCTGCAAGATTATCTGCATAGCAAGGTCAAGATGACCAAGGCGAGTGAGACATGTCATTAAATGCTGCATGCCTATCACGCCACAACTGATGTGACTGTTATACGTGTCCTTCGTAACGTCGACGATGTTCTGGAGGACTTTTTCCTCGTCGCCATCAGGAACGAGACCAAACTCGAGGGACAGGAGATTGGCCGTCACAGTATTATTCGAGTAACTGCCCGACTCAGGATGATAGAAATGACGATTGTACGCTTCTTTCAGTTTCTGCTGACGACGGTCGAAATCGAGCATGTCAGCCTCAATTCCGAGCTCCATTGCAAGCTGTCCCATCATAGTGAGCATGCTGTAATACATGGCTGTAGAGATGAGTTTGCCGTCTGTCTTGCGAGCAGGATCTTCGCTATGAATAAGGTCAGGACGTTCTGGCGGCATGCACCAATCGCCATAGTTGTTGCTTGTCACGATGCCGTCTTGGAGGTTGCGTTCCAAGAAATTCATGTAAGTCTGAAGGAACGTATAGTACTTCTGCACGGCATTTATGTCGTTATAACGGCGATAGAGCATGAAGGTAGCGTAAACCGAAAGAGCGCCCCAAGCGACATCATTGCCGCGAACTACCCAATAACCTGGTGCCACGTTGGCAATCATTCCGTCGTCGTCTTGCGTGTCCCAAACGTCTTGCAGCCATTTATAATAGAGCGCGCCATTATCGACAAGCAGGTTCTCGCCATAACAACCCATGGCATGATCGCCCAGCCAACCCATTCGCTCGTCACGCTGAGGACAGTCTGTAGGCATTCCATGATAGTTGCCTATGATTCCCCAATAAGCGTTCTCGTGCAACTTGTTCAGCAGTTCGTTGTCGCACCAGAAGGTTCCCAGGTCTTCCATATAGTCATAAATGACACAACCTGTCACATCCTTCAGCCGAGGAGCCTGTTCGATGCCTGAGATTTCAACGAAGCGGAAGCCTTGATAGGTGAGTTGCGGCTGATAGGTAAACATGCCGTTGGATGCGGGGATGTATGTGTCTGTACACTTTGCGGAACGCAGATTTGCGACAGAAAGCTGTTCAGGATTCTTGGGGTCGAGTATTTCCGCATGACGGATTACGACGGGCACATCCTTCTTTCCTAAAAGACGGACACGAAGTTGGCCCACCATATTCTGTCCCATATCAATAATGTAACGTCCGTCAGACGTGCGACGAACGCTTTTTGCCTTCAGTTCTTTCTGGATTTGCATGCCTGGAGAGGGCTGGGCTTGCACGACGCCAGTTGGAGCGTTCAGTATTTTTGCCTGTTTCCAAGCACTGTCATCGAAGAAGGCTGTCGTCCATCCCTTCATTTCGCGAGCAGCTTCGTAGCGTTCGCCATTGTAGAGATGGTTGCGTTGTATTGGGCCTTCTGTCGTGACTTTCCAGTCTTCGCCAGTAAGGATTTCCAGCGTATCGCGATCTGTTTCAATGACGAGTTGTGCTTTCAGGCGAGGCAATCCGTAGGATATGCAGTTCGAATCGAAGCCAAGCACATAGCCGTTTCCGAGGACAGAACCTATTGCATTGTTGCCTCGACGCAGGAGTGAGGTTACGTCGTAAGTGTTGTAATAGACGGTTT
>JAEEGJ010025422.1_pt1 | contig 12137 bp, 10 predicted proteins | sample 8958761 | NCBI WGS metagenome assembly JAEEGJ01 (sample SAMN16246546, study PRJNA631951) | gut metagenome | biome: gut microbiome; feature: rumen; material: RS-attached | host: Bos | place: Iran: Karaj | collected 2018-10 | reverse complement strand
TCATGTGTTGGAATTCTTGGACTCTCATAAAGCGACAGCAGTGACACTTTCTATACTGTTATGGCTGAATACTAGCATATTAGGGGCAGTTGATCTTCATTACAGTGTTTTTAAATTGTGGATAATCGACTATCTAGGGGCGTGTGGGGGAACCTATTTGTGTTACTCTGTTAGCAAGTTCGTTGATATGAAAACTACTAAATTGAAGGCGATATTAGTATGGTGGGGATATTTTTCGTTCGTAGTCTTTTCATTCCATGCGATAGAATATGTTTTCCCCAATTGGCATGTCCTTGCATCATTCAGTGATAATTCTCCAATACGCCCTTATGTAATACTTTTGTTTAGATTATTTTTTGCATGGTTGGCTGTGTTCGTAACTATGAGAATCTCAATATTGAAGAATATATTCTTCCCAGAAGTTAAAATAAAATAGTACTGTATTTATGATTGATTTTCCTAAGGTCTCTGTAATATTAACTATCTATAATCGAGAGAAGTATATAGAGAAATGTGTCCGCTCTTTATTGGAGCAGACATTGGATGATATAGAACTCGTCGTAGTTGATGATGCCTCCACTGATTCGAGCCTTACTATACTAAACAAAGTGTTGGAGGAATATCCTGACAGGAAATCTCAAGTAAATCTGATTTGTTTAGAGAAGAATGCTGGTAGAGCTGTGGCTCGCCAAACGGGTATTGATCATGTAAGAGGTGAATATGTAATCCATGTAGATAGTGATGATTGGGTTGATTGTGATATGCTGGAACTACTTTATTCGAAGGCTAAAGAAACTGATGCGGATATTGTGGGATGTAATGTATCTCATGAATACAGTACAAAGCAATGTATTTTTAAACAGAGTTATTCTGGAGATGTAGAAGAAGATATCAGACGCTTGCTTAATGGAAAACTGTTCCCCTCTCTCTGTACGTCTTTGACACGAACAAGTATTATTAGAGAAAATGGTATTGCATTTCCACAGGGTTTAGATACGGGAGAGGATCTTCTATTCAATCTCCATCTATATTTGCATGCTCAGAAGGTTGTTGGTATTGATAATCCATCATATCATTACAGACATACAGAGGATTCAGGGTCTTTCCAACATACGGAGAAAAGTATCAATAGCGTGATTGAGGTGGCTCGTAGAATAGAGGCACTGATGAGAGAGACTGGAAATTATGAGAAATATGAACAGGAGATATTATTCCGTAAGTTCTCAATGAAATGTGCCTTGGTGACGGATTTTAAGAACGATGCATATAATAAAGAATGGTTAAATCTATTTCCAGAAACACATTCTTATATTTGGAAGTATAAGCAATTCAGTTGGAAGCGTAGAGTGGAACTTTGGCTCGCATCTCATAATATGTTCACGCTGGCTCGCTGTTTTCAAAGGATGTTGAAGATGCAACATAAAATCAGACGCCTCTGATTTTTAATAATTGGCGGGCAATTTTTATAATTGCTTTCCGGATGTGTTGTGATTTGCTGATACGGGGAGCTATCTCAAGTAGATCGGGGTGTATAGATGCAAGTAAATGATAATCTTTTAGGATACGTTCTGGAAACAATTCTTTAAGTACGGATTCGCGTTCTTGATGGTCTAAAGTGATGTTTGTATTGCTAATCCCTGTCATGTCTACATCTACGACGATGGTATCTGTATAAAAGAAGGAGCAATTGTCGAATACTAATGCTTGAATAAAGAATTTCCAATCTGATACAATCTTGTATTTCTCGTCATATGGGTGACGGAGTGCCACTTCACGACGAATAAATGATGCTTGATGGTCAATTGCACCTGTGATTAAAGAGTACATTGTGACGCCTTGGGGGCCTACGTTGGGGTGGGGGCTGCCTATATGGGATCCTGTAATGATATCTGCTGATGTGTCTAATGAAAAAATCCTATCTAAAACATTTGATGCGTGAAAACAGTCTCCGCTATTCATAAAGTTGATATAATCGCCTTTGGCTTGAATGAGACCTTTATTCATTCCTTGGTAAATACCTCCATCATGTTCTGATACCCAATGGTCAATTTGCTGTTCGTATTTGTTAATAACGTCAAGACTGTTGTCTGCTGATCCACCATCAATGATTATAAACTCATAATCTTGGAATGTCTGAGAAATGACACTCTGTATAGTACGTTCAAGCCCTGATGCGTTGTTATAATTGACTGTAATGATAGAAAGTTTCATTTTTTTATTAATTTCTTCGGCAAAGATAATGAATTATTTCTAAAAAAGTCGTATTTTTGCAGAAAAAATGTTAGACGGATGAAGATAATCAGAAAAATGAAATGTTTTGCTGATAGGGTTTACAAGCAGAAAATTGCCTGCGAACAGTATCCGATGCTTACACTTGTTGATAGAGTGAAACGACAGTCAGCAGGGTCTATCGGACTTGTTTATATGCTTCATCATGTTACTGAGAAAGATTCAAGACGTATTCCTACTAATGAAGACTTGAAAGTGTCACCAGAATTTCTTGAGAACATAATCTTGAAATATAAGTCTAAAGGATTTGATTTTATTTCGCTTGGCCAATTGAATGGTATAACTAAGTCTGATGATTCCCCCAAACATCCTTTCGTAACATTTACTATCGATGATGGCTATTTGGATAATTATACGAAAGCTCTCCCTGTTTTTGAACGTCACCAAGTTCCTTTTACAATCTTCGTAGCTACAGACTTTATTGATAAGAGGGCTATACTTTGGTGGGATAGTATTGAAGATTTGATAATGACACACAAAAGTATTGTAACAAGTGACGGAAAACGGTATTCCTGTGAGTCGTATCAACAACGATGGAATACCTTCCGCTATCTTCGGGAACGTATTCTTAATCTTGACCAAAAGAACCTTGAACATGAATTGAACAGAATGTTCTCGGACTATGAGATAGATTGGTATGAGCCAGTAAGACAGAAGGGTATGTCATGGGAACATTTGATATCATTAGCCAACCATCCTCTATGTACGATAGGGGGGCATACGATTTCCCATCCTGCATTAAGTAAACTAAGTATGGACGAGGCTTCCCGTGAGATTAGTGAAGGGAAAAAGATATTAGAACAAAAGATATCTAAGTCAGTTTCGTATTTTGCCTATCCTTATGGTACTCCTAATGAGGTTGGAGAAAGAGAGTTCCTGTTGACTAAAGAACTGGGCTTTGACCTTGCTTTTTGTGCTCATGGCGGATGCGTGACTATAGATAATAAATTACAGTGCTACCAATTGCCAAGAGTGTATTTTCATGAGTATTAGTTAAGTATATAAATATGGGAACAAATATGCAACCGACAGTTATCGTATGGTGTTTGACATATAATCAGAAAGATTTTATTAGGGATGCGTTGAATGGCTTTGTGATGCAACAGACGAACTTTCCATTCGAAGTTGTTGTACATGATGATGCATCAACGGATGGAACAACTGATATTGTCATGGATTATGCTAAACGTTATCCTGAGATAATCAAGCCTGTGGTGGAAAAGGAAAACCAGTGGAGGAAAGGAGGGCTGAAACATATTATTAGTATCATGAATGAACAGCATCGTCGTGGAAAGTACATTGCTTTTTGTGAGGGTGACGATTATTGGATAGCCCCTAATAAGCTACAGCGTCAGGTGGATTTCTTAGACAATAATCCTGATTACTCGATGTGTTTTCATAGTGCGAAAAAGAAGTATGAAACGAATGTACATGCATGGATAGATTGCGAGAATATTAAAGATAAGGATTATGATGCAACGGATGTTTTTATTAATTGGACTGTACCTACTGCTTCTGTTCTTTGTAGAAAGGAAGCTATGGATTTCTATGCTAATTTGAAAAATCCAGAGCGCATTCAGAATTATGATATCTTTATTATTTTATCTTGTGCTATGGTTGGCAAGCTTCGTGGTATGCATGAACAAATGTCTGTATATCGTATAAAAGGTGAAGGTCTAACTTATAATAAGAAAGCTTTAATCCAATGTACGTTGAACAACCCGGAACATTTTTTGACATTGAAAGATAATTTCCCAATCGTTGATGTAAAGTCTATTGACAAAACTATTTCAAAAGTATTATTTGAACGGGCTATAATTCAAAAATCTTTGATTTGCAAATTTATGGATCTACAAAAATCATTTCGTTATAGTAAAAGACATTTCATAGAAATGTGTGGTAACTATTGGTGTCGTTTTTTTTACAAGGCTAGATGTCATCAATAGGTGACTATAGTAATATGGAATCATTTGTAAGGATTTAGAAATATAGTAATATTTTTAGACTTTATTGTTTTAGAATTATTATGATAATAGAGACTTTTATAAGTAAGAAATGCTCTCTTCTATTCTTGGCCACATTAGGAGGGGCATTCTTTGCGATGAATATATTTGAGCCATTGAGATGTGATGATCTTATATATCAATTTTATTGGTTAGAGGAAAGGACAATAGATAAGTTAGAGCCAATTGATTTGAATAATAGAATAGATGGTTTTCAAGAAGCTTTTAAATCACAAGTAAATCATTATCGAGTTATGAATGGCCGATTTGTTATACACTTTCTTGTCTCTTGTTTCTGTGGCTTTTGGGGTAGGTCCTTGTTTAGTGTAATTAACGCTGTTGTCTATGTCCTATTTCTTCGTGGTTGTATTATGTTTCTAAATCTAAAGTATAGTTGGGATTCGATAATAGTTATGGCTATTCTATGGTTAGGACTGCCGATACAGTATATTTTATGGTATAGCATATCTTTCGCAATTAATTATTTGTGGACTTCTACATTTTTGATATACTATCTAATTCTGTTAAGAAAGATGATTAGTTGTGAAATAGAATTCACTAATAGAATTACCTTAATAATAGTCGTTATTAGTATCATTTTTGGTATTATGCATGAAGCTTTTTCATTGCCAATGAGCGGAGCTTTGGTACTTTACTTTTTTTTAAAAAGAAAGAATATATGCAGGTCTTTTGTCTATATGACATGTGGGGTTTTAATTGGAACTATATTTGTTTCCTTAGCTCCAGGTACCATTGGAAGAGGTTCTGGCGCTTTGTCCAATATTGATTATAGTGAGTTATTATTGATGAAATTAGATGTGTTTAGATATTCAAAACGATTTTTTGCGTTTCTTTCTTTTTTATTATATATCGGCTTTGTTAATCATATTAAATTTAAGTCATTTGTTAATGAATATCTTATAGAAATATCATTTGTAGTACTATCATTTTTGTTAGTATTAGCCTTGCCTCATTATAGTCAAAGAATGGAATTCCCATTAGAGTTTCTCTCACTTCTTTTGTTCCTAGATTTGCTTTTAAGGAGTATGACAAACATAAATCTAAAGAAATATCTATGTTTAATCATATTAATTATTGCTTATATTCACATACCATTTACAATATACTATGCTAATTTAACAAGCTTGGAATATAAAGTTATGCTACATGAATATTTGGAGTCATCAATAGGAAAAACAAAGTATAAGAATGTTGTAATTCCTAAACCATTCAGTTCGTATGTTCATAGACTCGATAGCGATGTAGAGAAACAATACATATCATTTGTATTCCAAAAGGAAATGATTATAGATGACTAAATGTATAATCTTACAATAACAAATAGTAATATGGAAAAAGTGTCTGTTTTAGTTCCTTGTTATAATGAAGAGGCTTCACTTCGTTTGTTTTATGATGCATTAACTGCTATTGTATCTTCAATAACTAAATATGAATGGGAATTCCTTTTTGTTAATGATGGTAGTCGTGACCAAACGTGGGATGTTATCAATAGTCTATACAAAATGGATATGAGAGTTTCATGTATTGATTTATCTCGTAATTTTGGAAAGGAAAATGCTATGATGGCGGGGCTTGATTATTCAAAAGGCGATTGTGTCATAATAATGGATGCCGATTTGCAGGATCCCCCTTCGCTGATACCTGAGATGTTGAAGTGTTGGGAAAACGGATATCAAGATGTTTATGCGAAAAGAAATAGTCGTGGGCATGAAACTTGGCTACGTAGGAACTTGTCTTTGTTGTTTTATAATATTTTAGATAAGTCCACGCGATATGATATTTTACAAAATGTTGGAGATTTTAGACTTTTAGATCGTAAGTGTATTGATGCTTTGAAACAGTTGAGAGAGAACGAAAGATATACAAAAGGGCTTTTTTGCTGGATCGGATTTAGAAAAAAAGAATTATTGTTTGATAGAGGCGACCGAATAGCAGGAAAGTCTAATTGGGGATATGGAGCATTGTTCAATCTTGCGATTGAGGGTATTACAAGTTTTACGACTGCGCCATTAAGAATTGCAACCTTTATAGGGTTGATTGTTTCTATATGGGCTTTATTATATATGATTTGGATTGTATCAAAAGTTCTAATTTGGGGTGATCCTGTAGCAGGTTATCCTACAATAATGACTGTGGTCTTATTTCTAGGAGCAGTGCAATTAATTGCTATTGGTATTCTTGGAGAGTATATAGGACGTATTTTTAATGAAACTAAAAATCGCACTACATATCTTATAAATTAATATAAATGTAGACAATAGAGTAATCTTTATAAGTGAACATATGGAGAGTCTGAGATTTGCACTTTTGACGCCAAGTGTATGATTAATTAAGAGATCATCGTGTTGTCCAATTTTGATAATTATTTAACTGAGTCTTAAGATTCCAATTGTCGGTGTATACTAAATCTATATCATTACCTAGGTGTTGGTAAAAATATGAAGGCAGGTTAACTGTATATGCTGCAATTCTAATGTTAAAAAGTTTTTTTAAAAGTCGTAACCCCCTTTGGCTGCTATGGTAGTCTACAACAATCCATTCTATATTATTGTTGATAGCATGTCGGAGAACAAAATCAAAACAATCTATAATATTTGGAATCAGTTGCAGCGATAACATAGGGGTGTATCCATCTGCTTTGAGTGAATAGTAGTCTTCTTCGGAGAAGGCTTCGACCATAACAGAGTTTCTGATCTCTTTATCGAAATAACTGTTCAATGCAGAAGTGTTACTGATTCTGTCAGTTACAATAGTGAATGGGTGCCGATGTTGGATGGAAATGACATCATTTAAAGATAGAGGAGTATAGCGTCCATATATTTTCCTTTGTTTAAACTCTTCATATGTTGGAATTTTAAGAAATATGCTAGAATCCCTCCAACTTATTCCAGGTATGGATGACTTGTTAAAATCTTCCCAGTCATGTACGCACACTATAACGCTATCTGCTGTATAGTCAAGATCGACTTCTATATATTGATATCCGTTTTCTAATGAATTAATCAATGACTCTAAGCAATTCATATATACATAACCGCCTATACTTCCTGTGGCGTGTGCTATAAAATAACGCCTATCGGATAAATCAGGGGGATTAACACTATTAGCATTAGTGAATCTATAAAGAAATATACTAGTTGTTACAAATGTAAACGCAATTATACAAATTATGGAAATTAATATGGATATCTGTTTCTTTTTCATTGTAAATAATTATTGCTTATTATATAATCAGAGATTTTTTGTTTATAATAGATCTTTTTTTGTACATGTGAAGAATGTAGGATACTATCAGAAGTGAAGATGCTAATACCAGTTCCGCGCCATTTGGTTTTAATATGATATAAATCTAAAAGTGTTGGAAAAAGAGACGACTGGTCAATAGGGATGACAGTTTGTTGATTTAATGAAGTATGAATAATAATAAGAGGTAGAGGGGTAAATAGTTCCTCATTATTTACATTCAATTTTGGTCCATTAGGTTTATGATCTGCTGTAATGATGATTGTACATTGATCATACCATGGGTACTTCTTTAAAGATTCTATATATTTACCAAGATATTTATCCATGTAATGTACATTATTAAGATAATGCTTTAATTCTGAAGAGAAATCTTTAGGATAATCGATGTTATACTCTTCATAAGATTTGATATATGGAGAATGCATAGAAGATGTCAAAATGAAATTCATAAAAGGTGGTTTGAGGTTATGGTCATTTTCTGTTGCAAATTCAAATAGTTGTTTATCATTCAGCCAGTCTTCCTCTGTCTTTTGAGTGTAATCCTCTTTTGAAAATAGTACATCTATACCGTATTTTTTGCACATAGCTTCTTGCGACCACGAGTATTTGTCGGTGGGTATAGTCATTTGACTATACAAACTGGGCATCTGTTGCTTAACTAATGAAACAAATGTGGTGATACTGTCTGCTTTTATTTCATTAATAGTCACGCCATTTTTAAGAGGTAGAAGGCCTGTCAGATAGATAAATTGCCCATCGCTCGATTCACCCAATAAGGCTTGGGACTCCATGTCGGGATTGTAATAGGCGGTGGATAATAATTTATTAATGTTTGGAGTGATCTCAACACCACCAAAAGATTTGTTGATGGGATAAGATGAGAGAGACTCTACAAGAATGAAAATCAAATTCTTCACTGTATCATTGGGTAAAGGATAACTTGATGCATACATGTATTTATTGATTGTCTGAAGTTCTTCATCGGTAAAATGGAAACGTTCTGTATGAAACACTTTCTCAAGGCTGTTAAATAGCAGTGATAGGCCAATACCATAATAGTTTACTCCTGTTTTGGCCATCGTATGCTCCATCATTTGTCTGCGCTCAACCATTGTGTCCCAGATAGTGCGTTTGTCGTTGAGCTCCTGGAAGTGCTCTGCAAGATGGTCGTGGTCTTTCTTCACACTCTGGAAGTGGATGATGAAAGTAGCGAAAAGTAAAGAAAGGCAGATACCTGGAAGGAGAAATTCATATCGTGGCTTCGGACTCTTGCCTAATCTCTTGTATGCAAAGAAAGCTATAACCGAGGTTATCAGAAAGAAGAAATCACTAGTCTCTATAGCGTCTTTGATGTTGGGCAATAATCCATTGAGATTATTGAATTCGGTATATAAGGAAAGCGGCATATAGGTGTCGAAATATCGGCTATATCCAACATTTATCCATAGCACTAATGTTGCGATAAAGTAAAGAATCAGCAGAAGAACCTGTCTTTTTTTCGGAACGAGAAAAGAAAGGAAATATATAGAAAAGCCTTCGAAAAGGAAGAAACAGATGTGAGACGTGGGATATAAGATATAATACCATTTCCACAAGTCCAAAATCACAGAGTGGGTATAGATGATATTAGCAAACAGACACAATATGATTATGACTTCATATAGAATGTACTTGTTCAGAAATGATTTGATAGTATTCATAATCCTATAAGATAAGCCATCTGTCAAAATCCATACCAATCATTCTCTCGTCAAGTTGCATGCCGACAAACATTCCTGGATTAGAACTATAAGTGCCCACAAAAAGGCTGGATTGAAGGAATACTTGAATTGATGCAAACATTTCAATGAGATTATGTTGCACATAATCTTTTGAAGATTGTACAAATTTGTCTTGATCGTAGCCTTTTTCCTCTGGGGATGTTGAAGTATAGAATGTATATTCCGGGTTATTGTCTCTGAGCTGTTCAAATATGCGATAATCATCAGTGGCCACAAAGATGTTGTGGCAATCGGAATGCTGCTTGGCTTTTTCTAAATAGTCCTGAGGTGTAATCAGTTTTCTTTCTGTAACTTTGTCTCCAGCTCTTACGTGCAGACTGATATACTTTTCCGGAAGTTTTAGATCTTCTATAAACTTGTCAATAATTGCTGCATATTTGTCGTTAAACCTATATACGATGGGAATAATCACTTTCATGGCTTGTTGGATATCACCATCGATGCCTAACTCTGGTATGCAGAAGTGACTATGCTCAAACCAACCACTTCGGCAATACCAATAAATATCGTTGAGTATATCGTTTCTGGTGAATATCTTATATAGATAGCAGATGTGTTTATCACGGTGATTATTTATGTAATCTCGTGATATCCGTTTTCCTATATAGTCGTTTTTGAATTCTGGGCAGAAAGGCTCGAAATATTCAGCCCACCCATTACCAAAAGTGAAAGTGGCATCTTTTGAATAGATTTCCAGTCTTAGTTTGTTCTGGAGACAAAAAAGCGTGGAGAACAGCAGAGAGTTTAACTCGGAATAGAAACCATTGCCTGTCCCGAAATGATGTATGAGCTTTCTGTGAAATCCTTCATTCAGTTGCTGGTATTTTTCAATGAGTTCCATATTATTCATTGTTTGTTAATCCCATAAAACCATTTGGCTCCTGGCTTAATGCCCTGCCAAAGCCTTTTTGGAATCCTTCACTCTCAAGCGAGCAACAGTCGGTTGCTTTCATCTGATACTCTACCATCGGGTGATGTAGGTATAGATCTACTTTTATGATGCCTTTACTCAATATGGGAGGAAGCTTTATAGAACGCTTCAATGAGAATGTACCTTTCTTGAGTGATTGAATCTCTCCCATATAGTGACCTATAGCGTAGGTGGCGAAAGGTACGCCTTCTTTGCTTTTTAAAGTCATCATCACATCGTAACTCATATCTTCATCAGCATAGCCGTCTATCGTTACGTCTATGGACGTTTGGCCATTGCGAATGGTTGAAGTTGACTCTTCTGTACCATTAATACTGATACGCTCAATATGAAGCGTGTTCTTTACCCATTTGACGTTATCTACGATTTTGTCGCTCTGTATAGAATCATCATTCTTCAGGTAGTGGTCAAGTGTGTCGGGAATGTTGCCAATAAAATCGACCATGCCATTCTTCAGCATAACACCACGAGTGCATAGGCTGCGGACAGCAGCCATGTTATGACTAACAAACAGAACAGTTCGGCCTTCACCCTTACTGACATCTTGCATCTTGCCGATGGCTTTCTTCTGAAATTCTGCGTCGCCTACAGCCAAAACTTCATCAACAACCAATATCTCTGGTTCCAAATGAGCGGCGATGGCAAAGCCTAAACGTACCATCATACCAGATGAGTATCGTTTTACTGGTGTGTCCACGTATTTTGCGACACCTGCGAAATCAACAATCTCGTCAAACTTACTCTTAATTTCGGCTTTGGTCATACCCATGATAGATCCGTTCATGAAGATATTCTCTCGGCCTGTCATTTCTGGATGGAAACCTGTTCCTACTTCAAGTAGGGAGGCTATACGACCTTTAATCTTGATGTCACCAGTGGTGGGTGAGGTGACACGAGAGAGTATTTTTAATAGGGTGGATTTGCCGGCCCCATTCTTACCAACAATGCCAACGACATCGCCTTGCTCAACCTTAAAATTGATTTCACGTAGCGCCCAAACGAAGCGGCTATCGCCTTTCTGGGTGCGATCGTTAGTTTCGCCAATCTTCAGATAGGGGTCTTCTTTGCCTCGGATGTTAGCCCACCAGCGATTCAAATCCTGACTTAATGTGCCAGTGCCAATCATTCCGAGGATATATTGCTTACCTACATTATTGAATTCTATAACAGTATTACTCATAGACCTGATTTATTTAAATGACATCCATAAAGTTCCTTTGTACACGGTTGAAAATTACGATGCCGAGCAAGAGAATAATGATGGTAAATATAAAACTATACCCGAAATAGAACCAATTGAACTCGCCGACTCCAGTGAAAGCATACTTGAAGGTCTCAAGAATAGCTGTCAATGGATTGGCTACTAATACCCAGATAAACTTAGGATAAGTGTCTTTCATCACGGAAAGTGGGTATATGACAGGGGTCGCATACATCCAGAGTTGTACTCCAAAAGTTATCATGAACCTTAAATCACGATACTTAGTTGTCATGGAAGAGATAATCATACCAAAACCCAAGCCCAAACATCCAAGCATCACGATCAGAATGGGGACAAGTAATAGCGCAGCATTGATATGAAAGTCGATGCCTGATGCGAAATAGTAGATGTAAACGACCAAGAACAGTGCGAATTGAATCCCCATCTTAATCAGATTGGATATGACAATGGAGAGAGGAACTACTAATCTTGGAAAATAGACTTTTCCAAAAATGGCTTGATTGGCATTGAATGTATCAGAACATTTGCTCAGACAGTCTTGGAAATAATTCCAGCAAACAAGGCCAGCTAAATAGAATACTGCTTGAGGAATACCATCCGTGGATATGCCTGCAATTCCACCAAAAACGAACATAAACATAATA
>JAEEGJ010025420.1_pt1 | contig 12138 bp, 10 predicted proteins | sample 8958761 | NCBI WGS metagenome assembly JAEEGJ01 (sample SAMN16246546, study PRJNA631951) | gut metagenome | biome: gut microbiome; feature: rumen; material: RS-attached | host: Bos | place: Iran: Karaj | collected 2018-10 | reverse complement strand
GATGTTAAGAACATCTTTACAAAGAATGGTGGTAACCTCGGAACTTCTGGCTCTGTTTCTCGTATGTTCCAGAGAAAGGGTACTATCGAGCTTGATGCTGAAAAGGTAAACGAAGACGAAGTAATGGAAGTTGCTTTGGAAGCTGGTGCTGATGATATCGTAAACGAAGACGGAATTATCACAGTAACTACAACTCCAGATGCATTTACTGCTGTTGCTGAAGCTCTTCAGGATAAGGGCTATGAAACACTTTCTGCTGATGTAGGAATGGTTCCAGATGCTTATACTCCAGTTGATAAGGATACTGCTGCTAAGGTTCAGCGCCTCATCGACCGTCTTGAAGACAATGATGATGTTCAGAACGTATACCACACAGCTGAATATCCAGATGACTTTGAGCCAGAGGCTTAAGTTTATCTTATAAATCACAGAAACCGCTCGTGATCGGGCGGTTTTTTTTATGGGGTAAAATTCCTCACAGAGCTTTGGAGGTCACAGAGCAGTATATTTTTTAAATTGACTCTGTGACCTCTGTGCCCTCTGTGAGAAATTCTTATTATGATAAACTACGACAAAACTTTTAATTCCCTCCCGGGGAATGAACAGATTAAGAGTTCTCAAAAAGGGCGCCGTGTCCGCCGGGTGCTTGGAATTGACCCGGGACTTGCGAATACCGGTTTTGGCGTTGTTGATTTTTGCGATGGCCGTTACCGCATGGTAAGTTATGGCTGTATTACAACTAAAGCTGAACAGCCTCATGGTGAGAGACTTCTTACTATATATAGCCGGCTTGTAGCGGTTATTCAGGAGTTCCAGCCGGATGAAGCTGGCATGGAAACTCTGTATTTTGCCCGTAACGTAACTTCTGCATTGAGCGTGGCTGAGGCTAGGGGTGTAGTAACTCTTTGCCTTGCTCAGCATAATATAAAGCTTGGTGAGTACCAGCCGAACCAGATTAAGCAGGCGGTAACAGGAACGGCCGCTGCAGATAAGAATCTGGTGGAGCAATATGTTAAAATTCTGCTTGGATTAAAAACTGAGCCAAAGCCGGATCATGCGGCCGATGCGCTTGCAGGTGCTATTACACACCTTCATTATTCAAATTAATTTTTCCAGTTAAAATTACTGATTAATTACAAACTTATAAGAAACGCGTCCTTCCGGGTTTTTGTAAATTAAGCCAATAAAATTATCATTCTGATTAAAAACTGCAATCTGTGTGTCCGGTGTAAAGCTGTGAAGGTTTGTTGTAAACATTGAACTTAGCAATTTTTTTCCGTTTTTAAAGTTTGATTCTGCTTCTGGCGAGGTTGTATATACTGTTTCAAAACCACATAAAACTGCTGCTTCTTTATCAAAATCTAAAAGATGTGTTCTGATTTCTTCATGAAGTTCTTCTGTATCTTTTTTGCCTTCATAAGGTTTTTCCAGAAATTCTTTTGCTATGTTCACTGCATTTTCAATTGTGAATTCTTTAAGTGATGAAAAATCTGCAGAATCTTCTATATTAAAGCTTCCAACCTGAGTACGGAAAAGGCCTGTAAGATGAGCGGCACTTCCACATTCTGTTCCTATGTCGCGGGCAAGACTTCGTATATAAGTTCCTTTTGAAACTGAAAAGTTTATAAGAGCGTATTCTACAAGTCCATCTGAATTAAGTTTAAGGTCTTCAATTTCTGCCTTAAAAACTGTTACGGGGCGGGCTGGAAGTTCCTGTGTTTTTCCTTCGCGGGCAAGGTCGCTGGCTCTCTTTCCATCAACATGAATTGCACTGAAAAGCGGCGGTGTCTGCATTATATCACCTGTAAACTTTTGAACGGCGGCTTCCAGTGCCTGTTTTGCAGGAAGAGGGGCTGTTTTTATTATTTTTCCTGTATATTCAAGGGTATCTGTTTCTTCACCAAATTTAATTACTGCTTTATATGATTTATTGAAGGCTGTGATATTTCCTGCTAATTTTGTAAGGGAGCCGATGCAGACTACTAAAAGTCCCTGTGCAAAGCTGTCCAGTGTACCTGTATGTCCAACTTTTGTCGTTTTTAATGCTCGTTTTACACTTCCAATTGCGGAAAAAGAAGTTGGGCCCGGCTGCTTTGCGAATAGTAAAATCCCGTTATGTGACATAATTCCATATAATATCAGAAAAAATCAGAAAATAAAAGTTGATAAAATTGCCAGCTGGATTTATAGTGAATATTTAGGAGTTTAAATATTTTAGGAGTATCTATGAAAATAAAGATATTTAAGACACTTGGTATTCTTACATTTTTTATAACTTTGATTTCATGTGCTCAAAGCGACAAAAAAAAGCAGGAATCTGATATTGCTAATCATCATGTAATTATTACTTATCTTACAACAGGTAACAAACCTAGAGATAGCGGAACTTCACAAATGCTTGAGAAGTTGAATGAACGACTTACCAAGCTTGTAAATGCGGAACTGGAAATCTATTACATTCCATGGAATAACTATCAGACAAACTATAACCTTAAGCTTGCAGAAAAAGATGGTTCTATTGACCTTATTGGTACTGCAACAGACTGGCTTGATGCATGGAAAAATGCCGGTTTGGGCAACTTTATGCCGCTTTCTGATGATATGATTAAAAAATATGCACCTAAGACCTGGGAATCTGTAAGTGCAGAGCATTGGAATGTTTGTCGCCTTAATGGTGATATTTATTTCTTCCCTGAAGACAACTTTACACAGTGGACTAACCATGGTTTTATGTATCGAATAGACTGGGCTAAAGAAGCTGGTCTTAACGGAGTTCACAGCTGGGAAGATTTGACGAAATATATGCTTTATGTAAAGAAAGCTAAAAACGTAATGCCTTGGGATAGTGATGGTTCTTCAAGTTCTTTCCATCCTGAAGGATACATTCAGTCTAAGAGTGATTTTGTTATTGCCGATGGTATTACTTCTACTAATATGTTTGGTGCCAGAAAATCAAACTTAAAGAAGATTTATTCTCCATTCTATGAAGGTAACGAGCTTGTTGAATATGCAAAGCTTATGAGACAATGGAATGAAAATGGATTCTGGCCAAAAGATGTTATGACTAATGGTAATGGTAACCGCAGTAACCGTGATGAGTTCTGTGAAGGCCTTGTTGGTGTTGAACAGCATCATACTCAGACATGGTACACTCAGGTTTATAACAAATTGAAGAAAAACGTTCCTGGTGCTGATTCTGGTTTCTTCTGGTTTGGTGAGGAATCTGGAAATATCGTTTATCAGACAATTACTCACGGTGCTATGGCTGTATCAGCTGCATCTAAACATCCTGAACGAGCCCTTATGGTTTATGACTTACTTCGTAATGATGAAGAATGCTATAAGCTTATGAACTATGGTATTGAAGGTGTTCAGTTCAAACTTAATTCTGAAGGCCTTAGAGAGCCTGTTCCAGGAACATTTGGTATTACAACAAACTACTGGTGGGGACGTAATGATAAGCTTGAAGTTCGCGATACCGGTACAAACTGGGAAGTATTTGACAGCATAAATGCAGTTTACAGCCAGCACAAAATAGATTATCCGTTTGGACAGATTGTATGGGATTTGTCTAATATCAGTTCTGAACTGGATGCTGTTGCAGATATCTATGGTCAGTATATGGGAAATATCTGTTATGGACAAAATCCAAATCCTGAACAGTATGTTGCAGCTTTCCGAAGAGATCTTAAGAATGCTGGAATTGATAAGATTATTTCTGAATTCCAGAAGCAGCTGGATACATTCTATTCAAATAATAAATAAGGTAGGGTAGTATATGAAGAATTCGAATCGTAGATCTAGTCTTATTGGTGTTTTAATTGCTACCATTGCATTAGTATTTATTGTGTTGACGGCCGGCCAGCTGTTCATGGTAACCAGCTATTCAAATAAATCTACAAGTAAGAGTTATGGAGAAAACTGTAGTGAAATTGCACAGGCTTACTCTATTATGCTTACTAACCGCCTTAATATGTACCTGCGCGAAATCAGATACTATGTAGATGCAGATGTTGTTCAGACTCTTGATAACGATAAAATTATTGCATGGATGTGCAGTAAAAATGATAAAAAGAGTTCTAACATTGATGCTATGTACTACTGTACTCTTGATGGAACTGCATATCGTGATGATGGAACTGTTACAGATTTCCGCAATGAAGAGTTCTTTAAGGCAATTGCAATTGACGGTAACTATCAGTATGTAAGTAATCCAAAAATGGATGAAGTTATCAAAAAGCCTATTTTTTATGTTGCTCACGTACTTATCGTAAACGGTAAAAAAATGGGTATTTTTGCCGGTGTTTATCCTTTAAGTACTATGCAGAAAATGGTTAGCGATATTCAGCTTGGAGAAACCGGTAACGCATGGATGATTGATGGCAAAGGTACAGTTATCAGTTATCCTGAATATGGATATTCAATGAAGAAAAACTTCCTTACAGGTCTTTCTTCTGATCATGCAGATTTAAAGCAGATTGCCCAGAATATGATCAATAGAAAAATTGGTTCCGGATGGGTAAAATCTTTAAACTCTGATGAAAAGTTATTCGTAACTTATGCACCGGTTCATAATGCTCCTTGGAGTATTGCTTTTAATATTTCTGAAAATCAGATTTATGCTGCTGGTCACTCAATCCGCAACATTATGCTTATTTCCTTTGGTGTAATTGTTGTAATCCTTCTTTTGATTACCGGTATTGTATTGTTCTCATTGTTGAACCCTCTTAAGAAGGTTGAGCAGACTATTAATGAAATTGCTTCTGGTAATGCAAACCTTACAAAACGAATTACAGTTTCTTCTAATAACGAAATTGGTGCAATTGTACTTGGATTCAACAGGTTTACAGAAAAACTTCAGTCTATCGTTTCGGAATTGAAGAACTCTCAAGTTACTCTTTCATCTGCCGGTGATATTCTTGCTAAGGCTACTGAAGAATCTACTGATGCTATTGAAAATATTAAAGACAGTATTATTGAAACAACTTCTGGTATCAAGGAACAGTCTGAAGGTATTACAGAAACTTCTACTGCTGTAAATGAAATTGCTTCAAATATTTCTTCTCTTGAAAAGATGATTACTAACCAGGTTGCCGGTGTAACAGAAGCTTCCAGTGCTGTTCAACAGATGATTGGAAACATTGACTCTGTAACTAACACTGTAGAAAAAATGGTTGGCTCATTTAATATGCTTGCCGAAAGTGCCCGCGATGGTTATCAGAAACAGTCTGATGTAAACGAAATGATTTTGAAGATTGAATCTGATTCTAAGCTCCTGCTTGAAGCAAACCAGGTAATCGCAAATATTGCACGTCAGACAAACCTTCTTGCTATGAACGCTGCAATTGAGGCGGCACATGCTGGTGAAGCCGGAAAAGGTTTCTCTGTAGTTGCTGATGAAATTCGTAAGCTTTCTGAAAACTCAACAAGTCAGTCTAGTACTATCGGTGAACGTCTTGAACACATCCGTGCATCTATTGAAAATGTAGTAGCTGCTTCTAAGCAGTCTAGTGAGGCATTTAGTACTGTAGAAAACGGAATTAGAAGTACAGATGAACTTGTACAGTTGATTCAGAATGCGATGAGCGAGCAGAAGATTGGTTCTTCTCAGATTATTGAAGCTCTGCGTGATATGAATGACAGTTCTTCTGAAGTAAGCTCTGCATCTAAAGAAATGGCTCAGGGTAACCAGTTGATTCTTGAACAGGTTGAACGCCTCAAGTCTAGTGCTGACAGAATGCAGTCATTTATTAATCTTATGGATTCTAATACAAAGCAGATTGATAAGAGTAGTTCTGAATTGATTGACATCTCTACAAAGGTAGGTGAAACAATTAATCAGATTAGTTCTCAGATTGATCAGTTTGAAGTTTAGTTTCTTATAACTATAAATCAAAACTCCAGAAGAAATATGCTAAACAACATGTATATTTCTTCTGGAGTTTTTTTATTGGAGTGTAATTTTTCTTGTACAGACTGCATCTGCAAGATTTTTATTGTGGGTGATTACAAGAAGACCAAGATTATTTTCTTTTGCAAAATCAAGAATAACATTCCATATTTGAGCCTGAGTAATTACATCAAGCATGGTACTTATTTCGTCTGCTATAAGATACTGTGTTTGAGGTTGTAAAGCTCTGTAAACATTGAATCTTTGAAGTTCGCCTCCGGAAAGTTCCTGCGGCCACCTGTCTAAGAAAATATCTTTAATTCCAAGTGCATTACACAACGCCTTATCTACAGGACCTGTTTCTTCAAGAGTACGCTGCATTTTCCATTTTGGATTTACAGCAAGTTCAGGGTGCTGATAAATCAGCTGAACAGGGCAGTAAATATTTTCAGGAAGTTTTTTACCATCCAAAAGAACTTCACCTTTCTCTGGTTTTATCTGACCGGCAAGGATCTTTCCGATTGTACTTTTTCCGTATCCGCTTGGTCCTATAAGGCCTGTAACTTCTCCTTTTTCAATGGAAATAGAAAAATCATTTATCAGATAATCTGTATTTCCCTTATATTTGAAAAAACAGTTTTTTAATTCAAGAGACATCAGACTGCCTCCTTTTGTTTTTGAATTGCGGCTAAGGTTTCCTGTGAATCTGTTATTGTAGCATCATAAGTTTTTCCTTTTTCAACATAAAAGCCGTTTTGAGGAAGAGCATGCCACAAGGCTCTGCTGTATGCTGATTTAAGTCGTTCCGGGTGTGAGACAAAGTTTTCTGTTTCTTCTATGCTTACAACACGACCATCGCAGAAGACAGCAACTCTGTCTGCAATTGTAAAGGCAAGGTCAATATCATGTGTAATCATAAGAACACCGGCTCCATTTTCTGCCATGGACTTAAAAGCGTTTAAAGTTTCTTCAACTACAGATTCATGCATTCCCGGAGTCGGCTCATCTGCAATAATCAGTTTTGCTCCACTTGAAATTGCTGTGCTAATCAGGACTCGACGTGCCATTCCACCAGAAAGTTCAAAAGGGTATTGTTCAGAAACTTTCTTTTCTAACTGGAATTTTTTCAGCAGCTTTGAAACAAAAGCCTGTTTTTCTTTACGGCTTTGTTTTTCAAGCGGGCTTGAAATCTGATTTTTTACATTAAGCAGAGGATCCAGATAACTTACAGATTGAGGAATCAAGGCCATCTCTTTTCCCCGAAGTTCTGCTTTAAGTTTATCATCCAGAGTATTTCCTTTGTATTTTATAGTTCCGCCTGTCTTAGCATTTACAGGGAGTATTCCCATAATTGCATGAGCAAGAAGACTTTTACCTGAACCGCTTGCCCCAATTACAGCAAGAATTTCTCCGCTTTTTACAGAAAGAGAAATATCATGAATTACTTCAATTGTTCGGCGCTTGCTTCCGCTTGCATACTGTGTAAAAGATACACTCAGATTTTCTACTTCTAGAAGATTTTCTTTTTCTTTCATAATTTCTCCCGGCAGAGTTTACTGCTGTCCTGTTGTCGGATTTAAAAGATAATTAAGTCTTTCTCCGAGCTTGTCAAAAATCCTTACAATAATCACAAGAACAATTCCCGGAAAAACTGCAAGCCACCACATGCCGGTATTTAAATATCCCATTGCTTCAGAAAGAATGATACCTATAGCTGGCTGATCAGGTGGGATTCCAAAGCCTAAAAATGTAATTGCTGCTTCGTGTAAAATTGCATGAGGAAATAAAAGTACAACGCCAACTATAAACTGAGGAAGAATGGCTGGAATTATGTGATTTTTCATAATGTAAAAACCGTTTTTTCCAAAAGAACGCGATTGATTAATGTACTGACGGCCTCGAATCTGCATGACTTCTACGCGGATAATTCGGGCCAGATGTACCCAGTGTGTCAGGACAACTCCAAGAATGATTCCTTTTTTGCCTTTGCCAACAAGGACAGAAATCATAATCAGAAAAATTGTCATAGGCATTCCCATTGTAACATCGGTAAGCCATTTGATAACTGAATCAACTTTACCGCCAAAGTAGGCTGCGGTTGCTCCAAGGATTACTGCAATTATACAGCTTGAAACTGCGGTTATAATTCCAACTTCCATACTTACTGAAAGGCCTTTTAAGGTTCTGCAAAGCATGTCTCGGCCAAGCCAGTCTGTTCCAAAAATATGATGTAAAGATGGAGCCTGTTTTATATCAGAAAGATTAATATCAACTGTGCTTGAAGGAAGAAGAATTCCAACCAGCAGAAGAATGATCAGAATTGCAAGAGATGCGTATAAAAAAATGAGAGTAGAAAGTCTTCTGTTGGTTTTTAAATCAGACAGCATAAACACCTCCACGGCTTATTCGAGGATCAATAAAATAACAGAGAATATCGGCAATAAAGTTTCCTGCAAAAACAAATACAGAACTGCAAAGGCTTATTCCAAGCAAAAGAGGAATATCACCTTTGATTCCAGCTGCTACAATTGCACTTCCAAGCCCCGGGTATGAAAAAACTTTTTCTACAAGAGTTGAACCTCCGAAAATCTCTCCTAATGAGGCAAACTGAATTGTGATTGCCGGAAGTAAAACATTTCGGAACCCGTGTTTTGTAAAAAGCATAAGTTTGTTTTCACCGCGTGCTTTTGCAAAAAGAATATAATCTGTTGAAAAAATATCTAAAAGTTTCTGGCGTACATGAAGTGTCATCTGCGCAATTCCGCTGAGGCTAAGCGTTAAGGCTGGCAAGAAAAGATGGCTTGCTACATCAAGAAAGCCTGCCTGACTTCTTCCAACTCCAATTGAAGCGCTTAATCCTACCGGGAACCATCCAAGGTAAATTGAAAAGAGCATGACCAGTAAGAGTCCTACCCAGTAAGGCGGGGCAGAGGCCATTGCAAGGGCGTAAACTTTGAGTACCCGGTCCGGAATTTTTCCTTCTTTAAGTGCTGCAACTACTCCAAAGAAAAAGCCGAGAAGGCCTGTTATGAGCCAGGATACAAAAAGAAGAAGCATGGATGCTCCGGCCTTTTCTTTTATTACTGTGAGAACCGGTTGTTCATAAATTGATGAGTAGCCGAAATCTCCATGGAAAAAGTTTTTAATCCAGCGGAAATACTGAATATGATAGGGCTGATCGAGTCCGAGCTCGGTTGCAATTCGATGTGCCTTTTCGCCACTGACAACTGCGCTTTCTCCGCCAAGATACTGGATGAGCGGGTCGAGCGGCGAAAAAGCCATAAGCACAAAACATATTATGCTTATGGCAAAAAGCACACTTATGAGACGGAGAACTTTTCCACCAATAAAGGGAATTGCTCCTGAAGTGCACATTTTTTTTAAGTTCATAGTTTTAGTTTTCCCAGCCCCAGTTTAAAATCTGTTCTGTGATTGTCCAGGTTCCACCACGGTGAGGCGCTGGTCTTACATCTTCTACAGGGAAATGCACTCCATCGCGAACAAGGAATACATGTTGAACTCTAAGAATTGGAAGCCATACACAGTCACCGTTAATTTCAGTTCCGTTTGTGCCGTCCCACTGTGCAAGCTTTAAATATTTCATTGCAGCTTCTTCAGAATCTGCGGTTAAGGCTTTATCAATATATTCATCAACTTTTGCATTCTTGTACAACGAAGGATTATAACTTCCTGTAAAGAACATTGAGGAATGGAAAGATGTGAGAACATCAAGTGGATTATCTCCACCCATTCCGGTCATATAGCACTGCTGATACAAAAGTTTTTCCTTTGTAACTTCTGCAAACTGTTTGAATACTATATCAAGTTTAATTCCGATTTCTTTGAGCTGCTGCTGCATTGCAAGACAAACTCCCTGACGAGGAGAGTAGGTCTGATCCTGTGGAACTGAATAAAGTGTGAACTCAGCTTTTACACCGTTCTTTTCGCGGATTCCGTCTCCATCTGTATCTTTCCAGCCGGCTTTTTCAAGAATCTCAATAGCTTTTGCTTTATCATTATCCTTATAAGAAACTTCTGTTGTTCCATAGCTGGTTCCAGCAAAAAGTGTATACAAAGGTTCTCCGTAACCGCCGACAACACTTTTTACCATTGCATTTCTGTCGAGGGCGTAGCAGCAGGCTCGGCGGATTGCAATGTCACTTGTAACATCATTTCCAAGAAGAACGCTTTCTTTTTCCATTGCACCATAAGGAATGTTTGGCATGTAGATTGCAAGACTGTCTTTTGCAGAAACAATTTTCTTGTTATAGCCTTTTACATTTCGATCCCCAAGATTTACGCTGAGGCGGGCTACATCAACTTCTCCTCTCTGTGCAAGGGCAAGAGCTGTATCTGTATTTACAAAGAGGAAAGTAATCTGATTCACAGCTGGCTTTTTTCCATAATAATCTGGATTTGCTTCGAGAATCATCTTTTCGCCTTTGTCCCACTGTTTCATCTTAAATGGGCCGGCACCTACTGGATTCTGACCGTAAGTTTCTTTGTTATAAGCATGCTGTGGAATAATTGCAGTCATTGCCATAATGTGTTTAAAAAGTGCATTAGGCTTTTTTAAGGTGATTCTTACAGTTGAATCATCAAGGGCTTCTGCATTCTCAAAGAAAGAGTAGTCAACCCAGGTGCTTGATTGAGTTATAAGATTGTATGAAAATGCAACGTCTTTAGCTGTAAGTTTTTCACCATCTGAGCAAACGGCGTCATTGCGAACTGTAATTGTGTAAACTTTTTTATCATCACTGACTTTGCAGTCTTTTGCAAAATCTTCTACAACTTTTCCATTGCTGTCATATTCATAAAGCATGTTCTGGAACAGCGGGTCGCCAGACCATGGCCATTTATTTGCAGGATTAAAACCTGCCGGCGGTTCTTCTGTAACTGCTACTACAAGAGATGTTTTGTCTGTCTGAACTGTCTTTTTTGAACAGCCTGTGAAAGATGTAAAAATGCTTGCTGCAATTAATGCAGACATAGTTATATTGCTGATTTTTATTTTCATAGAGAATACCTTGATTTATGTGTTAGTTTCAATTAAAAACCGTCTGCTTTTGGCAGACGGTTTGTTACACTTTTTTACTTTAATGCTTCTTCAAGAACCTTAAGGTTACCTTCCATAATTGAAAGGTAAGTTGTTCCTGCGTTTGCCTGTTTTTGTGTAGTAGACTGAATTGAATCCATTGTAAGAACTTTTGCATTCTTATTTTTTGTGTTATCTACGATTGTGCGGGCGATTTTTCCGTCTCCGCTTTCAATCTTAAGAACTGTTTTAAGACCAAGTTCATCAACTTTTTTAGCCAGGAAGATTACTGTTTCAAAGCTTGCTTCTGTTTCTGCTGAACATCCTACGAATGCTGCAAAGTAGTCGAGGTTGTAGTCATCTACAAGATAGCGGAATGGGAAGCGGTCTCCAAAGAGAATGGTATTCTTGCTGCGGGCTTTTACAACTGCTTCGTATTTTGAATCAAGGGCGTTGAGTTTTGCAGTGTATGTAGCGAGGTTTGCCTTGTATAAAGCTGCGTTAGCGGCGTCTTTTTCACAGAGGGCTGAGGCGATTTCTGCACTCAAGATTTTTGCATTGCGAACTGAAAGCCATACATGCTCATCGTACTCAACTTCATCTTCGTCATCATGATGGTGGTGATGTCCTTCTGCTTCGTGGTCATGATCATCATCGTCGTCGTCATCGTGATGCTCTCCATCGTGGTGATGATGGTCATGTTCTTCTTCCTCTTCAGACTGCATACCTTCTTTTATTTCTTCAGCTTTTACTTTGTCGCCGAGAACTTCCATAAGGTTAATAACTTTCATGTTTTTGTTAGTTGCGTTCTTAAGGGCATCTTCAACCCATTCATCGCTTTCGCCGCCAACGTAAATAAAGATATCAGCTGATGAAAGTTTTGCAATATCTTTAATTGATGGCTGATATGAGTGAAGGTCTACACCGTTTCCAAGAAGAAGGGTGAGTTCAACATTCTTAAGATTGTCGCCGAGGATTTCACGTGTCCAGTCATACTCTGGGAAAATAGTGGTTACGACTTTGAGTTTGCCGGTGTTTTTGTCTGTCTTTTTTGCTTTTGCAAAGATTGAAGTTGTGAGTGCAAGGAGGATTGCGGCTCCTGCGATTATTTTCTTTAATTTCATTTTATTCTCCTTTAAGTAATTTCAAAGTTACAGGGGCGTTGCGGGGATGTGCCCCGCAGAGGTGGTAGCGAGCAACTCAGGGCGAGCGA
>JAEEGJ010025416.1_pt1 | contig 12140 bp, 7 predicted proteins | sample 8958761 | NCBI WGS metagenome assembly JAEEGJ01 (sample SAMN16246546, study PRJNA631951) | gut metagenome | biome: gut microbiome; feature: rumen; material: RS-attached | host: Bos | place: Iran: Karaj | collected 2018-10 | reverse complement strand
GGCAAGGTGGCCGGAATCGCTGTCTGCATCGAAAAGGGTCAGCAGAATGGTGGCAAAATGCTGCGCGAAGAGGGTTACCGGCTGGAGTCGATTGCCATCGTTGATTCGATGGACTGGGAATCGCAAACGATTAGGTTTAGGGCGAAGAACTAAGTGAATGGAATTATTGACAAAAATAGAAAAATGGTATTATGAAAAAGAAACTATGGTTTTTAGCTGTTGTGCTAATAAGCATGACATCATTGACGGCTCGAGCAGCTATTGAGACGACGCGCGTCATTCAGGAGAAAGACACGATATGGGGCTTCGGCGTTGAGGGTATCAACCTCTATAGCCGACAGATGCACCGTATCGACATAGCCTATGACACGAAGGATCCGGAGGGAAATGCTTGCAGAATGAGCGGAGTAATCATCATTCCGAAGGATGTGTATGACGGTGAGCAGAAGTGCGACGGTACGATACTGATGCACCACTATACGCAGTTGGCTAAGAAGGACGCTCCTTCGCATGGATATAACACGGGCGAGGATATGGCTTTGGCTAATCCGCTGAGTCCTAACTACATCATGGTGTTGCCCGACTTCTATGGGTTCGGCATCACGGAGGATAAAGACCAGTGGTATTGCTATGGTACCGCCAATGCTCACGCAGCGCTCGACTGTCTGCTTGCAGCACTGGATTTGTTAGAGGATCGTGCCATCGATCGTGGCAAGTTCATGATAAACGCCGGATATTCGTCGGGTGGATATGATGCCATCGCTACCCAGAAGGTACGCGACATGGAGTATAAGGACAAGATAAGCTTTGACCGCACCGTGGTGGGCGGACTGCCATTCGACCTACAGGATGCCTACAGCGAATATGTAAATAACAAAGATTATCCTTGGCGCTTGTTCGGACTGCTGATGATTATGGATAGCTATAACCACCATGCAAACCTCGGTTTTACACCCGAACAGATGCTCAAGCCACCATTCGACGAGAAACTCGAGGAGTGGATTCACAGCGGTAAATATACCACAGCTGACATCATGGTGGAATTGCAGGGCAAGAAACTTGAGGACGTCTTGCAGGAACCGTTCATGAAGCGCAGTACACCTGAGTATAAGGCAATGAACAAGGCTTTAGCCAAATGTGCACTTGCAAACGACTGGGAGCCTGACCCTACACAGAAGTATAGCGTGTTCCATATCTACAAGGACGTTGTGGTACCTGTCGCAGCAGATCGTGCATTGCTCAATTTCCTGGCTAACTACGAGTATGAAGACGGACGGACAAACCCATTCAAGAAGACCATCATTCCTGAATTGTCACACTTGTCAACAAACTTCTTCCTGCCTTTGAAGGATCACTCGCTGGTGAGCGGCATCATGTACTACATAGGATTGGCTGCCACCCTGACAGCACTGCCTGTGCTTTACTACGACGACGAGTTGAACACACACTATGCTGACTTCGTTCAGGGACTTACTCCGTTAGAACTCGTGAAGACGTTGGACAAGAAGTACAACCTGAAGGCCATGGTGAAGGAAAAGATGGAAAGCGGTGATGGCAGTTCTGATATATTCAGCATCCTCGCAAAAATAACACAGACAGCAAACGGATATCTGGAGCCTTACGACATGGAGTTCGGCGATATGTTGTTGATAGCTGATGACTGCGGATTGTCAATGGAGGAGATACTTAATATCTACACCTATCTGACAACCCCCGACGAACCTGAGAGCAGCTCCAACAGAGCGGGAAAGACCACAGACGGAGAACCACAACTGACGCCGTTCCTGGCCGACTACTATTTCAACTATCTTAATAACTGGTACAATAATGCGAAGTAAGCTATGAAACGATATACATTATATACGAAAAGTCTGATGGTGGCTGTAGCACTCACGATGGCTACCACAGCAATGGCACAGCAGACAGACAACACCTTCAAGGTGATGACGCTCAACGTGGACGGACTGCCTGCAAAGATTCTGATGATTGACGTGAATGCTGACGGACCTGCGTCGGCTGGTAGTGAACTGATCAGCGAGTATGTGGCAGCAAAGAACTGCGACATCGTAGCAATGCAAGAGGACTTCAACTACCGTTGGGAGATATGGTCACGACTGTTTGCCGGATACAACCACGACGAGTGGGCAGGCGGTGTGTTGACCGAGGAATGCAAGGTGGACTATGCTCACCTGCACAGAAATAAGTTCTTGACCGACGGACTGAACATGTCCTGGAAGAAGGAATGCAAGTCAACAGCCTACGAGCGTGTGGCATGGGAGAAGGCATTCGGAAAGTTCAGCCATGCATTCGACGATATGATCACCAAGGGCTTCCGTCGTCATGACATGACCCTGGCAAACGGCGTAGAAGTGGTGGTGTATAACATGCACATGGATGCATCGAACGACCGCGACGAAAATCTTAATAACGACATCAAGGACCGTGAGGCACGCCTGTCGCAGTGGATACAGTTGCGCGACTATATCATGAGCAACATAGACAACCGACCCATCATCGTCATGGGCGACCTGAACACCCTCTACCACCGCGATGATGCGAAGAGTGTCTTCATCGACTATATCAACGAATCAGGAAAGGCTACCGCAAGCGACGCATGGGTGGAGCTGACACAAGGTGGCAACTACCCTGCCTTTGGACAGACAGAGACGAAGGACGAAATGCTCGACAAAGTCATATACATAAACCCAAAGGACACTGAGACACCCTTAGTACCTACGAAGGCGGAAGTGGACAAGACAGGTTACATGAATGAAGGAAAACCGCTGGGCGACCACTATCCACTCATGGTGACCTTCGAAGCTTCGTCAAAAATTGCGACAGCTATCAACGACGTGGCTCAGGACGGACAGCAGAACAATGATGCTCCTACATACACCATCCAGGGCACAACAGCTACGTCAAACCAGAAGGGCATCATCATCAAGGAAGGACGGAAATATTATAAATAATCGTACAGAAAACAACAGACGATACGTGAAGGGTTAGAGATTAGAGAGGTGGAAAACAAAACAAAGATGAAGAACAGAAGAGTATTATTTGCATGCTTGACTTTACCCGTATGCCAGATTCCAAAGGAGTCTGGCCCGTCAACAGCGTGACAGCACTTGTGGGCGCACCTGTCATCGCAGCCGTTATCTTCGGCCGCAGAAAGAACGAGGTGGGCGAATAATCATAAAATGTTCATGATGTCTTTCAGGTTACATACGGTAAATGTAGCCACATCTGCTTTTTCGTGTTCAGGAAAGCGGTTGAAGAAGAGCGTATCAAGTCCTGCTGCTTTTGCACCCATGATGTCTGTCTGTAGATTGTCACCAATCATCAGGGTGGTCTCCCGTTCGGCACCCGACACCTTCAGGGCATAGTCGAAATACAAGGGCGATGGCTTGTTGACACCCGCATCCTCACTGAGGATAATGGTATCGAAATAGTCCGTCAGTCCACATGCCGCCAGTTTCTTGTATTGCACCTCATGGAAACCATTACTCGTCATGTGCATACGATAGCCCTGCTGCTTCAGATAGTCCATCAGTTCATGGGCACCCTCCACCACCCCAGGTTTGCAGGAGCAAAAATCTAAAAAGACATCACTCATCTCTAAGCATAGCTCTTCGGTAACGGGTAAACCGTCTCCTGCGGATAGTGGACGACGGAAGCGCTCTACGATGAGGAACGGACGCGTAATTTCGCCTTTCGAATAACGTCCCCAAAGGTCGATATTAGCAGCCCAATAGGCATCGTAGAACACCTTCGGGTCAGAGAAGTAGCGCTCCAAATGAAAGTGCTCAAAGGTTTCCCTCAGTGCTATGACAGCATTGCCATAGGTATCATACAACGTGTCGTCAAAGTCGACAAACAAATCCTTATATTTCATAGATTTTTCCATTATCATCAATCAGCAGAATGGTTAATTGTCCATTGGGCAGCAGTGGTTTACAGTGCTCGTAGCAATGCCTAATCACTGTGTGAGCGAATTCCGTTCGCTCACCTTCTGGAATCCGTTCCCACAGTTCTCGTGCCAACGTGATGTCGCTGATGTCTATATCACAACCAGCCTCATGCAGCATCTGCAGGATAAACGCCTTGTTCATCGTTACCTTCTTACTATGGGTATCCAGATGTCCCTCAGCCAGTTTCACGGCTTTGCCCAGCATCACACCAAGGGTAACGTTCTTGATTCCTATCTCATTGGCTATCTTCAGCGTCTCACCAATATAGTTGCCATACTCGACAAAGGCTTGTTGGGGAAGTTCAGGATAAAGTGCTTTGACAAAGCGTTCACTCTTGCCACCACTGTTAATAACTACCCTATCCGTTCTGCTGGCCAAAGCCACCTCCATACATTTACGGATAGAGTCGATGAATGCTTCTTCGCTGAAAGGTTTGACAATACCACTAACACCAATAATCGAGATACCGCCCTCAATACCGAGACGGGGATTGAACGTTCTCTTTGCGATCTCTTCGCCTTGAGGCACGGAAATCGTTATACGAACGTTCTCCTTGATATTATTTCGCATCATTTCCCGTGGTCCTTTGTTAATGGCTGCCTCGCCTGGAGGATAGTCAAAGCCGGGAAGAGTAAAACGCCCTACTCCATTACTACCACATATCTCAAATTGATTCGCTTTCTCCACCTTCACCCTCACTTCAATACCATTGGTCACATCAGGGTCGTCGCCAGCCTCCTTGATACAATACGCATACCCGTCGCCATAACCAACGGGAACGGTAATTGTTTCACCATTGGGCAACAGTACAGGAACCTCAGCAGGTGTCTCATCAAACAGCAATCGCTTTGTGGCAGCAATGGCAGCAGCAGTAGCACATGTTCCAGTTGTCAGTCCGCTATGTAGTGGATAGAATTCCGGCAATAGCTTTTCAACCATTCTTCTTAATCCATAAGGACCATTGACACTGTTCTCGAAATGAGACTCCGGCCGTTTCAAGACGATTATCCGCATGCCTTTGGCTTTCGCTTCAGCAACCTTCTCGCTAAAGCCACCACTCTCACCGCTTTCCTTCAACAGGATGGCATCAGCATCGGGCATGACCCCATCCTCATAGAAACAAAGTTGGTTGTCCGTTGCCCCTTGTTGATGCGCCAACCAGATACTGCTCTCACGATTCAGAATTCTATAGACAACCTTGATGCCTTTTTCTTCCAGAGGTTTCAGCTTGCTAATACTTTGCACACCCGTAGTGGCAAGTAGCGTTTTAATACCCGTAGGTACCTGTGAATAGTCGTCAATCCACGAATTCTCAGCATCACGAGGCGGATAGATGCGTTCGTAGCGAACGACTGGTATCTGCAAGGAAGAGGCTACAGAGATAATCGTCTCATGCAGCACTGACGCAAAGGGGTGTGCGGCATCAACTATCAATCGGATGCCGTGCTCACGACAGAACTCACACATCGCCTCACCATCCAACGCACCATCGATGCGCTGACCATGATGCAACGTGATATCCTGCTCGCCCGTCTTGGTACTGTAATAATAGGTGGAGCCACCCTCTTCCAGCACCTCTGTGGCCTTGCGACCTTCCGTCGTTCCTCCAAATACCAGTATCATGCGTACAAAGGTAATAATAATGTTGCGCACAACCAATACTTTTTAATAAAAAAGTTGTTTCATCATACGCAAAACGCACAAAAAAATCGGATAGTGTATGGTTGTTTGGGAAAAATTACCTATCTTTGCAAAGCGCAAGTGTGCAGGCAGATATTACAAAAGTAAAAAACAATAATGAACCACTATAAGTATTACATAAAAATCTGTTTCCTATTGTTTGTGCTGAGCGTGAATGGCGTGACGGCCCACGCTGCCGATGACAATGAAATCATCGAGTTTCAGGGCGACCACTATGTCATTCATGTGGACAGGATGCATCCCGACAGCGAAATGAGCCTACTGGATGTATTGAACACCTGTCCCGAATTTTTGTCGATTAACGGCAAGAAGATAGACCAAAATTATGCTTTGCGTGTTGACAACATTACCCTTAACACTGATTTCGAAACATTCTTAGCCAATGTGAAGGCTTGTGAGATAGACCATATCCAGATTTGCACCTACACCTCCGTAGCAAAAGCTGTAGGCGGCACGAAAGGAGTGATAGACATCTATTATCGCGACGATGTCAAGACCGACGGCAAGGTGGCACTGACAGGTAGTACCTACGGCAACGGCATGATGTATGCCGACGTGGCAAACAAGAGCGAGAAACTCACCATGCACGCCTATGCTATGGGGCGCAGTTCCTATGGCAAGGCTTATCCCACCGACGGGTATAAGATGACTGACCGTGGGGTGGCAGAGAGCATGCATCTCAGCTTAGACTGGAAGATTAGCAAGAACGACAGGCTCTTCATCAAGGCTTATCAGAAGTTTGATAAATCTAAACAAAAAATCTACAACCCCGATTTTGTCAAGGACCATCCTTACTATAACCGTTATATAGGTCTCGTATTGTCTTACACGCACACCTTTAGAAACGATGCCATCCTCATCGCTGAGACAGGTTGTGACTACACCAGAGAAAACAACGATGGCTCCAAGATGGGCGACTGCTATCCTTACGGCTTCATCGAATTCGACACTCCCCTCTTCACCCCCGGCCTTTGGTTGATGCTTGGTGCTGAGATGGACCACGAGAACACCTGGAATATCGGTAAAAACCGCGTGCAATACTTGAAGACCGACTTCTACGTACAGCTCGACTATACCCACGGTCCTTGGGTGCTGACACTCGGTGACCGCTATCGTATGATGAACTACTGGAACCGCCAGTACAACTCTGAAGACCATAGCATGTGGACGCACGAGCGCAACAACCACTGTTATCTGGCCAGCGTAGGCTACAAGGTAGGGCGCAGTTTCTTCCAGGCGCTGTTCGCACGCCGCTTCTTCATGCCCGAGATAAGTGACTTCCTGGTGGATGAGACAGCACCAACGACAGCTCTGAAATACGACGCAGACAGCTATAGTACTAATCTGGCACATCAGGGTGTGCTACGCTATTCGTACCAGCAAAAGAATTTCTTCTATCATACCAGCATAGAAGGCAACTGGTACAGCCATCTTCCTGGCCCCAACAAACAGCTGCTGGGCTTCAAGAACTCCGTCTATTGGAAGACCGGTCCTTGGGAACTGACACTGGGTGCAAACTACTATTATCAGCACCGGGATGCTGGTGTAGACACAGCTTCAGACCATGACAACTTCGTCACGCTCAAGGTCGCACCAGTCCTTAATCTTCCTCAGGGGCTACGTCTGTCTTCGACACTTCTCTACAGCAGCCGTCGCTCCATTGATAATCAACATGCTCACCTCTTCGCCACCATCAAGGCAAACAAGCAGTTAGGCAAAAAGTGCAATATCTTTGCTGAATTCCACGATATGGCAGGATATGTTACAGGCGAATGGTCGCAGCTCGCAGGCCTTTATCAGAGCCGTGCATTGAGTGTAGGTGCCACCTTCTACCCTTTCAAGAATTGAAAATTTGAAGCATTGAAAAGATGAAAATAGAATCGAAATTAGAATCCGTAAAACCGGGAAAACCCAAACGGCTGACATACATCTCGCTGATAGCTGTACTTTTGTTTATGGGCTATTTGAATTATGCCGTAGTCTTCAACGGCATGCAAGTAAAGGATACCGTATGGGCTCTGACACCACCCCTCATCGCCATCTCGCTAGCACTGATTACCAAGGAGGTGTACAGTTCGCTATTTCTTGGCATACTGACGGGCGCTCTGCTCAATGCGAGCTTCGAACCAGTGGGAAGCCTCGAGCAACTTTTCCCTAACGGCATCATGACTGTGCTGTCAGACAAGTGGAACGTAGGCATACTCGTCTTTCTAGTCATCCTTGGCACAATGGTGCAACTGATGAACCGAGCGGGCGGCTCAGCGGCTTTCGGCACATGGGCCTCCAACCGTATCAAAAGCCGTGCTGGGGCGCAGTTGTCAACCATGTTGCTGGGCTGCCTGATTTTCATTGACGACTACTTCAACTGCCTGACTGTAGGTTCCGTCATGCGTCCTGTCACTGACAAGCATAAAATAAGCCGTGCCAAGCTGGCCTACCTCATCGACTCCACGGCAGCACCCATTTGCATTATTGCTCCCATCTCGTCATGGGCAGCAGCGGTAGCAGGATTCGTCAAAGGCGAGAACGGCCTCAGCATCTTCATTCAATCCATTCCCTTTAACTTCTATGCGCTGCTTACCATGTTGATGATGGTCCTCATCATCTTTATGAAACTAGACTATGGACCTATGCTACTTCATGAGAACAATGCCCGCAAAGGCGACCTTTTCACTACCAACAATAGCAAGCAGACCAACGAAGAGAGCAAAAAGGAAGAAAAAGTCGGTCGGGTGTCAGACTTAGTCATTCCCATCGCATGTCTCATTACCGGTTGTGTCATCGGCATGATTTACACAGGCGGTTTCTTCCAAGGCAAGGACTTCATCGATGCCTTTGCTGGTAGCGATGCCTCAGTGGGGCTGGTGTTGGGCTCTTCCGTAGCGCTCGTTATTACTATTGCCTACTATTTGTTGCGCCAGTCACTGACGTTTGCCGAATGCATGGACTGTCTGCCGGAAGGTTTCAAGCAGATGGTTCCCGCCATGCTAATCCTGACGTTTGCATGGACGCTGAAAAGCATGACTGACAGTCTGGGAGCAGCAACCTATGTCGCTAGTGTAGTGGAACACTCTGCAGGCGGACTTATGGGAGTACTGCCTGCCATCATCTTTATTGTTGCCGTTGGTCTGGCCTTTGCCTCCGGTACGTCGTGGGGCACGTTTGGCATACTCATCCCCATCGTGGTATCCTGTTTCCAAGAGGTTGACCCGCAACTGATGATTATCTCCATCTCAGCCTGCATGGCAGGTGCTGTGTGCGGTGACCATTGTTCACCCATCTCCGATACCACCATCATGTCGTCGGCTGGCGCACAATGTGAACACCTAAACCACGTCACTACTCAGCTGCCATACGCACTGACGGCAGCCTCTGTATCGTTCTTCACGTTCCTCGTGGCAGGTTTCACAAAGAGTGCGGTGATATCTCTCGTTTTCGGCATCGTAGTGCTGATCCTGATTCTGATGTTCATCCGCCGCACACTAAACAAACAACAACTCCCGCACCAGTGAAGGTACGGGAGCTGTTGTTTTGTAATGGTTCCGCTTTTACAGCAGAGCCTGAATCTTCTCCTCAATCTTGGCCTTGGGTTGTGCACCAATCAGTTTGTCAACAACCTGACCACCCTTGAAGAAGAGGATGGTAGGAATGTTACGGATGCCAAACTCAGCAGCCAGATCCTCGCACTCCTCCACGTCGCACTTAGCGACTGTTACCTTACCGTTGTAGGCCTCAGCCAGTTCTGCAATAACGGGAGCAATCATACGGCAGGGGCCGCACCATGTTGCCCAGAAATCAACTACTAATGGCTGTGCGCCATTCTTCAGGCTCTCGAAATTCTCAGTTGTTACTGTTACTTCCATAATTTCAATTTACAATTTGACAATTTACTATTTATTCTCAATTTAACTACTGCAAATGGTGTGCCATTAATTGATTTTGTAATCCAATGCTGGCGATTGTTCGATATACTGTATTAGTTCACTCTTCACGTCTATCATCTTGGTAGTACTCTTCAGCAGCACATGATTCTTACCCGTCAGATCGTGCAACTGGAAGAAGAGCTTCGTCTTACCAGGATGGGCAGCAATCAGCTCTCCCAATTCCGTCACCACCTGGTCGTCCAAGAGGTCGGAAGTCAACGAGATGGTGATACGGTCAATGGCACGTTCCTTAATGGTCTGCAGGAACTCAACACCTGTAATGCCAAGGTCTTTCGGCCCGTCAGGGTTATACGAGAAACGAGGCTTCACCTTACCCGTGACATAGACCGAGGCACCCACGGTGAAGAATCCCGACTTGTCACCCCACGTCTCACCAAACAATGCCAACTCGCCAGAGCCAACAAAGTCTTCAAGGGTGACGATGCCGAAAGGTTTACCCGTCTTCGTAAAGCCAGTACGTACTGCTGTAACGATACCACCGATGGTAACATCCTCGCGACCTGCCAGATTACCCACATCTGCCAATTCGTCACAACGCGTATTACATAGGTTGTCGAGTACTATCTTATATTCGTCCAACGGATGTGCTGACAGGTAGATACCGACCAATTCGCGCTCCTTGTTAAGACGTTCGATATCACTCCAACGCTCCTCACTCTTCGGCAACGTAGGTGTTTGTATCTCCAACTCATCGAAGGCGCCAAACAGCGAGTTCTGTGCCTGCTGCTTCTCCGTCTGATAGAGCTGACCGTAGCGCATCACAATCTCAATAAAGCCCTCACCCTTATTATTCGTTGCAAAGAAATCCTCACGACGATAGCCAAAGCTGTCGAAGCCACCACTCAGCGCTAATGCCTCAAAAGCCTTGCGGTTAATCTGACTGAAATTGATGCGTTGTACGAAATCAAAGATATCCTTATAGACACCATTTTTCTCGCGCTCATCAATGATAGCCTGAGCCACATTGTCGCCCATACCCTTGATGGCAGCCAGTCCGAAACGTATCTCACCCTTCTTGTTCACACCGAACTTCTGGTACGACTCGTTGACATCAGGTCCTAGCGTGGCAATACCCATCGCCTTACACTCATCCATGAGTTTCGTGATTTCCGTTATCTGGTCACGACGGCGACTCATGATAGCTGCCATGAACTCTGCAGGATAGTTGGCCTTGAGGTAAGCCGTCTGATAGGCCACCCACGAGTAGCAGGCTGCATGTGACTTGTTGAAGGCATAGGAGGCGAATGCTTCCCAGTCGCTCCATATCTTGTCGAGCACCTTCGGGTCGTGACCGTTCTTCTTACCACCCTCAATGAACTTGGGTTTCATGGCGTCGACGATATCCTTCTTTTTCTTACCCATGGCCTTACGTAGCGCATCGCTCTCACCACGGGTGAAGTCAGCCAGCAAACGCGAGAGCAACATCACCTGCTCCTGATAGACGGTGATGCCGTAGGTATCCTTCAGGTATTTCTCCATGACGGGGATATCGTAGGTGATAGGCTCCTCGCCATGCTTACGACGAATGAACTGAGGGATGTAGCCCATAGGTCCTGGACGGTAGAGGGCATTCATAGCGATGAGGTCCTCGAAGACAGTGGGTTTCAGTTCACGCAGATACTTCTGCATACCTGCCGACTCAAACTGGAACGTACCGATGGTGCGTCCCTGCTGATAGAGTTCGAAGGTCTTGGGGTCGTCAATGGGAATGGTATCCAAATCGACATCAATACCGCGTGTCTGTTTGATAACGGCACAGGCCTCCTTCATCTCGGATAGCGTCTTCAGGCCGAGGAAGTCCATCTTAATCAGACCCGTCGATTCGATGACGTGACCATCATACTGCGTACAGTTGGTCTTCACATCCTTGAAGTCGGGGTCATCGGCAGTAGACACAGGCACCCAATCGCTAATCGGGTCGCGACAGATGATGAAACCACAGGCATGGATACCCGTACCACGAACGGTACCTTCCAACATCTTCGCATATTTGATGGTATTAGCCAAAGCTCTATCAGGACTAGCCTCAGCATCCTGCAACTCACGCACCGCCTTGATGGCATTGGGCAAGTTCATCTTCGGTGTCTTACCATCCACATCGGGAAGGCGGTCGGGAATAGCCTTACACAGGGCGTTGACCACACCCAACGGCACCTTCTCCACACGGGCCACATCCTTGATAGAGTTCTTCGTAGCCATCGTGGCATAAGTGATGATATGTGCACAGTTTTCATGACCGTACTTATCCTCCACCCACTTCAGCACCTTACCTCGACCATCGTCGTCGAAGTCGGTATCGATATCAGGCAGTGAGATACGGTCGGGATTCAGGAAACGCTCAAACAGCAGGTCGTACTTCAACGGGTCTATCTTCGTGATACCCAAGCAGTAAGCCACAACGCTCCCAGCTGCTGAGCCACGACCAGGACCAACCATCACACCCAACTCGTCGCGGGCAGAGTTGATGAAGTCCTGCACGATGAGGAAGTAACCTGGGAAACCCATCGTCTTCATGATGTGCAACTCA
>JAEEGJ010025415.1_pt1 | contig 12140 bp, 5 predicted proteins | sample 8958761 | NCBI WGS metagenome assembly JAEEGJ01 (sample SAMN16246546, study PRJNA631951) | gut metagenome | biome: gut microbiome; feature: rumen; material: RS-attached | host: Bos | place: Iran: Karaj | collected 2018-10 | reverse complement strand
CGATTAACCTGATATCTGATAACGTCTTCCGCCATTTTCGGGATACCGAGCGTTATTCCAAAATCAAACGAAAGTATTTCGGCTGCGTCATTATCTCCCTCAGCAAGCACTACGCATACCGCGACCTTATAATCGCCGCGTTTTTCCACGGCTCCGCGGCTGCCGAAAAGCTCTCTGTTGCCGGTAAATCTCATATTCTGAACGTAAGTTTCCCCCGCTTTTACCGTCAGGTACGATACCGCGGTATCAAACGGAACGTCGTACGTATCAATATCCTTCAGACGAACGTTCGTGCTGTCCGGGCGGAATATATCAACGTTTATCTCAGTATGCGATCTTTCACTGTCGACCGGTCTGTAAACGGTTATATCGTGATCGGTATTGTTCTGTATTTTTGCCGTAACGTTTATAAGCGAATCGAAGCTGCAGCTGTCCGAATCAAACTGTACGGAAACGGTCACGCCGTCAAAATCCTTTTCAAAATACGGCTTTTCTTCTTCATAACCGTTATTTACCGGATGCGTCCTGAAATACGGTGCGGAAGTTATTAAATCAAACACCTCCCGTACCGAAAGTCCGGGCGCCTGCTGCACGGCGTCATAATCAGACGCCTCTACCGTAACGGGTACGGATCTGTCTCTGTCGTTGCACAAAAGCTTTGAATACTCAAATGCATATACCCATTCATCCGCGGCAAACGTCGCCCCATATTTCATCATCAGCCTGACGCTTCTGTCGCCGTACGGGTCTTCATAGATCAGAGTGCGTATGCCGTCGGCGGAAACCGTATCGGCTGATTTGATACTTTTGTCTTCGTCCGTTCTTTTTCTTACCGTCACGCTTATGCCGTCGTATTTTTTGCCGTCTTCATCCTTTGCCTGCGCTTTGTTTTCAAGGTAAAGCGTACAGCTTTCCGGAATGACCTCCGTGCCTCCCGCCGCGTTCTGATACGAACCCGGTAAATACCGCGTTATGCTTACGACCTCAAAGCCTTCCGGAAAATATGCGGGCAGAAGCTCGGCGTACGGGTCTAGTTTATACAGTTCTTCAAGCGTAGGATGTTCGACCACCGCTTCAAACTGTTCGCCGGACTCCGAATATTTCGGCTCGTCGCCCGTTACATCATCCGCGACCGTTATCTGCATATTATCGGCCGTATCCTCCGTTTTACCGACAGCCGGACCTTTGTCCGTGTTTTTGTTCCAGACCGTGTACGTCAGAAGAAACATGGAAAATACGAACAGACCGGCGACGGCGAGCACTGCCGCCGCGACGCTTAATACCGTGCGCACCCTCTGACCTCTGCCGCTGTTTTCGCCGCCGGATTCATACGCGTCCGCGGCGGTTTTATCGTTTATATCGCCGATTGCGCGATACAGCAGTTCATTTTTTTTCATTTATCAGTACCCTTCCTTACTCAAATACTCTTTAAGCTTCTTCTTCGTTCTGCTGACAGACATTTTTACCGCCGACAAGCCTATGCCGTACTTTTTTGAAATCTCGGTATACTTCATATTGTAAAAATATCTGCATAAGAATATCCGCCGCTGATCCACCGGCAGCTCTGCAAAGAATTTGTCAAGCAGTCCTGCCAGATACCTCTGCTCCACAGACGATTCCACGCCGTTATCGGATACGATGCAGTCGTCAAGCTCGTCAATAGACACCGTAACAGCGTCGCCTCCGCGCATTTTGCGGCCTCTTTTGCGGTATGCTTCAAGCGCGTTATACCTGGCTATCTTATAAACGTAGCCGCCGAGGTCGTCCGGCGTATCCGGCGGGATATTGTTCCAGACCGTAAAAAGCGTGTCCGATACGACTTCCTCCGCGTCTTCTCTGTTTTTTAAGATATTGTAAGCGATATGCCTGCAGGCGGCTCCGTAACTGAGCCTTAATTGTTCTATCGCTTGCTCGTCTCTTTTATTGAAAAGAGCTATTATCGTTCTGTCGTCCACCGGATCATCTCCTTTTCGCGTCCTTCACTGTTATAGTGACTGAAAGGGTACAAAAAGTCACTTGTTTTTTACAAAAAAGTGGCTGTTTAAAAACATCGACAAAAAATCGAGGCAATTAAACAGCTCGTTTTTTGCACATTTGCCTTCCCCTGTGGGGGAAGGGGGACCATTTATGGTGGATGAGGCTCGGGTGTTGATATAATAAACCCTTTGTTCTGCGGACTTCCGGCCTCATCCGTCACGCTTCGCGTGCCACCTTCTCCAACCGAGAAGGCTCTCAATGCGGCTCTCCACTATGTAGTGGGAGGAATAAAAACAAGCGGCAAATTTTTATGCTTGAAAAACCATAATTTGCACACAATTTACCTGTTTTTCTGCTTATTTACACAGAAAAAGGCTGTTTATCCGCCTAGTTTTCAAATTAGGTTTTTGAACAGCCCCTTTTTTTATTTTTTATTTTTTCTTTTTACTTATTATAATTACGACTACCATAACTATGATCGCGCAGGCGGATACGACGCCGGATATTATCCACACAAGAGCGGGATTGCTTTCTTTTTTGTCCTGATCCTGCTCTTTTTCCGTTTCCGTTTCGGTTTCAGTCTCCGTTTCCGTTTCAGTTTTTGCGTCCGTTATCTGTTCCGTTTCGGTCTCGGTTTCCGTTTCCGGTTTGGTCTCGGGTTCCGTTTCCGTTTCTGTTATCTCTTCTATTTCGCCGTTTAACACGCCCGTTATATATGCGGCTTTTTCATCCGCTTCCTCGGCTGTTTTGCTGAAAAGGATGTTATGGACGTACATAACGTCGCCTTCCGCCGCGGCGGTAAAGAAGTCAAGACGTATGCCCGTTGCCGTGCCTTTCCATTTGGAGATCTTCTCCGCGCTTATGTTCACGTACTCGTATTTTCCGGTGCGCTGGACTCTTCCGACCGCGGACTGTCCGCCCTCGGCGCCGCCGCCGTTTGCGCAGAAGAATATCTCCGTCATATACGCTTCGTGCGCGTTCGTCTCCGGGATCTTATAGACTACCGTTGCGATCTTGTACTCGTCCGCCGATATGTTCTCCGACGCGAACTGATAGCTTATATTAACGTACGGGTCGTTCGCTTTAAGCTCCGTCGCGGTGAGCTTCATATCGCCGTTTTCCCATTCCGCCGTGCACTCGTTCAAAGCGCCCGCCGTCGCGTCCGTATACGCTTTTGTCGGAAAAGACAGATTCGTCATATCTATCTCTACCCGCTCCGGTACCTCTATTTCAAATTTGCCCTGCTCCGCTCTTTCTTGCCCTATCGACAGGATCACGGAATTGTTTACGGAGCGGTCCGATCCGTCCGACGGGCTGTTTACGGTCTTTAACGTTTTATAATCGTTGCCGTTCGCTATCGTCATTGTAGTTGATCCGCCGCCGTCCACGAGGAACGCGTCGTACAGATCAAGGTCTTTTGCAAGCTGTGCAAGCGTTGACGTGCTGGCGCCGACAGAATAGCCTTTTTGTCTTCCGTCTATCGTTATCATAACGACTTTTTTGTCTACGGTATAGCCTAAAATGGTCGACGGGTAGTTCGTTCCCTCTCCGACGCCGTTACCCGTGAGCTTGCCGTTTCTTACAAACGGTATATGTCCGCCCACGCAGTTTGTAACTCTTTGCCACGTCTCCGAATTGCCTTCTTTATCGGTAACGGTGCACGTTATATTTATTTTATCGCCTACGTTGAATTCGTTTATATACGGTACTCTGTTTCCGCGCGCGGTAAGCACCATCTGATTTTCTTTTATAAGCGGCGGATCGGCATCGTCCGGGCCGTATATCGCCTTCAGCGTTCCGGTAATGTCCATGCCGTGGCACATTTTATAATCGCCGTCAAATTCGATCAGGATCTCGTACGCGTCGTCAAGCGCGAATTTATTTATCCCCTTCATCGCTTTGTCCGTATAAACGACGAGTGCGTTGTTCGCGGGCAGCCTGTTTATACCGTCCGCCTTTACTTCCTTGCCGGTGTTTTCGTCCTTTATCACGACGGCCGCCTGCGGCGTGCCCATTACGGGAACGAAATCGTCCGTCACGCCGAAAGACTGGAATTCGCCCTCGTACGGTGTCTCCTGCACCATGTGAGCCGTTGAATATATCTCACCGTCCGACATATTGAAGCCGCGGGAGACGGGAAAACTCTTTTTCACAACGGCGTCGGAATATCCGCCGTATTTCGTGCCGCTGCCCTCGACTCTCGCGTGGGCGTACGTCACCATCCACATATCGCCGTTCACGCCGGCTATCGCGGTCTTGCCGTTTTTCTTCGAGGTAAACGCGGTCATCACGCTTTTCGTCGTTGCGAGCTTAACCGCGCAGTCGTTTGAATATACGACGTCAAAATATAGATCTCTCTGCGCCAGATCAAACTCGATCACGTTTATTTTCTGCTGTTTATACGGCGACTCCGCCGGCACTTCGATATAGTATCTGGTAACGCCGGGATAGATTTCCGTCGTGTTGCGGAAAGTTTCTCCTTTGAGCTCTCCCAGAGCGCCGGCCGCCGCTGTCAATAAGCACGCCAGAACAAGTACGGTCGATAAAATTCTTGGTTTTCTCATATCCTTACCCTCAATAAAATCTGATCAGATGTATTATATCATCACACCGGAAAAAAGTCAATACGGATACAAAAAACACACCGCAAAATATGCAGTGTGTTTTTGTTTTTTGTGTTGCGCCGACTGTTGTATATCAGTCTGCGGTCATACCGGAACGCTCGATACCCTGGATAAGATATCTCTGGCAGAACAGGTAGATCACTACCAGCGGAGCCATTATCATAAGTCCGCAGGTGTTTCTTATAGCCGCGTTATACATCGACGAGCCGGCGTACGTTATATTCAGCGATTCGGGTATCGCTATAACGTTTTTCATCAGCACCATCGACGTTCTTGTGAAGAACAGCGACGTATAGAACGTATCCGTCCATTGCCATGAGAACGCAAACAGGAATATCGTTATCATCATAGGAACGGACAGCGGCAGTATTATCTTGACAAACGTCTTGAATATGCCGGAACCGTCTATGTAAGCGGATTCCTCCAGCTCGTTCGGGACGCCGCGGTAGAACTGTCTCATCATAAATATATACAGACCGTTCTTGAACGCAAGACCCGTTGCCGAAAGCATTGCGAGCGGTATATAGGTATTCGTCAGGTTGATGCTCGTTACGCCGCCGGTGATGTTGAGCTGCGGCAGCCATCGCGATCCGCCGCCGAGAAGCTGTATGATACCGAGTACGTCAAAGTAGCGGAATTTCATGAACAGCGAGAGCTGCAGCGTCTGGTGCGGGATTATCATTGAGAATATAACGAGTAAGAACAGTATCTTGTTGCCCTTGAATTTGAACTTTGCAAGACCGTAGCCGATCATGGCGCAGACGAAAGTCTGAAGCAGAGCCGCCAAGATGGACAGCACAGCCGTGTTGCCGACCGCCTGCATATACTTGTTTTCCAAGAATATGTATTTATACGTGTCAAGCGTGAAGTTCTTGGGTATGAGTTTTACCGTTGCGTCAACAAAGTCATCCGGGCCCATAAAGGACGAGGAAACTTTCGTAAAGAACGGGAACAGGATTATGTATGCGATACCGATGAGTATCACGTAGCGGAAAATTGCCCAGACAACTTTCGTTAAAAAGTTTTTGGTCAAGAATTTCGCTTTCATTCTCTGCCAGAACGGAGTTCTGTCAAATTCCACCTTTATGGTGTTCTTCGTCTCTCTTTTAACTCTGGGTTCAGTCTGTGAATTATTCATGATATCACCTCCTTAATCCCTTCTCTGGTAGAAGACGAACGCGCTCATCAGAAGCGCCGCCAATATGACCGCCACTATGACTATGGCGAAGTATATCCACGCCATAGCGACGGAGAGCGTATCTTTACCGGCTTCGCCGTAAACCTGGTTAATATACGACATAACGGAGTTCGTTGACGACGTGAACGCGTCTATTATCGTATATATGAAGTTGACAAGGATCATCGGGCTTATCATCGGGAAGGTTATCTTCCAGAAGGTCTCCCAAGCGGACGCGCCTTCAACGTTGCAGGATTCGTAAATGGCGGGGGATATAGACTGTAAGCCTGCCAGGAAGATAAGCATCTGAACGCCCGAACGGTTTACAATGTTGTAAATGTTGTTCAGTATTGACGAAACGTATTTTGCCATTCCGCCGCCTATCTTCATGTTTGAGAACAGATATTCAATATCCATCGCCGATACGATTTCCGCAACGCTTGTAGTTTGCGCGGCGTTTGTACCGATGCCCTCCGTATCCGACATATAAGTCATTAAGCTCGTGTTGCTCGTATCTATCTGTGCGATAAGACCGGTGGATAATATAACCGGAACGAAGAATATCGCACGGAACGCGGCTCTGCCCACCATTTTCTGGTTGAGCAGAACTGCGATGAACAGCGAGAATATCAGTATTGCGGGAACGTCAAGAACAAGCTGTCTTAAACCCGCGGTGAGTATCTGGCTGTAGTTCGGATCCGAGAACAACGCTTCGCGGTAGTTGGCTAAACCCGCCCAGACAAGCTGGTAGGATTCGCCGGCGTTTATTCTTTCTATCGTGGTGACGCTGTATAAGAAAGATTCAAATACTACGGGGAGATATATTACTATAAATCCGATTATGAAAGGGAGCGTGAACAGGTAGCCGCCGCGCGCAGTCTTCTTTTCCAGCGAATGGACTTTTCTGCGCTTTTTCTTCGCGGGGGTCGCTGCAAGCTTTACTTCAGCTTCTTTATTCATTATTCAGCCTCCTTTTCTGCATAGTATGATACGAATCCCAACGGGGCGATCTCTCCGTCATAGCCGTCTACGGTTACGGCGTAGTTGTTGTAGTTTAAAATGAACGTCTTGCCGTTTTCGTAAGTCACGCGGACTATCTTGCCGTTGTTGACTATATCTTCGGGATTTACGTCGTCCCCTATGGATTCTTCACCGGACTCTTCCGGTTCTTCTTCGGCTTCGGACACGGCTTCCGTCTCCGCCTCGGTCTCTTCTTCCGTTACGACCTCCACTGTGGTTTCGCCTTCGTTTCCGAGATCCTCGGGTTCGACCGTTACGGCTTCGTCCGTTGTGTCTTCCGCCGGTTCTTCCGTTACTTCGTCAGCAGTCTTTGCTTCTTCCAAAGCACGGGATTCGCTTTCTTCTTCAAGTCTTCTCTGTTCGTCTTCCTCACGCTCTCTGATCTCCTCAGCCGTAAGTACGCGAACGCCCTTGATGAATTCGTGGTTTACAATGATCTTATCCTGAACGTCTTTCAACGCTTCATTCAGGATCTTGTATTTTTCAACAAGACCGGATTCCGCCCAGATCTTGAAGTTGACCGAGTACATCTTCTTGTATTCGGTGTCTTTCTTTAAGATATCCGTATTCTCGTAAGCTAACAGGAAGTACGGAACGGCGCCGTTTTCGATCGCCTTCAGCATTTCCTGATCTATATCGCCCGCCATGTTGAGCGACGTGCCGGCGAACTGTACGTAACCGTGGAGCACCATGCCCATGAACGGTATCGCCTCGCTCGTCCGCAGGTACTGGCTGGAATCAAGCGGTATATCGAGTATGTAATCCGAGTTCTTTACCGCGTACAGGTTACCGCCGTTTACCATTACCTTGCCGAAGTCTTCCTGCATCTTTGCAAGCAGCTCCATTACAAGGCTCTTGCTGTCGTCTCTGTTGTACGCGTCCTTCTTGTCGAAGTCGGAGTTCAGATCGGAGCCGAGCGTGCCGGCGGATATACCGGACGGAGCGTATTTCAGAAGTTTAGGCGCCATGTGCTCATAGAAGTGCATGAACACGGACGTTGATACGAGGTTCGGACCCCATCTTCTCGTCATCTGGTACGCCGGATCGTAGTAATACGTTCTCGGATAACGGTTATCCATCGTCTTTGCGGCGTGCTTCTTATAGGAGAAGCCGTCGAACAGTTTGGTCTTGAGCAAATACGTGAACTCAAATTCGGGGAATATTTCAATTCCCTTTTCGTTGGCGTACTTCATAAGGTCTTCAAATCCCTTGTTGCCGCCGACTTTCTTCTCCCACTTGACGTTATAAGGCACCGTGGCGTTAAGACCGCCGTTCGCATAGCCCGTCAGCTTGAACTTGATGTTCGTTATGCCTTCGCCTTCAAGCTGTTCGTACATAGCCTTTATATCGTCAAACGAGGTAAGAGGTTTCTTTACGGTTACAGGTACGGAGAGTACCGTATCTTCCGTCTCTATCGTACCGAGAGTCTCGAGTATGAGCGGGATATCGGATTTTATCTCGTCCGCTTTGAGTCTTTCTATCTGACCGGTGGATTCAAGGTAGTAACGGCAGGCGTTGACCATGCCCATGTAATCCGCGGAGTAGAATTTGGATTCCGTATCCGTCTTGCCCTCGTCTTCAAGGCTCTTGTAGTAGTCGTTTACCTTTTCGGTATCTGAGAGCATGAAATACTTGACCGTGTAGTTGCCTGTGTATTTTCTCTTTGCGGAGACCGTCCACATCGCGTCGTCAGCCGCGGAGCCCATCGCCTCTCTCAAGCTGTAGGAGTCCGTCGGCCTCGGGAAGAACTTGGTCTGCACCGTGCTGTAAATGTGCGTCGATCCGCCGCCGTTGACCGTCGAGATCTGCGCTAACGCGTCGCCCTCCGTCAGGATAGCGAAGTATCCTCTGTTGTCCGTCACTATGGTGGACTTCATTTCGGTCTTGGTCTTGATCCAGTAACCGTACTGGTCCTGGTACCATTCTTCCTCGGGAAGATCTACCGTGACCGCCTTGACAGTTCTGCTGTAGTAGTTTTCAACAACGCCGTAGACCGGCATCCTCATCGTCTGGCGGTGCGCCGGATCCGTCGTGTAGTACGCGTAGTCCGGGCCGTAGACGTTTGCGGTAATATTCAGCGGTTTCGTTATATCCTCAAATCTCGTCAGCGTACCGCTGCCGTCCGGGATAAACGTGAAACCGGAATTCGTGCTGTTGCCGCAGCCGAACCACGGGTTGACCTGAAGGTAATCGAGCGTGTAGACGTTTTCGTCAAAGCTTATGCTGTTTGCCGCAAGCGTCTGAGTTATACCGTCTTCGTCAAGCGTGTACTCTATCGCCATTCTGAACAGAGGCTGGGACGCCGCCGCGACCTCAAATTCTGTTATATCGTGGTCGTAGTCGAGCTCTTCGTAGCTGTAATCGGGCGCGTACATTTTGATGTACTGCTCCAGCATATTGAACTCTCTGTCCTTCGTATCCGTGCCGAGCACCCATACGAACGGATATTTTTTAAGTATCGGCCACTGGGAGAGCATCTGGTCACGCTGGCTCTTCGTTATCGTGGGGTCGTTTATGTTCTTAGGCGAGTAGAAGCCCTGTTCAAACTTACCTAAAATGAACGCCTGCTGTGATTCAGCCAGCTCCGCAACGTTATTACGCATAGGCTCAATGATCATTTCCTGGAAACGTTCGTCCGTTATCATCTGCGGAACGAGCCATCTCGTCTGTGATTTACCGAGCGTATATTCAACACGGACACCGTTCTTGATATTCTTTACGACTATCTGCTCACGCAGCGCGGCTTCCGTATAGCTGTTATACACCGTTGTTTTTGAGCCTGTTGTGAACTGGAGTATTATCTGCGACATCAGCTCCGCCTTGGTGTCCGCGGAACCTTTTGTCGAGCCTATGTCATACGGGTTGGAGAACAGGATCTGGCCGGTCCTCTTGTCTTTTAACGCTATCTCGCCGTATGACGCGCGGACGTAAAGCTGATAGTTTTCATTTTCTATCCTCAGCTTCATATCCTTCAGTTTGTCTTCCGGAGTTTTGTAGACGACCTTGAGTATGTCTATGCTCATATCGTCGCGTCCGTTTTCGTCTTCAGTATCTTCGGTCTCTTCCTCTTCGGTCGCTTCAGCCGATTCTGCATATACCGGCATATTTACCGTGAATATAACGGTGAACACGCTGACCAACATTAAGAAGGCAAGTAAGGTTGAGAGTATTTTTTTCATATTTTCTTTTCCTCCCATCCTTTCTAAATTCGGTACGACAGCTCTGTGACGACGTTTGCCACAAAACCGACGATCTTCTGTATAAGGTTCGTGAACAGAAGCGCTACGAACATTATGAACGCCATACCAACGATAGTACCGGCTGACGTGAGAATGTTTTTGATGAATGAATAGTCGTGAGTTACCTGTGAGCCGAAGAATATCAGCATACCGACCCATACCCACATCACGCCTACGATAAGCGTGAGCACCTTGCCTTCGGAGAGGCTCAGTACGTGCGACAGAAGCGTCTGCGGTATGATGCACAGCGGTATCGGAACGAGCGCGTAGCACGTTGCGATGAAGATGTCCTTCAGGCTTCCTTCACCTTCAAACAGCGTTGTCAGACACCAGTTTGAAAGTACCCAGAGTCCTACCGGAACGACTATTGAGATTATCTGTCCGAATATGCTCTGATAGCCCCTGCTCGGATTGAACAGGTACGAGGTTCCTATGCCGTTGTACGTGAACGCCGCTATCGCTATCGCCAGCCACGTCAAGGCGCCTCTTACTGAACCTCTCTTCTCGTGCTTCAGATCCCAGAAGCCGTCAAACGGGTGCATCATAAGGTGGAAGGCGAAGATGACCTCTTCTCCGTACGACCTTCTGCCGCCCGGTCTCGTTGCGACCTCTTTGTTCCTCTTGCCGACGAAGCGGAAGAAGAAATACAGACCTACGACTACTACTACGATGACCAGCGGTACGACAAGCGCGTATTTAGCGACCCAGTTCTTTCTGTACTGCTTGAACGCCGTGGAGTAGTTTGACGTTTCGTACGCCGCCTCGTACATCTTCATGGCTTCCTTGTAGTCGCCCTCTCTGTAATAGGCTTTGCCTATACCGACGTACGCTTCGTCAAAGTTGTTGTTTCTCATGAGGATGCCTCTCCAGTTTTCGGCAGCCTCGTCATAATTTAAGTTCTTCTGGTTTTCCAGAGCGCTTATAAGGATGTTTCCGTATTCCGTTCTCTTGAAAACCGTTATATTGTCCGCCGTGTTGTCAAGCACGAGCAGATCGTTGCCTTTATAGACTATACCGTTCACGGTCTCCATGTTGCCGAGCTGTGAACCCTGGTCGCCGAATACGAACATCAGGGAGCCGTCCTCGTCATACGTGAACACCTTTGATCTCGTTTTGTCTATGATGCTCCACGTTCCCATAGGTCCTAACGCCACGTCGACGATCTTTGAAGGACCGTAGATGTTGGAGCTTGTGGAAGCGGAGTAGTTTATCCTGACCTCACCGGACGGCGGATAGAAGCCGTTTCTCTTTAAGATCTCGTCGCCCTGGGTGTTCAGCATCTTTACAGGCGCGTATTCACCGGATTTTGATTTGCCGGTTATCGCGGACTGCTGCGCGCCTTCGTCCAGGTTGATGTTGGTAACGTAGATCATACCGTTGTCGTCTATCGTTATGTTCTCATACTCGGACGAGACCGTTCTCTGCTGCTGGTCTATCTGTTCCTGAGTCTGGAATCTTCTCCAGAAGATCTGCCAGGCGGAGAGCGGAGCTTTCTGCGCTCCTATGAAGCCCTGGAACGTTCCGTCGCTGTCCATCGCTATGATACCCTGGTAGGTAGAGGATGAAACGACGTACATTCTTCCGGATCTGTCTACCGCTACGGCTTTAGGACGGTAGAGGTCGTCTACCGAGAACTCGTCGGCTATCGGCTTTTCAACTATCCTGACGTAATTGGCGTCACGGTCGAATATTACTATTCTGTTGTTGTCCGTATCGCAGACGTAGATGTTCGTCTCCGTTACGAATACGCCCTGCGGGTTGTTGAATTTATCCTGTATGCCCTGGCTGTTTACGAATTTTTCTATGTAATAGCGGAGCTTATATCTTTTGTTCAGCACCACTATCCTGTTGTTGCCCGCGTCCGCTATGTAGACGTTTTCCTTGTCGTCCACGAATATGTCGGACGGGTTTTCAAGCGCGGGCGATATGCCCATCGTGTCGCTTGTTACTATCTCGTCCGGAACGAAGGCGTCCGGAGACTCCATCATATTTCCGTTTATATCGTACGTATACGATTTATAGGAATAATATGCTGACGTTATCGGCGCCAATACGAGCAGGATGACGAATGCGACTGCGGCGGCTCTGATAATTTTATTCATT
>JAEEGJ010025414.1_pt1 | contig 12141 bp, 8 predicted proteins | sample 8958761 | NCBI WGS metagenome assembly JAEEGJ01 (sample SAMN16246546, study PRJNA631951) | gut metagenome | biome: gut microbiome; feature: rumen; material: RS-attached | host: Bos | place: Iran: Karaj | collected 2018-10 | reverse complement strand
ACAAAAAATCGCAGAATTCTATCAAATTCTGTGTTATAATATGTATATGGCTAAAAAGAAATTTAATCTGAATATAAAAGTTGCTTACGATGCACCTGTAACTTTGACCTTTGTGATTGTTTCTGCAATTATCTTTCTATTAAATATGCTTCTGGCAAAAAGCGGGAAGGTGGCAGGATTCGAGAAAATCTTTGCTTCTCCTACCAGTCAGGCGGGAGGCTTGCCTTTTATCGTAAAGCAGCCGGTGTCTTACCTGCGTCTTCTTTTTTATATTTTTGGAGCTGCGGCTGGCGGGGCTTCAGTGCTTTTTACTAATTTGATTTTAATTATGCTGCTTGGGCCTGCAATGGAAGAGCGTTATGGTTCTACCATTATCGGTATTATGATTTTCGTGTCGGCTTTGTTTTCCGGCGTTTTAAATGCCTGTTTCTCGTCTGATAGTCTGATTGGCGCGGTGCCGGTTGTTTGCATGATGATATTTTTGAATGCCTTTATGTCCTTTTCAAAAAAGAAGTTTCCTTTGTCCTTTGCGGCAGTAATGGTATTTTTTGTTCTGCTTCAGATTTTCAGCGGGGCGGGAGCTGTGCAAATCATCATCTGCATTGCAGGCGGATTATGCGGAAGTCTCTTTGCTTTCCTGACATCTCCAAAAGTGAAGGCAGAAAAAAAGGCTTCTAAGTCAGGCGGAAATGGCAGCGGAGGAGGGCTTTTGAGTCGGGCAGAAAAAGTTGCCTATGCCGAAGAACTTGACCGAAACAGTCCGCGCAACAAGAAGCCTTCTTATGATGATGACGAAACGACTGTAGTCGGAACACTTAAGTTCTAAATCTCCAACTTTCATAGAGAAAAATTCAATCGTTCTCCTTAGGTCGTGGTATAATTTAATAAAACGAAATAAAGGAGAACTCCATGCATTACAAAAACTTCAAAACCGTAACCTACTGCGTTGCCGGCTGGGTAAATCGTATCACAGAAGAAGAACTTCGCGAGCAGGCTGATTTTCTGCAGAAATATGTTGGCATAGATAAAATCTATCTGGAAACTTACCGCGACGAGTTTGCTAAAAAAGAACAGCTGGATATGTTCAAGCGAGTAATGAAGGATTATGGAATAGAAGTGTCTGGTGGAATTACAACCGTTACTCCAGACTTAAATGAAAGTGATAAAAAACGTCAGCGTCTTTTCAATACCTTCTGTTACTGTAATGAACCTATGCGTGCACGTCTCAAGGAAGTAAGCGAATACACCGCAAGTCAGTTTGATGAGTTTATTATAGATGATTTCTTTTTTACACAGTGCCAGTGCGAAGACTGTATCCGCGAAAAAGGCAACCGTAGCTGGGAAGAATTCCGTCTTGAAAAGATGATGGAAGTTTCCCGTGACCTTATTATTGGCCCTGCCAAAAAGGTTAATCCTAAAGTTCATATCATAATCAAATATCCAAACTGGCGCGAAAGCTTTGCGCAGACCGGCTACAATCCGGGGCAGCAGCCAGCAATTTTTGATTCAATTTATACTGGAACTGAAACCCGTCACGGGGCTCAGACAGATCAGCACTTGCCGCGCTATTTGAGTTATTCGCTTATGCGTTATTTTGAAAGCGTGGCACCTGGACGGAATGGTGGCGGCTGGTTTGATCCTTTTGACTGCGACCGAATAGATACATATCTTGAGCAGGCTTATCTTACAGCCTTTGCTAAGCCAAAGGAAATCATGATGTTCTGCTGGCCGGCTCTCGCTGGAAACAGACGTGCAACTCCGCTTGGATTTATGTATTCAAAACTTGATGCGATTGTAGGGCAGCTTGGAGAACCTGTCGGACTTAAAACTTATATCCCTTTTAATTCTCAGGGCGAAGATCATCTGGAAGATTTTCTTGGTATGATTGGTGTACCTATGGAGCCGGTTTGCGAGTTCCCGTCTGATTGTGAAAAACTTTTGCTTACAGCTTCTGCTCTTAAGGATGAAAAGATTATCGAAAAAATTGAAGCCTTTGTACGAGACGGTGGAAATGCAATTGTAACAAGTGGCTTTGTGATTGGTGCCTTGAAAAAGTGGCCGGAGCAGTTTGGACAACTAACGGGTGTTAGTTATCGAGAACGCACTCTTACAGCCGATGAGTTCCATTATAATATCAACGGTAATTACAGAACTGCTTATGTAAAGTCAGCTATGCCGATTACTTTCCCTTCTATTGAACACCGCAATAATGCAACCTGGTCTGTTATGAATGCGGGGCACGGTGAGTATCATGAAAGCATTTTGTGCTACGATACCTACGGTAAGGGGAAACTAACAATTCTAAATGTTCCTGATATGCCATCTCGTCTTTATGATTTGCCTGTACCTGTACTTACTCAGATTCGTCAGGAACTGGATGTCTGCAGCCTTACTATTGATGGTGGGGCAGGAGTTTCGCTTTTTGCTTATGATAATAAGACCTTTGGTCTTTACTGTCATACCTGGGATGGTTGTGTACCACAGGAATTTGATATTCATGTAAAGGGAGAAGTAAAAGAACTTCGCCGCCTTTCTGATGGTTCTAAGCCAATGCCTTGGGACAAAGTTTCGCTTGAACCAGTAGGTGTTCGCAAAATCAATATGCATTCAGAAGAAAAAGAAACTCTGTTCCATGTAAGAGTTCAGCCAGGAGATTTCAATTTCTTTGAGATTAAATGACGAAATCCTCATTTTCTGATAAACTGTCCTCATGAAGAAAACAAATGCAATGCGCATCCTTGATGGACTTGGAATCTCTTACGAAACTGCAGAATACGAAGATGACGGTGAGCACGAACTTGCAAAAGGCGCTGCTCTCCGTCTTTCGGAAAAACTCGGTGTTGCACCAGAAACAGTTTTCAAGACAATCGTGATGCGCACAGAAACTAAAGAAATCTGTGTATTCTGCCAGAGTGCAGAATCAGAAATAAATCTCAAGAAAGCTCGCCAGGCTGCTGGCTGCAAAGAAATAAATCCTGTTCGTCCGGAAGAACTTTTGGCTCTTACCGGCTATATCCGTGGCGGTTGTACACCAATCGGTATGAAAAGAAAATTCCGCACTTTTATAGATGAAACAGTAATTCTCCATGATAAGGTCTGCATCAGTGGCGGGCAGCGTGGAGTTCAAATCAAAATTGCACCAGATGATTTGATAAAAGCAACAGAAGCAACAGTTCTGGATTTAGAGTTATAGCATTAACACACAACTGCAGGCTTGTAGTTGTGTTGTTTCATTTTAAAATATCCATTAAAATCAAATTGAAAAATGAGTAACTAAAAACAAGGAGACCGCACTATGGCAAAGACATTCGATGACAAAAAAATCATTTATACTATGGATAGAGTTACCCGCTCATACGGAACTAAAGTTGTCCTTAAAGATATCAGTATTTCATATTACTATGGTGCGAAAATCGGAGTAGTTGGACCTAACGGTTCTGGTAAATCTTCTCTTTTTAAGATTCTTGCTGGTAAAGATACAGATTTCGCAGGTGAAACTTCTCTTGCACCTGGCTACACAATCGGTTACCTCGAGCAGGAGCCAGAACTTGAAGCAGGTAAAACTGTAATGGAAATTGTAAAGGAAGGTGTAAAACCAATTACAGACCTTCTTGCAGAATTCGATAAAATCAACGAAGCCTTTGGCGACCCGGATGCAGATTTTGATAAGCTCTGTGCCCGTCAGGGCGAGGTTCAGGAAAAGCTTGATGCCCTCGATGCCTGGAACCTCGATAACAATCTTGAACTTGCTATGGACGCTCTCCGCTGTCCTCCTGCAGACCAGGTTGTAGACGTTCTTTCCGGAGGTGAGCGCCGTCGAGTTGCTCTCTGCCGCCTTCTTCTTCAGAAGCCTGATATTCTCCTTTTGGACGAACCTACAAACCACCTGGATGCAGAAACTGTAGCCTGGCTGGAAAAACACCTTCATGATTACCCTGGAACAGTAATCGCCGTAACCCACGACCGCTACTTCCTTGATCAGGTTGCCGGCTGGATTCTCGAGCTCGACCGCGGCGAGGGCTATCCTTTCAAGGGTAACTACTCAAGCTGGCTTGAACAGAAAAATGCCCGTCTTGCCCAGGAAAATAAAAATGAATCTGCCCGCCAGAAGGAAATTCAGCGCGAGTTGGAATGGATTCACATGGGTGCCAAGGGACGTCAGGCAAAGCATAAGGAACATATCACACGTTATAACGAGCTTATGGCTCAGGAAAGCAAAAAGCAGCTTAAGGATACACAGATTTCTATTCCAGCCGGTCCACGCCTTGGCGGTCAGGTAATTGATATTGATAATCTTACAAAGTCTTTCGGCGACAAACTCTTGTTTGAAAACCTAAACGTACATATTCCGGCCGGTGCCATTGTTGGTATCGTCGGACCAAACGGTGCCGGTAAAACAACACTTTTCAAGATGATTGTAGATGCGGCCGGTCTTGAAGGCGGCGAAAAACCTGATTCAGGAGAAATCAAAGTTGGTCAGACAGTTAAGCTTGTTTACGTTGACCAGATGCGAAGCGGTCTTGATATGGATAAGACTGTATACGAAACCCTTGGTGGTGGCGGAGACCTGGTAAAGCTCGGCGCTGTAGACGAAAAGGGTAGAGCCCTCGAAGGTGGTGTTCGCGAAGTAAACGCCCACGCCTACTGCGGCTGGTTCAACTTCAATGGTCCTGATCAGAACAAAAAGGTAAGCGTACTTTCCGGTGGTGAACGCAACCGCCTCAACCTTGGTATGATGCTCAAGGAAAGCGGAAACGTACTGCTTTTCGACGAACCTACAAACGACCTGGACGTAGAAACAGTCCGTGCTCTGGAAGAAGCCCTGGAAGACTTCGCTGGTTGTGCCCTTGTAGTAAGCCACGACCGCTGGTTCTTAGACCGTATCTGTACACATATTCTTGCTTTTGAAAATAATTCAGAAGTACGCTTCTTTGAAGGTAACTGGTCTGAGTATGCGGAATGGAAGCTCAAGGAATTCGGTGAAGACGCCGGAGTTCCAAAGAGAACAGTTTATAGAAAGCTCAGTAGATAGACCCTGAAACAAGTTCAGGGTGACTGTCATGTCATGCTGAACTTGTTTCAGCATCTCATATTTATTCAATAATCAGAGATTTTTCTGACTTACATAATCTTCATACTTCTATTATATTTAGGGTATGAAGATTTCTTTTTATAAACCAACAAAAAAAATACTCTGTTTAATGTGCTTCGTTGTTGCGGCTGTTTCCTGCAATGGAAAAAGCAAAAAAAATACTACAGCCGATACCGGCAATTCAATGTCTGCAGCCTTTATGAAGGCTCAGAATAATAAGACAAGCGACAAAACTGCCGTAGACCGCATAAGCTATAATAAAAATATTGCAATTAAGGATACCGCTTCAAAGACTTTTACTGAGGTTAAAGCAAAGGATTTGGTTCGGAATATGAAAACAGGCTGGAATCTTGGTAATACGATGGATGCAACCGGTGGTAAACACGACCTTACTTCAGAAATCAGCTGGGGCCAGCCTTATACTACAAAAGCAATGATAGATGGCCTTGCCGCTTCCGGAATAAAAACACTTAGAATTCCTGTTTCCTGGAGCCATCATATAATTGATGCTGATTATACAATCGATCCAAAATGGATGAGCCGTGTAAAAGAAATTGTAAACTGGGCAATAGACGACGATATGTATGTCATTATCAATATTCATCATGATAATTTTGGTAAGAACGAAAAAATGCCGCCTCTTGCCGGCTTCTATCCGTCTGACGAAAACTTTGAAAACTCTGCAAATTTTGTATGTAATATCTGGGCTCAGATAGCTCTTGCTTTTAATAACGGCTACGATGAGCATCTTGTTTTTGAGGCAATGAATGAGCCCCGTCTTTGCGGCACAAGTGAAGAATGGTACTACAATGTTACTTCTGCAAAATCCCTTGCCGCTATGAAAAATCTGAATAAACTGAATCAGGCAATTCTTGATGTAATTCGTGCAAGCGACGGAAATAATAAAAAGCGTCTTGTAGCCTTTCCTTCTCTGCAGGCTTCTCCTGATTCTGCCTTTGCCGGCACCTTTAAGATGCCTCAGGATTACGATTACCGCACCGACCGCCTGATTGTTTCAGTGCATATGTATACTCCATACAGCTTTGCAATGGAGTCGCCGGGAATCAGAGATTATTCAGCAAATGTAAAAAAAGAGTTTACCTCTATTTTTAAGCGCCTGAATGATACTTTTATTTCTAAAGGCTATGCAGTTTACATCGGCGAATACGGTGCTACAAACAAAAATAACTTGAAAGACCGGGTTGCCTGGTTCCACGATTTTATAAAAGAATCTTACGCCTACGGAATGCCCTGCATTCTTTGGGATAACGGAGTATGGCAGGTAGAAAATGATGATTATAATGAGCATTACGGTTACTATAATCGAACGAATCAAACCTGGTATTTTCCAGAAATTATAGAGGCTATTACACAGGAGATACAATAATGAGCTTTAGAAAAGATTTTGCATGGGGAGCCGCTACAGCTTCTTTTCAGATTGAAGGAGCATGGAATGAAGACGGAAAATCACTTTCAATATGGGATGAATTCTGTCACAGAGGCGGAAAAATAATGGATAATTCAAATGGAGATATAGCCTGCGACCATTATCACCGCTATAAAGAAGATGTAAAGCTTATGGCAGACCTGGGGCTCAAAGCATATCGTTTTTCTATTGCCTGGACTCGAGTACTTCCTGATGGTACCGGCAAGGTTAACGAAAAAGGTCTTGAGTTTTACTCTAATCTCGTAGACGAACTCTTAAAATATAATATCACGCCTTATATTACTTTATATCACTGGGATTTACCTTATTGTCTGCAGCTTAAAGGCGGCTGGACAAATCCGGATAGTCCTCTCTGGTTCGAAGAATATACTACTGCGGTTGCAAAAAAACTTGGTGACCGCGTAAAAAATTATATTACCTTCAACGAGCCTTCTGTATTTATGGGCTGCGGTTGTTTCCTGGGAGAACATGCTCCAGGCTATACTCTCAGTACAAGAGACCTTCTCCATATGGGACATAACATTCATCTTGCTCACGGAAGGGCAGTGAAGGTGCTCAGAAATCTTGTGGCAGATGCAAAGGTTGGAATTACTCTTGCAACAATGCCTGCCATTCCAGTTTCAAAAAAAGATGAAGAGAGAGCTTATGAAGAATATTTCGGCTGCTCTCTGGGAGGCTTCTTCTGGACAGATTCTTACTGGGCAGATCCAATCGTGTTTGGAAAATATCCGGAAAGCCTTCTCAAAGAAGCAGGAGAGATGTTCCCTGCCTTTACTGAGGAAGATATGAAGCTTATCAGCCAGCCTATAGACTTTTTAGGACAGAATATTTATCAGGCAAGATATGTTGGAGAATATGAACGCGCACCTGGTACTCCGCATACAGAAATCGGCTGGGATACTTATGATGCCGCCCTTGAGTGGGGTGTAAAGCATTTTTATAAACGCTGGAAGCTCCCTATCTACATAACAGAAAACGGACTTTCCTGCCACGACTGGGAAAGCTTAGATGGCAAGGTGCATGACCCAAACCGTATAGACTTTTTACACCGCTATCTACGCGGGCTCAAGGCTGCGGCAGACAGTGGCTGCGATATTTGCGGATATTTCCAGTGGTCCTTCATGGATAACTTTGAATGGGCCAAGGGCTATAATCCGCGCTTTGGAATGGTTTTCTGTGACTACAAGACACTGAAGAGAATCCCAAAAGATTCCGCTTACTGGTATAAAGAAGTGATTGAAACAAATGGAGAAAATTTGTAACAAAACTTAATTTGCTTCCGTTGCGAATCTGCACAAAATACGGTTCACAATTTTTACTGGTAAAAATAAAGAGTTTTGACATTCGTCAAAACTCTTTATTTTTTTAATGGCATCCGCCAAAATGGTTCACATGTATTTTGTACATCTTCTCCACTCGCGCAAATTAAGTTTTCCGTACACTTTTACAAATATTTCAACATTTCTTTACTTGCCGGAATTTTATTTTGAGCGCATCCTGTTGTAAATTCCATAAAGTTTGATTTTCTTGAAGTAAAGGCATCCCATTTTGGTAATGGTTGTCCGTTCAAATCAAATCCATTTGGATTTCCTGTCTTTATGAAGTTACATAGGTAATCACACATCTGCCGTGCTACATCGTAGTGAACTCCGGAGAATGGTCTCCAGCATTTTGCAAGTGTTTCGAACCAGAACCAGAGATCAACAGAATGGAACTTGCCCGGGTGATCCCAGCCAGGAATCGGAACATCGAATTTGTAGCAGTAATTCTGGAGTTTCAGGCCTTTAGCTTCTTCCTCTTTCATTAATTTTCGAATACCCATTTCAACGGCATGAAGACCACCGAATATAAATTCATCAGTTGTAAAACCTGTAAGAATAGGAACTGGAGTACATTTGTTATCTTTTACAAGGTCGTAAAGCTGTCCTTTGTTAAACTGCTCATCAAAAACTGGTGTCCAGCTGGCAATGGATTTGTTGTAACCACCCCATTCATCCCATTTTTTACGCAACTGGTCTGTAGTAAGCTTTCTTGCTTCTGCCAGTGATTTACAGCCACAGAATTTAAAAAACTCTACGCCAATTTCTTCTGCTTCTTTTACACTTCTTTTTGGGAAAATGTCCGGCATATGAGGAGTGTAAATAAGACCGCTGTCTACAATAGCCCGCTTAAAATACTTGCGGCTTTCTTTGTTTGCAATATGAAACATAACGCTTCCGGCACCTGCAGACTGGCCGCCAATGGTAATGTTGTTTTTATCTCCACCAAAGGCTTCGATGTTTTCGTATACCCACTTCATTCCTGCCTGCTGGTCCTGAAGTCCCATGTTTGCAGGAGTTTTAGGATACTCTTTTGTAAGCTCCGGATGACAGGTAAAGCCAAAAAGATTTACGCGGTAGTTTACAGTAACAACTACAATTCCTCGGCGGGCGATTCGTTCTCCATCAAACTCCATTTCTGCAGTGTGACCAACCTGCCAGCCGCCTCCGAAAATCCAGAAATAAACCGGAAGCTTTTCATCTGCTTTCTTTGCTGGTGTCCAGATATTAAGGTAAAGGCAGTCTTCACTTACCGGAATATCAGGGTCTACTGACCATTCGCGTGAATATACGTCCTCTGGAGGAGGATTGCGGTTAGGGGAGGGCTGTACTGGAATTGCTGGAAATTTATAACACTGAAGGATTCCTTTCCATGGCTCAGCCGGCTGAGGAGGAGCAAAACGAAGTTTGCCTACAGGTGGTTTTGCAAAAGGAATTGATTTAAAAGCGGTAATTCTAGGGTCTGCAGCTGGAAGGCCTTCGACACTTCCGAGTTTTGTTTTTACGATTCTAAGCATACTCTTATCTATTGCGCGACAGCGCAATTTCCTATTAGCGGGGGGTAATGGGGGCGGCAATGAGCCCCCATTCGGGAAATAAAAAAAGGGACCTGAAAGGTCCCTTTTTTCCAAGACGGTGAATTACTCTTTAACACCACCAATTGTCATACCAACTACGAAGTATTTCTGAACGAACGGATATACTACGAGGATTGGAAGTGTTGCAACTACAGTAATTGCAGAACGAATACTGATTGGTGTTACAGACTGGCTTGAAGCACCAGAAGCTGCTGCAACGGCCATAGAGTTTGCATCTGCTGCATTAGCAGACTGATTCTGGCTGGCCTGAAGAATGGACATCAATACATACTGCAATGAGTGAAGCTTTGGTTTGTTTGAAGCATAAAGGTAAGTATCGAACCAGCTGTTCCATGCACCTACTGCAGTAAACAAAGAAACCATAGCGATTGAAGGTACAATCAGAGGCCAGATAATCTGGATAAAGATTCTGAACTCATTTGCGCCGTCAATACGTGCAGATTCAACAAAGCTGTCTGGTAAACCATTAATGTAAGTTCTTACAAGAATGAAGTTGAATACATCAACAAGACAAGGAATGATGTAAACAGAGTATTTACCAAGAAGATGAAGATTCTTGATGAGCATGTATCCTGGAATCAAACCTGCGTTTACATACATAGAGATTACGAGAATTGTTGTAAGTCCTTTGCGGAGTACGAATTCTTTACGGCTCAATGCATAAGCAAGCATTGTTGTACAGAATACACTCAATACAGTCTGAAGGATTGTACGGGTTACAGAAATAATTCCGGCCTGGAAAATTCTATCTGTAGTGAAAAGATTTTTATAGTTTGTCCATGTAAACTTTCGTGGCCAGAGCTTGATTCCACCTGTAAGAGAATCAAGACCATCGTTCAAAGAAATTGCGATTGTATTCCAGAAAGGGTATACAGTAACAACAACAACAAAAGCAAGAACAAGATAAATGATGATATCAAAAATAAGATTGCTTATAGTAGTGCGCCTTTTGGCAGCTGCATAGTTAATTGTTTTGTCCATTATATCAAACGCTCCTCACCACTCTTCTTGGCAATTGTATTAGCTAAAATAAGAAGCAGAATGTTTACTGCATTCTTAAAAATACCTGCGGCAGTAGCAAGACCGTAACGAGACAGTTTGAAACCGTATTTCAATACATAAATATCGATTGTTTCTGCAACGTCCTGAATCATACCATTCTGTAACAAATAAGGCATTTCAAAGTTAGCATCGAGGATATGACCAGCAGACATAATCATCATGATGATGATAGTTGCCTTAATTCCAGGAAGTGTAATGTGCCAGATCTTGCGGAGACGTCCACAACCATCAATCTGTGCTGCTTCGTAAAGACATGGGTCAATAGCGGTCATTGCACCAAGGTAAACGATTGTGTTCCAACCAACTTCCTTCCATACATAAGTCCAACCGATGATGTGCCAGAAGTAGCTTTGTTTTGCAAGGAACTGAACAGGTTCATCTACAAGGCGAAGTCCAAGTAATATGCTATTTAAAATTCCAGTTTTATCACCAACAAGTACGTTTGCTACGAGACCTGTTACGATAACCCAGGAAAGAAAGTGCGGAAGATAAGAAACTGTCTGAACAAAACGTTTTACACTAATAAAACGAACTTCGTTCATGAATACTGCAAGTACAATTGCTGTTATATATCCAAGAGCCGTAGAAATAAGGCTCATTCCTACTGTATTTCTAAGAGAAAGTAAAAATTCTTTTTGCTTAAAAAGTTCAACAAACCATTTAAAGCCGACCCAATCTTGCTGTGAAAAAGTTTTGTATGGTTTATAATCCTGGAAAGCCATTGTCCAGCCCCAGAGAGGGACATAACGGAACAAAATGATATAAAGTACAAAAGGAAGCGACATAAGGATAAGCATTTTCTGCTTTCCTAAAAGCTTCAATTTACTTTTTTTATTTAAATTAATGAGTTCTGTAGTGGTTTTATCCTTTACAGAACCAGCTTCTTTTTTTGTTTTCATAAAAAAACACCCTAAAAAAATGTTATAAAAAAAGCCCACAGAAAATTCTCCCGTGGACTTTTTTTAGACAAGAGAATGCTTTGCATTCTCCTGTCCACTGGTCAGATTCCGGCAACCTGTGTCAGAGTCTGGCTAGTCCTTTTATTGTTCGCCACCGAATACTTCTACACGGTGATCAAGCTGCTGCTGCATGAACTCGTTGTAAACCTTTGTGAGAGGTTCCATCAACTTAACATATTCGTTCCATGTCTTATCGAAGTCAGCTGGTTTTCCCATAATCATAGCTGGGAGATACTTGCGCTGAATTGTTTCGAATCCTGTCATAGCAACTGCAGCTTCTTCTTCGAATCCACCCTTTTCAGCAGATGGGTTACACTGCCACATTGGGTACCATCCAGTATTCTGTGGAGGGTTAGGATCTACGAATTCTGCATAAGAACCAACTCCATAAGCAGCCCAGAGGTCAAGGTCAACCTGCTTCTGGCTCAAAGCGTATTCCCAAGCGAGGTCATCCATTGTACGTGTGTATCCAGATGGAAGAGTTCCTTCAAGTTTTGGAGCTTCTTCTCTCCAGAGGAGAGCGTAGTGCTTCTGGTTGTAGTTAGGATCTTTCTGCTGGTCGCGCATAGCCTGTGTACGGTATGCACCACCCTTTGTTCCAGTCTTAGATCCGTCTGTATCGATGAGGTAGTCTTCACCTTCAAATCCCCAGTAGAGAACTTTC
>JAEEGJ010025413.1_pt1 | contig 12141 bp, 12 predicted proteins | sample 8958761 | NCBI WGS metagenome assembly JAEEGJ01 (sample SAMN16246546, study PRJNA631951) | gut metagenome | biome: gut microbiome; feature: rumen; material: RS-attached | host: Bos | place: Iran: Karaj | collected 2018-10 | reverse complement strand
ATAGCATATGATGTCCAACCCTTTTCCTTAGCCAATTTAACTTGTTCAGTAGTACAAACATTATTTTCATCATTATGTAAACATATTACCCAAAATCTGTAGGTCCTACCTGTTTTATTTTCGGGGAGGCTGTTTACTAGATTGTCCATCGCACTACCATATATACAATTTTCATAAATTGTCAAGTCCTCTAATTTCTTATTGTTTGTCAAATCCAAAGAGGTAAGTTTATTTGTTTGACATATCAATGTTTTCAACAGTGGATTATTTGATACGTCTAATGATGCTATACTGTTTCCACTACATTTGATATAATATAACAACGGATTATTAGTAATATCTAATGACGTTAAATCATTAAAAGAGCATCGCAAATAGGTTAATTTGCGGTTCTTAGATATGTCTAAAGAAGAAATCATTCCGTTTTCGCAAGTTAGCATATCGAGTTTAGTATTCTTGGACACGTCTAATGATGTTAACGGGTTTCTATCACAATACAGTGTGGTTAAAGCTGTGTTCTTTGAAACATCCAAAGATGTTAATTGGTTATTACTGCACTCCAATCTTGTCAGTGCCGTGTTTTTTGAAACATCTAAAGAGGTTAATTGATTATAATTGCATGACAACTCTGTTAATTCCGTGTTTTTTGAAACATCCAAAGAACTTAGTTCATTACTCTCGCATACCAGCCATTCTAGTTTTGTATTTTTTGAAACATCCAGCGATGTTATTTGGTTATAATTGCACCACAAAACTTTCAATGCCGTATTACTTGAAACATCTAAAGATGTCAATTGGTTAGCATGGCATGTCAACTCTTTTAATTCTGTATTCTTTGAAACATCTAAAGAACTTATTTGGTTATAACTACAATCAAGGATAATCAATGAAGTAAAAAATTCTATCCCTTTGAGAGTTTTGATCTCCTTTAAAGATAAACGGATTTCCTTAATTGTACTTATTTCCTGTGAGGTTATTATCCCGTCATTACCATAATACTGTTCCAATAGGTAATTAAGAAAGATGGCATCTGGGAAGTTTGTAGAATTGATTTCTATAGAGTTTGATTCCGCTTTTACTGATGTTGGCCATACCAAAAGGGATAGGAGCAAAATTGCTAATACATGTTTAATAGTCTTTATCATATCGTATATTGAGTATTTGTTTAATTGAAAAAGCGTTCAAACATTCGAGGCTTGTATCTATCCTAAGGCTACTGGCGAGCGTTTAGGAAAAGAGCTAGATAATAAGTGACGAATGAGAGCTGCGTCCATTTTCTTTGATTATAAAATTGTTTTAAAATTCTCTTGGGGGAAGTGCTGAACCTTTTGCTACTAAGTTTCCTTAAAATTTGTGCTTATAACTGTCTGCTTCATTTTTTGTTTATACATTACTATTATCTTCTGCTGCAAAGATAGTGTATTTATTTGAAATTATCAAGTATTTCCATACAAAAATTATTCTATTATAGCGAATGAAGAATAAGATATCCCTGAAAACTAATCACTTGTCTTGTTGCTGTGCATTTTACCACCCTCAAAAATAAAAACGGAGAGCGAACATCACTGTTGGCTCTCCATATAATCTAATTACGACTGAATTAATTCATCAATCATAAACCTTAACCATTAAAATCTTTTTATTGGTGCAAATATAAGTATTATTTCTAAATGATATTCAATTGTATAAAAATCTTTAACATAAATTATACAGGAAGAATAAATCCTCAGGCTTCGTTTTGAAACCTGAGGGTTTAAATTTCTACAGGGCACCCATACAGCTGGTAGCGCCCAGTGCCGTTACAATCGCTGTTGCGATGCTCGCAATCATCTGAATAATAAACTTAATCGTCTCTTTCTTTGTCATAGCTTTAATGGATTAAATTGTTAATGTTTCATGTGAAGGGTGGGGCCGCAGCCCCAACCCGCTAGTTCATGTCTGAGCCGCCACTACCTGGGTTGCTGGGCTGATTGCCACCTCCGGTGTTACCACCTGTGTTGCCACCAGTGTTACCGCCAGTATTGCTGCCGCTGCCGCTCTGGTTGCTGTTACCACCGTTCTCGCCGTTCTCGCCGTTCTCGTTGTCCTCGATGTCGCCGCTGTCGCCGCTGGTTACGCGCTTCAGCACGTTGCCATCCTCGTCCAGGCAGGTAATCTGGATAGCCGTATTCTTCAGCTCGTCCTTCACATCTGTGTTGGGAGTGAAGATGATACGACGTACGCTGATCAGTCCAGTCTTCACGTCCTCCAGCTTGTCAACCGCCTTACTGCGCACTCCGAATCGCATGGTTCCCAGTCCAGGCAGAGGTACAGAGTGTCCCTCGGTGGCCCATGTGCGGATTACTTCACCTGCGGCATCCCAAGCCGCCTTGATTACACCTGCAGAGATACCTGAGTGGGTGGCTGCCTCTGCAAATACCTTCTTCTCCTGGATGGGGGTGTACAGGTCCGGACGCATCACGAACTTCATTCCAGGGTTCTTACCAAGCTTTACTTCACGCTTCTGTGCAATTACTTTAATAGCCATAATTCAATCTAGTTTAATTTTTGTGTTGTTAAAATTTTTATTAGTTCTCTCTTTGTCGCCTTGTTCTGCTTCCCGTAGGTACTATTAAGGATCACAATTGCTACCTTTAACGCGCGCAATTTCTAGATTTAAATCTCACAATTTTTACCCTTAAGTGCCGCCTCTCTGCTTCTTCAATTTGACAATGCAAAGGTAATAAAAAATCAGATACAAAACAATAGTTTCCACCGATTATTTTCATAAAAATCAAAAAATATTATAGGCTCATTCTGTCGGTGTTGCGCAGTTGCGCAGTTGCGCAGTTTCATTTGGTTCCGTCAAATCAGCCTAAATAGTCGTCTGTTATACTACATATATTATATATTATAATATATAATATATGTAAATAATATATTAGATTTTGCCACTCCCACCACTCAATATCGCAAATACCTAATGCAACAGTGCAACACTGCAACAGTGCAACAGCGTTGAACCTATCACATTTTGATGTCGCATACTGCGATATCAAATCTCCTAAGATCGCAATTTGCGAGGCAATGTCGAAGAGGATGGAAGACGTATGTGCTAAATTGTCTTAATATATATCATCTATCTTTTGTTAGGTGCAGGATTATTTGTATCTTTGTGTGCTTAAATAAAGTAATTAATCAATGGCTAAGAACAACAAAAACCAAAAAGAGGCTGAACCGGTCGCAAAATACGACCAGTCCAAGGAGGTGGTTGCAAAATGTGACAACCTTGGAGAGGTTATCGCAAATTGCGAGAACCCTCAAGAAATCGCTCTCAGTCAATATGATATTGAGAAGCTTATTGTTACGGTTAGAGGCGAGCAAGTGCTTATAGATCAGGATATTGCAAGGCTTTATGGGGTAACGACGAGCCGTCTAAATCAACAGGCAAAGCGTAATATTGAAAGGTTTCCAGAGTCTTTTCGCTTTCAATTAACAAAAGAGGAACGTGATGAGGTTGTTGCAAATTGTGATAACCTCCGCTCCCTAAAGTTCTATCCATCTTTACCTTACGCTTACACAGAGCAGGGAATAGGACAACTCTCAACCGTTGTGCATAGCAAAATAGCGATAGAAAGAAGCATTATGATTATGAATGCTTTCGTGGCTATGCGACGGTTTATGGTTCAGAATGCTGGCATACTTATGCGAATCGCCCATTTGGAAAAGCATCAGATAGAAACTGACGAGAAGATTGATAAGATTCTCGACAGGATGGATAAACAATCGCCTAAGCTATTGCCTGAGCAGATATTCGCTACAGGTTGTGTATGGGATGCTTGGACTTACGTATCCGACTTGGTGCGAAGTGCTAAGCAGCGCATTGTGCTGATAGATAACTTTGTAGATGACCGTGTGCTGTCACTCCTGGATAAGCGAGCAGATGGGGTAGAGGCTACGATTTATAGTCGTTACTACGAGTCGTTTCTTGTTGATTTGAAGAAGCACAATGCGCAGTATCGTGAAATAGCATTTGTACAACTGCCGCAGAAGAATCACGATCGTTTTCTGATTGTCGACGATGATGTGTATCTGCTTGGTGCTAGTGTAAAAGACATGGGTGCAGGTATGTGCGCTGTGACGAAGATGCAGGTATCGCCAGAATTGATTCTTGAATTATTAAAATAACTCGTATATTATCAAACTTAATGGAATATAACTTACCATATCCTAATATTTACAACCGATCTAGGTTGTATCACAATTTTTTGTATAGGGGAGAAGTGCTCGCATTCAGAACATGGGAGCATAACAAAAGTCGTACTGGTGTTATCGTTATGGACAGCAAACAGGGGATGTTGGTTGCTATCAATCTGTATAAAGAAGAGGGCCGCGTCTGGGTTATGGATACGATACCCGATGATATAGAGCTGTATATGGCTAACGAACGCGAAACATTGTGGGGCTATCAGTACTTTTTTGAATTTATGTACGATGATGATTCGTGTAAAGGAAAGAATCCGTATGTGGCTTTTATCGATAATGAATGCCCTCACGATAACGATGATTATGTCCGGATAAATTTTTGCAAGGATTTCCTGTCAAAAGTGCCAAAGATGTTAGATGAGGAAGAGTGGCCAGAATTGAAACGCTCGCTTTGGTACGAAATCCGACAATCAGGAGGCTTGCAATACGACCGTTTAAAAACAGAGTATTACTGTTTTTTGATAGGAATAATAATGTTGTGTGAGAAATATTCTGGTTATTATAATCTCGATAGCATTATCTCGAAATATAATAGGGAGTGGGATCAATTCTCGTGGATGTATGGTATAGCTATTGGTCGTGTAACAGGGTGTGCGCTAAAAAATTTCACGTCTGTAGTCAAGCAGGCCGGACAGGGTAATCGCAAGCATTACCTTCACCTGTATTTACCTCTTGTGGAGAATAATCTGGAAAAAATTTTAAGTTATAATAATGACAAACCAACCAAATTGGTGGATGCTATACGCGACATGAGAAAAGTAGAGGCTGTAGAAGTGCAAAAAAACGACCTTGACGACATGTATCAAGTGTTGTTTCCCAAAAACTTTCTGTATGCCTTATCATCCAGTCGCCCTGCAGCTACCATCGAGAATCTGCGCCAGCAGGTGGCGTCTAAGGATGAACAGATAAAAACGCTCGAAAGCAAACTATCGGCCAGTGTGTCGGAGTACAAGAGTAAATATGAGGCCTTGCTCCACGACTTTGAGGATTTGGCGAGGGCTTCGTTGAAGTTTGATGCACTTGAGGCTAATCTGAAAAAGCTGTCGCGTTCTACTGCAGAACAGATTATTGCTGATATGATGCTTACTTTTGCTGATGACGAGCGAATACTAAAAGCGTTGAATAATATAAAGAAGGCCGTTCGCGAAAACGATCGCCCTACTTATCAGCAAACCAATGTGTACGAGAATGGCGCTGTGCATGAGGATAAAAGTACGCATCTGCACATCGAGAACAATAATGACAATCAGTTAAAACTGGAGAATAAATGAGCAGCGAGAAATATCACTATGAGGCGGGGGCCGTACATAACGACAACCATAAGGAGATAAACATCTGCAGCGTGAGCGAAAAGGCACTGGGCGATATCTTGAAACACTTTCTGAAGGATGATGCCGAGGATACTGTGTTTGAGGAGGTGAGGGATATCGAGCCTGCACCACAGCCTAAGGCCGCACCTGTAGAGCAGGAAACTTTTGCTGATCGTGTAAAGGCTATCATCCGAAAAGCGGCTACTAAGAACGGGCTGCGGATTGAGAGTCATGCACGTGGTAACACGGGCGCGTACATATATAATATAGATGCCGATGCTTTTTGCAAGGCGATGGACGAGATGGTGAACAACTATGCCGACAGCTTAACACAACTGCTGGGTGGCTCGCTTAATTGCGTGCAGGTAACCAAGGTGTGTTTCTTTGTGGGTAGTGTTATCCGGATGCATGTGATTAACGATGCGAACCTGCAAACGGTGGACGCGCTGTTTGCTTTCGAGGATTATTACGACAATCTGCAAACCGTACAGGCTAAGCTTAGCGATAAGCGTACAACAAGCGAACAAAACGTGATTTTGGGTACTTTCGAGGGACTTTTGCGTAAGTATAAAGCCTGAATTACCTTGAATAACTTTCAGGTTATTTAGAGTTATTCAGTAAGATTTTGATTATCAGCGAGTTGCTGAATTAAAGTTTTACTGAATAACTTTGTTTTTATAGATAGTTATTTAGAATATTTGCCAACGGAAATCAGAAATGACGACCGTTGGTAAATTTATGTTTAATTCTAAATAACAAGAGAAAATGGAAACAAGATTTGAAACAGAGAATGGTAACGTACAGGATGTACAGGTTAGCTTAACACTACAGCACCTGGCACCTTGGTTAGAGAAAACTGATGGTGAAGAAACGATTGGTGCTTGGGAGAACAACTTGGCCACCAAAATGATGGTAAAGCTGTTGGAGCTCTGGATAACACCAGAGAGTAAAGCAGAGGTTGAAAAGGTACTTGAGTACTATCACCCGCTGGATCGCGCTGCAATGGCTTATGCACTGGTGGTATACGTACTAACCGGCCATAAGATGGAGTTTAAGAGCATCGTGGCTACCCAGCACTACAAAAGGTTCTGCCAGATGCTGAAGGACGATATGCCTGAGCTGATGTTTGCCGGCCACATGAAGTACATGGTGCGACGCTACGGACCGAAGAAAAATTAAAAAATGTAAGAATTTAAAAATGTAAAAATTAAAAATATAAGATAGTGTAACCGAGTCGAAGAATGAGCAAGGAAATGTGTACGTACGAATTGAGCTCAAACTAAAACCTTGCCGTTCCGATGCTCATTAATTCGACAAAGCATGAAAAAATTGGTTTTAATTGACGAAGAGGTATTGGTGCGCCTCCTTGAAGGAAAGCACGTAGAAGGTTCACTGTTTCGAGATAAGTGGACAGGTATTATAACATTCAACGCCTACAAGCGTTTGGTTAAAAAGCGCGTTAAAGATGTGCTGATTAAGAAAACGCCTTGGGGTTGGCTGAAAGGCTCAGCTGAACGTAATAAGCGTTACACAAGTATGCCTAACGACTTAACGCTTGATGAGCAGCTGGAGATTATGAATCAGGAGAACGAGCTGGCAAAGCGCGCCCTGATAGAGAGTTATATCATAGAAGGTATTTAAAAGCTGTAATACGTATGTTTACATTTCAGAAAGATACTAAGAGCCTTTTTGTCGCCGAGTGCGGCAAAAAGGACTTCTGGAGGGAGATTCGTAAAAGCTCTACTGCCTTTAACATTGATACGCGTAGGGATATTTTGCGTGCTGTTGAGGCCAATGACGAGGAAACTATGCAGAAGTGGGCTGAGCATACTGACTATCAGAAGTTTATACTTAGGATATTGCGAAGCCTGAAAACCAAGAAAGGCAAAGAAAAGTGGAAGAAGAAGCCACTCGACAAGAAGCTGCTGGCATGGGCCGACGACCTGAAGAAATCGCTAACTGCGTTCCAGTTCTGCTGCTACGTGTTTGATGAGGCAACAGTAAAAGGCAAGAAAGGTGCCAGGCGCGTGCTAAAAGGCTGCCACCTGAACGGATTGGTGATGCTGGATATCGACCATGTGGATAACCCCATGGAGGTGTGGGAAATGCTGCAGAAATGTGAAGCTTTGATGGCACGCGTGGTATTGGTACATATTACCAGCTCAGGACGTGGTATACGAATTATCTTTACGGCTGATAAGCAGATTGGTAACTTGGCTGACAACCAGATTGCGTTTGCTGCTGCTTTAGGATATGCCCCCGATCAGAGCTGTATTGATGCTACTCGAAATTCATTCGCTCCCAAGGAGGATGAAATATTATTTATTGACGAAGAACGATTATTTAATTACTATGATGAAGAGTTTGACAAGGCATACACTGCCATGTATCGTGACAAGAAAACGCAGCCGCTGCATCATCAATTTGATGCTGATGATAGTGCTGCTGGTGCTAACAACCATGTATCTGCTGCTGTGGCCAGCAAGGATGGCGGTGAAGACCATAAAGAAGGCAGCCCATTGGGCACTGAGCAAGTATCAACCCCTGTAATGTGGCGTGGCTATGATATACAGCGTATTATTGATGCTCGCTATGCAGCCAAACTGCCCTGCGAGGCCGACAGCAACCGACACACAGAAAGTCTTAAACTGGCCACCGATTTGCTGCTTATGCTGGATGGCGACAAAGCCCAAGTGCAGCGCATTGTTGAATCGCAGTCGTGGGTGCAGGAAATTATCGAAGCGCGTAATGAAAACGTGGCACAAACAGTGGATAGTGCCGCTGAGTGCGTGGCAGGTAAGGAAAGGAAATATGCCAGCAGTCTGCCCAGTAAGGCGATGCTCGCCGCGATTCAGGAGTACTGTGGTCAAACGTATCAGGACATCACGAAAACGACGTCGCAGAAGACGGTGACGCTGAAGGAAGATACCATCACCCAGTTGTTGTGGGAATGGGGCGCTGAGATTGAGGCGCTGAGTGAGTACTATCCTGCCTTGAAGGATATCTGTAAGGGCTTGAAGCACAACCAGTACCCAGCGGCCCTGTTTGTAGCAGGCGGCCTGTTGATGACGCTGATGACACGATGCACGTACCGCTTTTACCATCGTCCTGAGGAGTTGCGACGATTGAACAACTCAACGCTGATAATTGGCGATCCTGCCAGTGGTAAGAGCTTTGCCACCCGCTTGTTTAAGCTGCTGGCGGCACCTATCATCGAGGCTGATAAAGTAGGTAAGGAGGCGATTAATGCCTATCGTGAACAGATGCGCACCAAGGGCGCCAACAAGGAGAAACCAAAGAAACCCAAAGTGATTGTGCGTGTGCACCCGGCACGAACCTCGAATGCCCAGTTTATTCAGGACATGGTGAACAGCGTAGAGGAGGTGGATGGCGAGCCCATACAGCTGCACATGCTGACCTTCGACACAGAGTTGGACAACACCATCTGTGTACAGAAGGGCGGCTCGTGGATCGACAAGCAGAGCATGGAACTGAAGGCGTTCCACAACGAGGAGGATGGACAGGCATACTCTAACAACGACTCTATCCTGCAGGATTTCTTCGTGACCTGGAACTACATCTACACAGGTACGCCCATCGCGCTGAAAAAGAAGGTGAACGCGCAGAACTTCGGCTCAGGATTGGCCACCCGCTTAACCTGTGTGCCACTGCCAGCCACCAACTTTAAGATGATGAGTCGCGAAAGTAATGTGGATTACGACAGCGACAACCGCTTAAAGGAATGGGCTAAGAAACTGGATCGCATGAAAGGTGAACTCTCAGTACAGAAGTTGGTAGATGAACTCTATGAGTGGACTGCCCGTCGCATGGCTGATGCTGAGGAGAACGACAGCAAAGCCGACGAAATGCTGCTGAAGCGTTGTGCCTACCATGGATTGAACTTCTCGGCTCCGTTTATCGTGATGCGCCACTGGGGCAATCTGCATCAGGAAGGCAACTACTGGTGTGGTGAGTTTGAGACGGATGAAATCGATTGGCGATTGGCTGAACTGATTGTAAACATGCAGTACGCCTGTCAGCGTTATTACTTTGGTGCGATGGCCGAAGCCTATTTCGACAACAAACTGAAGGATGCCAGTGTAAACGTGCAGCGTCGCAAAAAGACCTTCGAGGGTTTTGACCGCCTGCCTGATGAGTTTGGTTGGGAGGAGGTGATGCGATGTTTCAATCTGGCCAATGAGGGGGCTGCTCGTATGAAGATAAAGCGTATGATTGGTGACCACCTGATTGAGAAAATTGGTGATGGCAGGCGCAGTGGTTCTACCAAGGCTAGCTACCAGAAAACTGGTGTTATGATGTTGTAACCTACCAATATACCAACATACCAATATACCAAATGATTTTTTTAGATATGGAAATAGTACAGTTAAATAGTAAAGCAAACCTCTCCCAGCACTTTACGCTGGGAGAGCTTACAAAGAGTAAGCATCCTGAGGTGTATAACATTCCTAGTCATGAGGCAATTGCGAACCTCGCCAACCTCTGCACTTGGCTGGAGGTTTTGCGAAAGCGGTATAATGAGCTTTATGCCCTCCACCCCGGGCCCCTCCTCCCAGGAGGAGGGGAGTTACCCATCCATATAAACTCAGGTTATCGATCGCCGCAGTTGAATCGGAAGGTTGGTGGGGCCCCCACCAGTAATCACTTAACAGGCTGTGCAGTGGATATACGTACTAATGGTATGGAGCAGGCAATAGAATATGCAGCCATATTAATAGCCTATGCCAAAGAATCAGCACAGGACTATGACGAACTGCTAATAGAGAAGAATCGCTATGGTGCCGTTTGGGTACACTTTGCGGTGAGGCCGAAAGAACGCTCGGCGACGCAAGGAGACGCTTGCCTAAGCAAGAACAGGCGTAAGGTGGCGTTCCTGACAGCGTAATAAGAATGTTATCGAAATATTAAGTTCAAGTGCCCTTCGCCCCGGCGAGGGGCGCTTTTTTTTGGCCTGACGAGGGACATGGCCTGACGAGGGGCAGGTACCTGGCATCTATGGCTCTCTGATTGTTTCTAGGCTTGGATGAAGGCTACCTTGTGGCGGTTCTTGGACGAAGCCGGGGCGGTTCTTTGCTTTGCAAAGCGGCAGATCCGAGCGCTTCTGATTATGCTATAGTTGGTTTATAAACTCTTTAATGGTTATTACTGCAAGCTTTGGCCAGGGGATTTTTTTCAGTACATCAAAATGCTTATCGTTAGTAACGATATACTCTGCATTGGCAGCAATAGCACAATCAACGAACTTATTATCATCTGTATCAGATGTTATTAGGCCAAAATGGTAAAAAGAATCTTGAAACAAAGTCGTACTTAATCTTGCAATAGCTTCTACAACATTGTGGGCAATCTCTCTTGTTGTTTTGCTAGATATTATCTCTTCATATTCGTTCAATATCTCAGTATTAACGCACAGTTGTATTTGCCCATCAAGTATGTCTGCCCATATCTTATGATACGGGCTGCTAGAGGGGAGCGACTGCAGAAGGCAGTTGGTATCAAGAACGATTCGCCTCATACTTGTAAGGAGTTCTCATATGTTCTTTGCCCCACTCTTCGATAGTGTCATTGTTAATGGCACCATTATCCCATAAAGCATCAATCGCTTTTTGGGCTTTGTCGGCGAAGTATTTCGCTAACATGTTTCTGAACTCAATCAGTTCCGATTCGGATTTAATGCTATTAATAGCATTCATGAGTTCCATTTGTGCTAATTCACTATACGACATAATATTTTCCTTTCTTGCTATTCGGTTGCAAAGATAGAGTTTATTTTTGAAAGTTCCAAGTTTTTGAGGACTTTTTGTACATAAAACGGTGATCTCGTTCTGACGGATAAAAACCAGTGCCCTGATTCAGGGCACTGGTTTGGGGGATGCCGTCCCTGGCATCTTGTCATTAAATCGGCTCAAAAATGTTGCTATTTACGTGACAAGGGACAGATGACGCGGGGCGCTTTTTGTTTTAAAATAAATGCATATTTATTTGGTATTGTGCTTAATTTTGTATACCTTTGTCCCAGAAAATAATTAACTAACATGATATGATGAAGAAATTAATAATCTTTTTACTGATGATGTGTGGCTGCTGTGGGGTTAAGGCGGCTGAACTGGATGGAAAATACCTGTCGCAGAGTGGCGAACTGATGTTTGTGTTTAAGGGCGACAGCTTGTATGTTGACGTGGCACAGAGCATGCGTAACCTGTCGGCCTTTAAACTGGTGAAGAACAACCAGAATAAGGCTACCACCAGCTATAATGCGTACGAAACGTACCTGAAAAACGGTGCAGTAACCTATCGCGAAGTGCTGATACGTGTAACCAAACTAGAGGAGGAAAAGACGTATCTGCTGGAGTACTTTGGAAAGGATAAGGATAGGGAGTATAACTCGAACGAGCGATACCATATTAAAAAAGTTGATGGCGAGTAACCATCAACTTTTTCTAATATAATCTACGAAGGCGTAGCGGTGGGCGTGGCGATCGTCGATGTCGTGTGATTCGCGGGCGGCCTCTTTCCACTCATCCTTGTAGGGAGGGAAGAAGGTGCCGGCCTCGGCTGGGGTATC
>JAEEGJ010025412.1_pt1 | contig 12141 bp, 7 predicted proteins | sample 8958761 | NCBI WGS metagenome assembly JAEEGJ01 (sample SAMN16246546, study PRJNA631951) | gut metagenome | biome: gut microbiome; feature: rumen; material: RS-attached | host: Bos | place: Iran: Karaj | collected 2018-10 | reverse complement strand
GACACCCTTCGTCGAAGACAGCTCATGCCAGCGCATGTCGAGGATGGAGGCGGCGCAGAGTTCCGTGGTCATGAAGCCCTGGTTGAACTTCTTGGCAGCCAGGATCTTCTGGACGAGCTCGTCGGGGATGGTCTCGCCCTGCGCGTTCTTGGCGTAGCGGGCGAGCATCTCGGGCCGGAAGGCCCAGTTCTCGTTGAACTGGGAGAACATCTCCACGAAGTCGCGGGTGACGTTGGTGCCGCTCACCGAAGCGTAGTGGCACTGGGTCAGCAGCCCGTGCAGGGCGTGGCCGAACTCGTGGAAGGCCGTCTCGACGTCGTCGATGGAGAGCTGGTCGTCGGAGAAATTGCAGACGTTGACGATGATCGGGCGGACTTCGTTGCCGTCGGCGTCGACATACTGCTCGCGGACGTTGTTCATCCACGCGCCGCCGCGCTTGCTGGCGCGGGGCTTATAGTCGGTCGTGAAGATGCCCAGCAGCGAACCGTCCTCGGCCGTGACCTTGTAGGCGCGGACCTGCGGGTTATACACAGGCACGTCCTCGAGGCGCTCGAAGTTGACGCCGTAGAGGATGTGGGCGTTGGTGAAGATGCCGTTGACCACGCTGTCGATCTGGAAGTAGGGCTTGGTCAGCGACTCGTCCAGGTCGTATTTGGCCTTGCGGACCTTCTCGGCGTAGTACCACCAGTCCCAGGGCTCGATCTTGGAGCCGGCCGGCAGCTTGCCCGCCTTGACGTCCTGGTCCATCACGGCCTGCATGTCGGCAAGCTCCACCTTGGCCTTGGCCACGGCGGCCTTCATGATGCCGGCGAGGAAGTTGTCCACCGTCTCCGGGGTGCCGGCCATCTTGTTGGACAGGATATAGGCGGCCGCATTAGGATAACCCAGGATCCGGGCCTTCTCGGCACGCAGGTCGAGCACCTCCAGCAGGAGCTGGCGGTTGTCGTATTCATTGCCGCGGTGGCCGCGGGAAGTGTAGGCCTCGTTGTACTGGCGGCGCAGCTCGCGGTCCTCCGTGGTGGTCATCTTGTCGGGATAGGCGGCCACGCTGAAGCCGAACTTCTCCAGGAAGTCGTTGGACTCGGCCAGGATGTTGTTGCCGATCTTCTGCGTCTTGGCGGCGATGTCGGCGTTGATCTCGCGCAGGCGGGCCTGCTGTTCCTCAGGCAGGCCGATGCCCTCGCGCTCGAAGCCGTCGAAGTGCTTCTTGAGCGCCATCTGCTGCTCGCGCGTCAGGCCGCTCTGGTCGGCGTGATAGACGGCCGCGATGCGGTTGTAGAGGGCCTTGTTGAAGGAAAGGTTGTTCTCATGCTCGCTCATCAGCGAGATGAACTCGTCCTCGATGGCGGCCAGCGCGTCGGTGCGGTCGGTCTCGGTGATGTTGTAGAACACGCCCGTGACCTTGGCGAGGATGCTGCCGGAGAGCTCCAGCGGCGCGATGGTATTCTCGAAGGTCGGCGTGTCCGGATTGGCGACGATGGCGTCGATCTCGGCGTTCTGCTGCTCGATGCCGGCCTTGACGGCCGGGATGAAATCAGAAGGAAGGATCTGCTCGAACGGCGGGATGCCGTAGGGGGTGTCCCATTCGGTGAGGAAGGGATTGGTGCGGTTGTTCTGGCAGGCTGTCATAGCAAGGATGATGGCTGCGGAAGCGATGATTCTTTTCATTTATTTACTCAAGATGATATACGTGGGATAGTGGTCGGAATAGCCGTTGATGAACTGCCCGCCGGAGAAGGTCCGGAAGGGCGTGCCGGCGTAGCGGCCCTCCTGCTGCGTGAGGAAGGGCGGATTGAAGACGTAGCCATAGTGCGTGGCGTCGCTCCGCAGGATGTGCAGGCTGCCCTGCGCGTCGACGTCCGTCAGGGCGGCGCCCACGAAGATGCAGTCGAAGATGTTCCACTCGCCGTGGTATTCCTCCGTGCCGAAGCCGTCCTTGTGCATCCGCAGGAACGGCGAGAACAGGTCGCCCTCCTGCATCTCCGCGATGGTCTCGCGGCCGCGCAGGTAGTCCGTCATGCAGACGTCTTCCGGGTTGTCGTTCATGTCGCCCATCACCACGACGTTGATGCCCGGGAAGCGCTTCTCCAGGGCCAGGATGTCGTCGCGGACGATCTCCGCGGCCCGGCAGCGCAGGTCGGCGCCCTTGCCGCCCGTGCGCGAAGGCCAGTGGCAGACGTAGACGGCCAGCGGCTCGCCGGCCAGCTCGCCGCGCACGCAGAGCACGTCGCGCGTCTTGAACGCGCGCTGCTCCTCGGGCGTCTTCTCGAAGACGATGCCGCTGCGCGAGTTGAAATCGTAGGGCAGGGTGCGGGTCTCCGTCACCCGGAAAAAGTCGGGCCGGTAGAGCAGCGCGCAGTCGATGCCGCGCGCGTCCGGGCCCTCCACGTGGACGAAGCGGTAGCCCGCCTCCGCGATCTCTTCGCGCGCGACGAGATCCGCGAGCACGCGGGCGTTCTCGACCTCGGCGAGGCCCAGCAGGGCGTGCCAGCGGCCGTTCTTCTCCGACATCGCACGAATCACCGAGGCGATATTGGAGAGCTTCTTCTCATATTTGTCGGGCGTCCAGGCGTTCTCCCCCTGCGGGGTGAAGGCCTGGTCGTTCTTGCCGCGGTCGTGCTCCGTGTCAAAGAGATTCTCCACGTTGTAGAAGCCGACCACATAAGCGTCGTCCGGGATGACGGGCGCACAGCCCGCCAGCAGCAGGGCTGCACAAAGGATCAGGAAAAATCTCTTCATACGCCTAGTTGTTCCACCACCACGCCACGTCGGCGGGATTCTGCGCCTCCACGCTCTTCTGCGTGTCGGCGGGAAGATTGACGAAAAAGTCCACGCCCACCTTCTTCTCCAACTCGTCGACGCTGATCGCCATCGACTTCTGGATGCTGGTGGCGGACTTGGATTCGTTGTCGAACCAGAAGGCCACGGCGGAGTAGTTCTTGTCCTTGTCCAGGCGGAGCAGGGCCTTGTAGTAGCCAACGGGGACGGTGATGTGCTTGTCGTCCGCATCCAGGACATACTTGGTGCTGCCCTCCACGGAGCAGCCCGTGACCACGTAGAGCGTGTCGGTGTCGGCCTTCTTGGCCCAGCCGCGCACACGCTGCTCCAGCGTGCCCCAGAGGTCGGTGTTGAGCGTGTGGTCCTGCGGCGTCATGTTGGTGCCGAAGAAGGTCTCCATGTTGGTGCGGTAGCTGAGCCGGTCGGCCGAAGGGAGCTGGTGGCCGCGGTCATAGCGGTCGCTGTCGCTCCCGTTGCCCTTGCGGTAGCCCTTGGGGAGATACTGCTGCTTGTCGCGCGGGAGGAGCGGGTCCAGCGTGAACTTCTCCGTGCGTTCGCCGGAACCGATGTTGTCCGCGCAGAGCGGGTACGCGACCCACGTGGACACGAAATGGTCATAATCGTAATAGGCGGCGTAGCTGCGCTTGCCCGTCGGGAAATAATGGACCAGCAGGTCCTGCCCGTCGTCCGCCTTGGTGGCGGGAAGCTCCATCCAGGCGGCCGAAGTCGAGGCGAACTTGCGGCCGAGGCGGTAGGAGCCCGCCTCCTTGGACACGAAGTAGGCCGGCGTCTTGCCGCCCGCCTCGACGGTGCCTTCGTGCTCGCTGCGCAGGGTCATCATCGTGACCTTGTCGCCGACCTTGAGGCCCAGCTCCTTGAAGGACTGGTCGTTGGTCTGGACCTGGGCCTTGCAGAGGCCGTAGACATACACGAAGCCCGACTCGTCGAAGATGAAGAAATTGCCGTATTCTTCATTCTCGATCGACGCGATCTCGCCGGTCAGCTCATACCAGACGGTCGTGCTCACGGGCTTGGCGCGGAAATCCCGGATGGTGAACTTCGGCGGCACCACGACCGGCTTGCCGGCCTGGCGGACGCCGATCACCTTGGTCAGCTCGCCGGCCGTCAGCGTCAGGTTGGCGGTCCGCTCCGCCTCGGCCTCGTTGGCCGACGCGGACACGCTCACCCGCTGGTAGGAGTCGGACGGGCCGCCGGACGCGGGCGTCACCGAGATCCAGTCCGCGTCGGAGCGGAGCGTCCAGTCGCGGTTGGTCAGAAAGGATATTTCCTGCTGCCCGGCCGCCGCCTCGAAGGCGACCTGATTGCTCAGGACCGACAGCGCGGCAGGCTTGGTGCAGGCCACCGCCAGGGCGGCCAGCGCGCAGATTATAATCAGATGTCGAATGGTTTTCATAACCCACGAAATTACTGCTTTTCTCAGAAGAAAGCAAAAAAGACGAAAGGAGCCGGCCCGCAGGGGTCGGCTCCTTCTATCGGAAAGCTTCAGGGAAGACTACTCGGTCTTGCCGTTGAGGCTGTAGATGTAGGCCTTGTTGGCGACGGTCTCGGACGTGCCCTTATAGGTGGTCAGCGGTCCGCAGAGGACCACCTTGTCACCGACGGCAACCTCGGAGTCACCCTCGACCCACTTGCGGTTGCCCAGGTAGAGCACGCGGTAGGCCTCGAAGTCCTTGGTCAGGTCGTTGTTGTAGACACCGTCCTTGGAGATCCAGAACGTGGCGTTGCCATACTCGGCGCCGAACTGGCCGTTGTTGGCGATCTGGGAGATCGTGCCGGACACGTAGACGTTGGAAGCCGGAGCGGCGACAGCAGCGGTGATGGCGCCCTCGGCCGTGAACGGCGTGGCGAGCGTGCCGATGCCCTCAGCCTCGGAGGTGACACCGTTGATCTGGTAGACGTAGGCCTTGTTGCCGGAAGTCTCGGCCGTGCCCTTGTAGACGGTCAGCTTGCCGCAGAGGATCACCTCGGCGCCGACAGCGATCTGGGCGTTGCCCTCGACCCAGCTCTTGTTGTCGAGCCAGAGGACGCGGTAAGCCTCGAAGTCCTTGGAGAGGTCGTCGTTGTAGACACCGTCGCTGGAGATCCAGAACGTGGCGTTGCCATAGGAACCGAACTCGCCCTTGTCAGCGATCTTGGAGACGATACCCTTCACATAGAAGTCCTTGGAGGTCTCGCCACCGAGCTTGGTGACGTACTCGATCGCCTCTTCCACGGTGAACGGCAGGGCCAGGGAACCGGTGGCGCCGAGCTGCGTGATGGAGGTCTCGGTCGAATACTCCTTCGCACCGTCGGTGGTCTTGAAGGTCAGGGTGGCGTCGCGCGGGCCGGCGAGGTTCTCGCTGGCGGCGAAGGTCACGACGTTGCCGGCCACGGAGACGATGGAGAGCCAGCTCTTGGCGTCCTCAGGCACTTCGACGAAGATGCCGTTGCCCTTGTTGTCGAGCGTCACGGTGACGTTGCCGCCCTCGGAAGGGATGGTGGCGTCCTCCGGATCGACGGAAGCGACGCTGATCAGGGACTTGTTGAGGACCGTGATGTAAGCGGCGATGCCGGCGTCCTTGTTCTGGACGGTCTCCGGCGTGCCCTTGTAGCTCATCAGCTGGCAGATGATGGTCACCTCGTCACCGACGGCGAACTCGTCGCCCGTCTTGATGGCGGCGCCGTTGACGCCCACGCCACGGTAGACCTGGAGGTTGGTGGCATCGCTGAACTTGCCGTCATCGGAGATGTAGTAGGTGGCGTTGCCATAGCTGGGGCTCATCTCGACGATCTTGGAGACGATACCCTTCACGCAGTACTCGCCATCGACGTTGTAGCTGCCGCCGTCACCCTTGTCGACCGCCTTGATGAGCGCGAGCGCATCCGCGACGGAGATGACCTTGAGTTCGGCCTTCTGGGCATACTGGATTACATTGATATACTGCGTCTGGCCGGCGCAGTTGATCTGCACTTCCGCCGTGTTGGTGGACTTGGTGGCGGCAGCGGAGAACTTGATCGTGGACTTGCCGGCAGGGCCGGACGTCGGCGTGACGGTCAACCAGGCAGGGACAGTGCCCTCGTCGATCGACCAGGGAGCCGTGGCGGTGATGTCGAGGGCGTTCTCGCCGCCGTTGACATCGATGGAAACATAAGACCCCGAAACCTGAATCTCGGAAAGCGTACCGATCGGCTCCTGCACACAGGCGACCGTGCACAGGGAGAGGATCATCGCGGCGATAAGATATCTGAATTTCATATTCGTAGTGGAGTCGATTAGTTGAACATATACTTGATACCGATGGAAGCGTACCAGCACTGGCCGATGGCCGTGTTGAAGCCCCAGGTATTGGTGTTGCCGCTGACGGCAGCCGGCGTGGAGAAGGTCGGGTAACCTTCGGCGTCGACACCTTCGTAGGTGAGGATACGGCCGCTGTTGAGGTCAGGGTTCATGTACTTGCACACGCCCCAGCTGGAGTTGAACAGGTTCAGCAGGTTCTTGACGTCCAGGCTGAGCTGCAGGGTGTTCTTGGTGCTGCCGATCTTCACGGTGAAGTCGTGCTTGTAGCTGAAGTCGACGCGGTTCACCCAAGGAGAGTAGACAGCGTAGCCCTCGGCGTACTGGCCCTGGTGCTTGCTCAGGTACTCGTCCTTGTGGACGTAGTCCATGAAGCGGGCGGCATCGTCGTTGGAGACGAAGCGGAAGGCACCGGTGGCGACATCCTCATCCGTAGGGATGTAGAGGGAGTCGTACTTGTAGTTGTCGCCGTTCATGTCGTTGGTCAGCAGGTAAGAGTAGTTGTAGGCGCCGCGCCAGCCTTCGTAGATGAAGCTGAAGTGGTTGCCGCTCTTGTCGCTGTGGGTCAGGGACGCCACGACACGGTCAGGCGTGTTGTTCTGGGCGGCGTGGAGCTGCGTGTAGTTCGGGCCGGCCACCGTAGGAACATAGTTGAAGATGGATGCAGGGTCGGAACCCGGGAGGGAAGTCAGCTCCTTGTTCATGACGTGGGTGTAGGCGGCCATGATGTTGAGGCCCTCGACCGGAGTCATGTTGAAGGAGATGCTGCCGGAGTAGGTGTATCCGAGGTGCGTGTTGGTCAGCACGTATGCCGGGGAACCCGTGTATCTGTAGTTGATCGGGTAGACCGGGCGGTTGTCAGCACCGTTGAAGCGGGCGAAGCCGTCCACCGGGATCATGTTCCAGTCTTCCATCGTGGAGGCGTTGATGTTCTGGTTGAACATACCCTCGACCGTAACGGAGAACGGGAAGGAAGTCGGGAAAGCGTAGTCGATGGCGAGGGCGGTCTTCCAGACCTGCGGCATGCGGAACTTCGGATCCACGGCAGCGAGCTTGGAAGGGATCTTGCCATCCGTCTCGGAGATCTCGCTCGGGAAACCGAGGCTGTACCACTTCTGGCGCATCTGCTCGCGGTCGACGATGAGGTCGCCCTTGAAGGCCTCGAGGAGCGGGTTCGGGGTGGCGACGCCATCCTTATAGTAGGTCGTGATGATACCGTTGTACTGGTTCATCGAAGAGTTGGACGGCATGTTGGTGAAGAACACGAGCGGGACGCGGCCGACGAAGAGGCCGGTACCACCGCGGACCTTGAGGGTCTTGTTGCCAAGGACATCCCAGGTGAAACCGATACGCGGGGAGATGCTGGGGGCAGCGCCGGGCCAGCGGCCGGTGTCGATGTGGCGGATGTTGCCATCCTTGTCAGGATAGGAAAGATCGTAAACAGCCTTGTTGGTGATGATGTTGCTGTTGTCGAAGACATAGGAATCGAGACGCAGGCCGGCGGTCAGCTTGAGCTTGTCGTTGACGTTCCACTCATCCTGCGCATAGGCGCTGAGCTTGTGGTAGGCGACACGGCTGGCGGGGTCGTCGCGCATCAGGTTCTCGTAGCCGTAGGTGAAGTTGACGGTCTCCGGGGTGGCTCCGTTGAGGAAGTCGTCCAGGGAGTTGTAGCGGTAGTAACCGGTACCGTTGCGGAGGTAGGCGTTGTCAGCCATCTGGTACTCGTAGCCGAGACCGAAGGTGAGCTTGTGGTCGCCCTTGAACCAGGTGAAGTCATCCTTGGCGATGATCACGTCGTTGTGGTAGCCGTTCTGCCAGGTGAAGAGCTCGTAACCGAGGGACATGTACGGAGTGATGGTGCCGGTGCCGTCCAGGATGTCGATGAACGGGAAGTAGGAAGACGGCGTGTCACGCGTGGTGTCGAGCTTGGAGTAGGTGACGAGGAGCTGGTTGGTCATGTCGTTTCCGAAGCGGCTGTTGAGGTCGAGGGAGAACGAGTGGACCAGGTTGTTCATGGAGTAGAACGCGTTGGCGAAGCTCATGGAGTACTGGGAGATACGGGCTTCGGTGGTACGCTGACCGCAGTCAGAGGAAGTGGCGTTGGTGTAGTTGCACTCCTTGGAGATCGTGTAGTTGTAGCGGAAGGCCAGCTTGTGGTTGTCGTTGATGTTCCAGTCGATGCGGGCCAGGGCCTTCATGTTCATCTCGTTGCCGTTGAAGGAGTCGTAGGAGCCGGTGTCATAGCCATACTTGTCCATGACGAACTTCTTGACGCGCTCCATGTCGGAGACCTTGGTGCGGGACACGTAGAGGGCCGGGTTGGCGACACCGTCCACGGAGGGACGCCAGCGGCTGGTCTCCTCCGGATGGGGGATGTACTCGAAGTTGACGAAGAAGAACAGTTTGTTCTTGATGATCGGACCGCCGAGCGTCATACCATAGGTGGTGGTACGCTCCGGAGCACGGTCGCCCAGCTCGAGGCCGGCGACGTTGTTGCCGCGGAGGAACTCGTTGCGGTGGTAGACGTAAGCGCTGCCCTTGAACGTGTTGGTACCGGACTTCGTGATGGCGTTGACGCCACCGCCGATGAAGTTGGCCTGACGGACGTCAAACGGGGAAATCACAATCTGCATTTCGGCGATGGCGTCGAGGGAGACGGGGTTGCCGCCGCCCGGGAGGCTGCCGGAAAGGCCGAAGTTGTTGTTGAAGTTGGCACCGTCGATGGTGAAGTTGGACGTACGGTCGTCAGAACCCATGAAGGTCATGCCGTTGCCGCCGTACGGGGACAGGCGGGTCACGTCGGTGAGGTTGCGGGTGACCGTAGGCAGGGCGACGATCTGGTTGCTGGTGACGTTGGTCGCAGCGCCGGTCTTCTCCGTGGCGAACTTGGAGGCAGCCTCGGAAATGACGATCGCTTCGTTCAGCATCTGGGTGTCATCGGAAAGCGTAGCGTTAAGCGCATAGGCCTCGGCGAGCTGCAGGGTGATGTCCGTGTAGGTCACGGTGTTGTAGCCCAGGCAGCTGACCTCGACGGTGTACGGGCCACCGGCACGCATACCGTTGATGAAGTAACGGCCTTCAGCATTGGCCACAGCGTAATACTGCGAACCGGAAGGCGTATGGACCGCCACCACGGTGGCGCCGACCACAGGCTCGCCCTGGGCGTCGGAGACCTTACCGTTCAGCGTGGAGGTCGTCACCTGCGCAGTGGCAGATACGACAAAGAGCATTGCTGCGAAAGACAGCAACACACGCTTGCAAAAATGATTCATCATGTTGATAATAAAGTAAAATTGAGTTACTTAACTGTCAATATTATAGTCAGGTTCAAGTACGCGCCGCAAAGATAGCTTACTAAATTGAATTGGACAAACCCTTTTCCGATTTTTTATCAAGTTTTATTGCTACCTTTGCATCCGAATGTTAACCTAACGAGGAAAGATTTGTTTGCTTGCAACCTCGTCAAAAATGCTAAAAAGATGAATCACCTTTTCACATCGGAGTCCGTCTCCGAAGGTCATCCCGACAAAGTCGCTGACCAGATTTCCGACGCCATCCTTGACGAATTCCTCCGGCAGGACCCGGAGGCCCACGTCGCCTGTGAGACCTTCTGCACCTCCGGCCTGGTGGTCGTGGGCGGCGAGGTCAATTCCGACAACGCCTACGTCGACATCCCCGCCACCGTCCGCCGCGTGATCGCGCGCATCGGCTACACCAAGGCCGAATACGGCTTCGACGCCTCCTCGTGCGGCGTCATCTCCACCATCCACGAGCAGAGCGCCGACATCGACCGCGGCGTGGCCCGCGAAGAGCCGGCCGACCAGGGCGCCGGCGACCAGGGCATGATGTTCGGCTACGCCAGCACGGACACCGAGGAATACATGCCGCTCGCGCTTTCCCTTTCGCACAAGCTCCTGCAGACGCTCGCGGACATCCGCCACAACGAGCCGGAGCTGATGCCCTACCTGCGCCCGGACGCCAAGTCCCAGTTCACCATCGAGTTCACCGGCCGTCGCACGCCCGTGCGCGTGCACACCATCGTATTGAGCACGCAGCACGACGAGTTCGACACGGACGAGCGCATGCACGCGCGTATAGAGAAAGATGTGCGCGAGATCGTCCTCCCGCGCCTGATCGCCTCGCTCCCCGAGCGCACGGCGAAGCTTTTCGACGGCAAGTTCATCCTGCACGTCAACCCGACGGGCAAGTTCGTCATCGGCGGCCCCGCCGGCGACACCGGCCTGACCGGCCGCAAGATCATCGTGGACACCTACGGTGGCCGCGGCGCGCACGGCGGCGGCGCCTTCTCCGGCAAGGACCCCTCCAAGGTGGACCGCAGCGCCGCCTACGCCGCGCGCTACCTCGCCAAGAACCTCGTGGCCGCGGGCGTCGCGGACGAAGCGCTGGTGCAGCTGGCCTACGCCATCGGCGTGGCCGAGCCGGTCAGCGTGTTCGTAGACACCTACGGCACGCGCCACGCCGGCGAGTCCGACGCCGAGATCGCGCAGAAGCTTCGCGAACTCTTCGACCTCCGCCCGGCCGCGATCACCAAAAAGTTCGGTCTCAAGAACCCGATCTACGAGCCCACCGCCGCCTACGGCCACATGGGCCGCAAGCCCTACGTCAAGGACGGCATCCAGTTCTTCGGCTGGGAGCTGCTGGACGGCGTGGACAGCATCAAGGAAGCCTTCGGCCTATGAGTTCCCGGGACAAGAAGCCCCAGCAGGTCCGCATCAACAACAAGCGGGCGTCGTACGACTACGAGTTCCTCGAGGAGTACGACGCCGGCATCGTGCTCGTGGGCACGGAGATCAAGTCCATCCGCGCCGGCAAGGCCTCCCTGCAGGACGCCTACTGCTATTTCTCCGGCGGAGACCTCTACGTGCGCGGGATGAACGTCGCGACCTACTTCTGGGCTTCCGCCTGGAGCAGCCACGAACCGATGCGCGACCGCAAGCTCCTGCTCACAAAGCGCGAGCTCAAGCACCTCGCGCAGGCCGTCAAGACCAAGGGCCTGACCATCGTGGCCGTACGCCTCTACATCGCCGACAACGGCTTCGCCAAACTCCGCATCGCGCTCGCCAAGGGCAAGAAGGAATACGACAAGCGCGCCACCATCAAGGAGAAGGACATCCGCCGCGAGATGGAAAGAGAATAATCCCCCGCCCCATGCCCCGCCTCAAGCATAGCATCGTCGCCGAGCTGCCCGACCCCGAGCGGCTGGACGTCGCGCAGCTTGCGCGCGACTGCGCCTCCGGCGCCTGCGACCTCGTCGCCGTGGTCGGTCCCACCGCCTCCGGCAAGACCCGCTACGCCGTGCGGCTCGCGGAGCAGTTGGGCGGCGAGATCCTCTCGGCGGATTCCCGCCAGGTCTACCGCGGGATGGACATCGGCACGGGCAAGGACCTCGCCGAATACGGCTCCGTCCCCTACCACCTCATCGACATCGCCGAACCCGGCACGCAGTACAACGTCTGGCAGTACCAGCAGGACTTCGCGCGCGCCTGGGCGGACATCCGCGCCCGCGGCGCCGTGCCCGTGCTCTGCGGCGGCACAGGGATGTACGTCAACGCCGTCACGCGCGGCTATGATTTCTCGGAGAAAGTGCCCCTGAGCGCAGCGCGCGAAGGGAATTCCGCCCGCGCCGACCTCCCGCAGCGCCCCTTCTTCATCGGCACGCTGGTCGACCGCGACACGCGCAACGCGCGCATCGACGCCCGCCTGGACGCCCGCCTGCAGGAAGGCATGGTGGACGAGATCCGCGGGCTGCTGGAGCGCGGCGTCCCCGCCGGGGCGCTCCTCGCCTACGGCCTCGAATACAAGTTCGTCACCCTCTATCTGCAGGGCGAGCTGTCCTACGACCAGATGCGCACGCAGCTCGCCACCGCCATCCACCAGTTCGCCAAGCGGCAGATGACCTGGTGGCGCGGCATGGAACGCAGCGGCGTCCGCATCCACTGGGTGGATCCGGACGCCATCTAATCCAATTTCCACACTAAGGGCGCGGGAGATCCGTCCTGACCAGGAATGCGTTCCGGACCGGGGCGCCGGGGAGCGGCGCGAGGGGC
>JAEEGJ010025411.1_pt1 | contig 12142 bp, 6 predicted proteins | sample 8958761 | NCBI WGS metagenome assembly JAEEGJ01 (sample SAMN16246546, study PRJNA631951) | gut metagenome | biome: gut microbiome; feature: rumen; material: RS-attached | host: Bos | place: Iran: Karaj | collected 2018-10 | reverse complement strand
GAATCCATAGGAATGTATTCATTGACAAAAACGTCAAAATTGGCAATCTGGTCAAGATTCAAAACAACAATAGCATTTATGAGGGGGTGGCTCTTGAAGACGGTGTGTTTGTTGGAACTAACGTTTCCTTTATTAACGATCGTTATCCCAGAGCGATATTGAGAGACGGAAACCAAATTGGCCCTGGTGATTGGAAGATGGAAGAAACACATGTATGTTATGGAGCATCAATAGGTGCGGGATCTGTTATCATGTGTGGAGTAACCATTGGAAAATGGGCTATGGTAGCTGCAGGATCAGTCGTACTTGAAGACGTCCCTGATTATGCTGTGGTGGCGGGGAATCCTGCTAGGGTTATAAAAAGAAACATTGAGTATTAGAAGTTATTTAATATGAAACAAAAGACATCACTTCATAATTGGTTTCTGAAATTTGACAGGACGTTTTCAGAGAAAATATGGTGGCAGATTGTGTTTCTGCTTATTTTTGTTATTATAGCTCTTATAGTAGGACTTGTTATCTGCTATTTTCTTACATATGGAGAGAGAAGTAGGGAGATTGGCTTCTACGAATGGGCATTGTATCTACTCATAGATGGTAATGCCCTTAGTAACATTTATACGGATGAATATGTAGGAGGAGCACGTCCGTGGGGTACTTTGTTGTTAGGTTCTCTTGTTGGAGTTGTGGTCTTCGGAGGAATGCTCATATCCGTGCTTTCAAATATGCTGGAACGAAGAATTGAGAACTATCGTAAAGGTAAGAATATTTATGTTAAGGAAGGCCATTACGTTATATTGGGCTATGATGAAATTGTTCCGTCTATTGTTAAGCAGATTTGCAGCTCAAATGAAGATGCATACGTATTATTGCAGAGCTCTTTGCCTAGTGAGGATATCGCAGAAAAGATTCACTCTTCCATCGCTCAGAATTGCGAGAAACGTGTTATTCTGAAAAACGGGCATCGAACATCTACCCAGGACCTTTCTGAACTTCGGCTGAATAAGGCCTGCCATATCTTTATTGTGGGTGATAGAACAAAACCCTCTCACGATGCGATGAACATTGATTGTGCGGAAAAGGTATATGAGATTCTTAAAAAGAACGAGAATAAGGGCTTACCCCAAACCATTACAGCGGTTTTTGAAGATCAGGATACTTATGCAGCATTGCAGGTTACAGATATGTTTGAAGACCTTAGAAATCTGGGAGTGGAGTTCATCCCCTATAATTTCTACACAGATTGGGCTAAACAGATGTTTGCAGATACAGACGGGAAAAGGTTCCCGTTTATTGATGGTGAAGGTATATCTACCAAAAGCAACAAGCATGTTCATCTTGTAATTGTGGGGACTTCCAGTTTTGGCGTCACTTTAGGCCTTGAGGCTGCAAAGATGCTTCACTTTCCGAATTGCGATGGGAAGAAAAACAGGACAATAATAACCTATATTGACCTAAACGCAGATAAGGAATTGCAGCTATTTATGACTCGAGCCCACCACTTTTTTGAGGTGCAGGAGTACATATACGGAGAGTTCGTCGCAGAAATAAAAGACAATATTAGAGTTGTCAGTTATAAAGAGGAAACGAAGTCCCCAACCTTGTTTAAAGATGACGATGCGAACTTCCTTGATGTGGAATTCCGATTTGTAAAAGGTGACATTTATACGAGAGAGATGCAGGATCTTATCACCAAGTGGGCGTGTGACGACTCACAGATATTAAGCCTAATATTTGCCATGCGTGATTCACGCCACAATATGTCTATTGCTATGAACATGGACGATAAGGTTTATGAGCGAGGAACTAGGATATTTGTCAGACAAAACACTTCGAGTAGGTTCTTAGATAAGGTACGTAATTTGTCGCAAACTGAAAAGGAGAAGAAAATAATTAATAAAGACAAATCAATAGGATCCATACAGATAAAAGGTCGTTATGCAAATATCTACCCCTTTGGAATGACCGACATTATGTTTGATATTAACAAACGGACGCAACATATAGCAGAATGTATTAGTTACATCTATGATGTTTATTTCGACAAAAACTATATTGTAGACGAGAATGGACAACCCCTGTCGAAGGAAAAGGATGGCAAAGTGATTGGTGAAGGTGTCTCACTCCAGAAACAACTTCTTGAAAATGGTGAGAAGGTACTTCAAGGCATGATGGCATTCAATAAGGACGATGTACTTCGAGTTGCCCATCAGTTGTGGATTAAGCATAAGGTTTCTGACCAATGGTCTAATCTTTATAGTGCATATAATATTGGCTTTAGAGAGCGTACGCTTCATGTAGAAGGATGTGCTGACTGCATGCGACTTTCTCCTGAGATACTTGTAAAAATGGCGGAGGTTGAACACAACAGGTGGAATGTGGAAAAACTTCTGATGGGCTTTAGAAAGCCTACTCCGGAAGAAGATGCATACAAGTTGGATTTAAGTAATAATAAGGAAAGCGAAAGGCAAGATATCTTTGATAGTTTCAAGAAGGCGAACAACAAGAACCATTATATTCATGGTGACATTCGTCCATTCAACCAACTGAATGAGATACAAGAAATAGACAAGGAGATAATCCGCTTTATTCCTTGGTTCCTTAAGATGTCTAACTAATAATATTATGCTAAAATGAAAAAAAGCGACTACATTCCACAACCAATCGACACCTCCGACATCCAGTTGCCAGAGGAGTTAAACCCGTTGCTCGAAGCAATGGCAAAGAATGTGCACGAGATATGGGCACAAGAACGCATAAAACAAGGATGGAGCTATGGAGAAAAAAGGGATGATGCAAAGAAACATCATCCCTGCCTCATCGCCTACGAAGACCTACATGAAGAAGAGAAAGTCTTTGACAGGAATACCTCGTTGGAAACACTGAAATTGGTAATAAAATTAGGTTATAAGATTATTGATAATAAGGATTGTGATTGTGAGAGTAGTTGAATATTTACAATCATGATTTTTCCAGTTTATGGACAACAAAAAGAGTTTGTTCGCATTGGCTTATGATTAGTATGGGTCTTTTAATGATAGCGAGTATTGGGATTGCCGTATTTAAAGGAGGAGGGTGTTTACAAATTTCAAATATTCCATAATATGTTTGGTGACACTCCTTTTACTATCTGTCTTTATTTACATCGTGAATGTTAGATTCGCTCGAAAAAGACAAAGACTTGATAATATGAACATTGAAGAATTCGAAACCATATTAAAACCAGCAGAAGAGAAATGATGTCAAAAGGACATTTTATTGAAAATCGCGAAATTAGCATTTTCTTGTCTTCCACCTTTTCGGATATGGATGCAGAGCGGTCTGCACTTATCAAAACGTTTTATACTTCAAAATTTGAGGCACTTAAATACAATGTGACACTATCTGTACTTGATTTACGATGGGGCGTAACAGATGAAGAGTCACGCTCTGGTAAGGTTCTATCTGTCTGTCTTAATGAGATAGAGCTTTCCCGCCCATTCTTTATTGGCCTCTTAGGAAGCCGTTACGGCTATTCGCCGAAAATATCAGAGATAGAGAAGAATCCTGAATTAGAAGAACGCTATCCATGGATTAGAGAAGACATAGATAATGGAAAAAGCATTACAGAAATAGAAATGCAATATGGAGTTTTGCGCAGCCATGAAGATGTGGATGCCATATTTTATATCAAAAACACTCCAGATACACTTCCTGATGATGACGTTAGATTGACAATATTAAAAAACAAAATCAAAGAACAAACAAGATTTCCAGTATTCGAATACAACTCTATCGAAGATTTATGTAGTAAAGTTAAAGAGGCAATAAGAATTCTGATTATCAAATATTTTCCGAAAGAAGACACTTCTCGGTTGGGACGTGAGCGTACAGCACAAAAATCCTATATGAATAGCCGACACGGTTATTATATCAAGAATGAAGAGAATTTTAGGCGTCTGGATCATTTTTTTTCTAGCGGCGAGAAGCACCTGGTGGTTACTGGAGCGAGCGGCATGGGTAAGAGTTCTTTAATTGCAAACTGGCTGAAAGAAAATGAACAACAGAAAGACATACATCATTATAACATCGTCTACCATTTTGTGGGCAACTCTCTTGGAGATAACAGCTATGAGGATATTCTACAACATATCTATGATGAAGTCTGTGACCTATATAGATTAGAAGAAAATAGAAATAGCACAGAAGCCATCGAAACCAGACTCCTTCAGTTATTAGCAGAAGCTGTTAATGAAGACAAACCACTACTAATAGTTATAGATGGGATAAACCAAATAACAAGCAGTGACAATACCAAGCAGCTGCGTTGGCTACCACAAACACCCCATGTCAAATACTTGTTTTCTACGGTAGATGATGACGAGACTATGCAAACTTTCAAACGTCTTGAGTACCCTATATTCAGAATCCATCCATTGAGAAACGACCAAAGGCGTGATTTTATTGTGAATTATCTCGCTGCTGTAGGAAAAAAACTAAATGAAGACCAATTGTCTCGAATTCTTTATGACCATGGTAAAAGAAATATGCTGGTGCTGAAATCCTTTCTCGACGAACTGATATGTTTTGGCTCCTATGAGAAATTAGACAGTCGCATAGACTATTACCTATCTGCTAAATCTGTAACTGATTTCTTCAAGAAATTACTTCAGCGTATTCATACTGACTACGAGAAGGCTTCTTCGGCATTATCAATAATTACATATTCAGAGCATGGTCTCACTGAAGAAGAAATTATAGAAATCACGGGACTTCGTAAAATAGATTGGCATTTACTTTATTGTGCCATTTATAATCACCTCGTAGTTCGTAACGGATATATATCATTTGCTCATCAAAGATTAACTGATGCAGCAAGAGAGTGCTACGACTCATATGCTACCAGACTTATCATTGTGAATTATTTTGCAAGCAAAGAAATGGCAAACAATAGCCGAAGAATATCTGAGCTTGCTTATCAGTATTACCATTTGAATGATAATGATAATCTTTACAAGATCATTTTGTCTTTTGATGCCATCAATTTCTATAACTCTACTGAAAGAGGAAGAACAACACTTGCCCATTATTGGATAAAACTGGTAGACACAGAGGCAGAGGAAAGATATTTGGACAATTGCCTTGAACGAGCAAGATGGGACATTCCAGATGAAATGGTTTTTTACAAAACTTTTTTCGATAATTATCTAAATAATAATACGGCCTATGGCTTCAAATATAACCTTATGAATTACCTTTCACTGCCTGTGCAAGGTGTTGGTTTGGATGATATGCCATACGAGAGGATAGGAAGGTTCCTGGACAAATATCTTAATGCCCATAACACCGCTATTATGTATTACATGAAGCAACTTGAAAGAATAAAATCTGCGTTTGGAGATTCATTTGACGAAAACCAAATAACCAATATCTATAGTAAGGCGAAGAAACCGAGTTTCATCACGAAATTAAGCATGAAACTCTTAGGGCCTTGGGGCTTTTATAATCCAGAGGCTTCAAAATATTATGGAAGTCTTTACGAAGCAATAGGGTTTAGCTATTATTGCTCGGCAAAGTTCAGAAAAGCTTCCATGTATACATCTTGGGCCTTGAAAATAAAGACGGAACAGTTCGGCAAAAAACATCTGAGCACAACCGATGCTTACGAGAATATGGGTCTTATATACAACAAGTTAGGTGACTACGAAAAGGCAAGACTATGTTTTAATGCTGTTTTGAAAATCAGAGCAAAAGAATTGGGTAACGGACATCCGCAACTCATAGCATCATACATTCATCTTGGTGATACTTATGAGAATGAGGATGACTTTTATAACGCAGTAGAATATTATAACAAAGCAACTGCATTAAGTGAGAAGACCTATGGAGAAAAACATGCAGAAACAGCAAAGTGCTACACAAAACTATGTAACACATGGAATAGAGTCGGTTTGAAAGGATTAAAAAAACGCAAAAAGGAGATGTGTATAACTAGTTTTGAGTCGGCCATGTTATATGGTCAAAAAGCAGTTACAATACTGGAAAAAGAATATGGCTATTTAAACATCGATACTGCTAGTGCCTATCATCATTACGCTTTAGTATTATACAATGATGGAATTAACAACGGACTTGAATATTTAGCTAAAGCGTTAGACATTAGAAGGAAACTGCTGGGGGATTATCACCCTGACACAGCAAACACATATTACTATATAGGTTTAATACATGAACATGATGGGAAATACTCCGATGCATTAAAGTGTTATAATGAGGCAATACATGGTATGGAAAAGCTGTCAAATGGTGTATATTTTGTTACAGATATTAGCACAAATCGGCATAATGGCTTTCATGTTAACTATTGGGCCGTTAAGGAAGGTATAAAAAGAGTGGAGAAGATGATGTGATGTAAGGCAAACACTATTATTCCCATGATAATTGTCTTCTCTGGTAATTAGAGGGCATGAATGCTCGTTGATTCAAACCATTTCTGCCCCCAAGTCATGAATGGAACTCTATTAATACCCATTGCGCCAACCCAGAACAAACTTTGTGGTTTCAGCACTATGGTAATCTCTAAATAAACTACCCCCCCGTATCGAGTTTTAGAATACGTTCCATCTCTTCAGAAGTCAGTTCAAAGTCAAAGAGGTCAAAGTTCTCGATCATACGTTCCTTATGTGTAGACTTGGGAATAATAATCACTTTACGCTGCAACAGGTAGCGAAGGGCAATTTGTGCGGTAGTTTTATTATGAACTGCACCAATCTCAGAAAGAATATTATTGGTAAAGATATTGTTCTTCCCTTCTGCTAAAGGCCCCCATGCCATCATCTGACATCCGAACTCTTCCATATACTTACGTGCTTCTACTTGCTGACAAAAAACATGTGCTTCCACTTGATTAATCATCGGTTTTATCTCCATATTTGAAGCAAGATCTACGAAATGGTCTGGCAGGAAATTGCTGACGCCTATGGCACGTAGTTTGCCCATACGGTAGGCATTCTCCAGGGCACGATACGCTCCATAATAATCACAAAAGGGTAGATGAAGTAACATGAGGTCTATGTAATCTGTCTGAAGGAGTCTTAGGCTCTTTTCTATTCTTGCCATAGTTCTCTCATATCCATAGTCTGAAATCCATATCATTGACACAATAAATATATCTTCTCTTTCAATACCACTACTTCTTATAGCATTACCGACACCGTCCTCATTTCCATAAAATTGAGCTGTGTTGAGCATCCTATAACCTACGCTCAATGCATCACTTACACAACATTCTGCTACACTCGGTGCTGATTGAAATACGCCATAACCCAACTGCGGCATTTTTATTCCATTCGATAATGTAATGTACTGCATAATCACTTTCCTAATTATAGATAACCAACCCCAACCTTAGAATTCTCGTTTGAGGTGTTGTTAAATTGATATCACCAGAATCATTATCCCTTCAGCGATTCAACAATTTTGAAACTTCATTTGTTTTAGGATGGTTATCTCCAAATACTCTTTTGAAAATGATCAAAGCCTTGTTATAGTACTCTAATGCTTCTGAGTGATTACCTTGGTTTTCGTATCCCAATCCAATGTTTTTGTATAATGTGGCTGTAGCAGGATGCTCTAAACCTAACGTCTTTTCTAAAATAACCAATGCCTTATAATAATAGTCCATGGCTCTTGAATAATCACCTTGTTCGGAAAAAACATGCCCGATGTTGTTGTAAGACCCAGCAGTGTAGGGATGTTCTAGTCCTAACACTTCCTCACAGATATTCAAAGACTTGAAATGGAATTGTAATGCTTCATAATACTTATGTTGGTGGTTGTAAATACCTCCAATGTTATTGTAACAAGACGCTGTGTCAAGATGACTCAATCCTAGTACTTTCTCACGAATAGCCAATGCCTTGAAATAAAACTTCAATGCTTTATTGTAATGCTTCTCCCCGCTACTATGGTATACCATCCCAACATTATTGTAAGATTCGGCCGTGTCAGGATGATCCTCACCCAATAGCTTCTCGCGTATAGCTAACGCCTTTAAATCGTACTTCAATGCCTTTGGGTAGCATCCTAAACTTTTGTAGACCCCACCTATATTGTTATAGGACAATGCGATAGCAAGATGTTCTGAACCATACAAAGTTTCACGAATTGATAACAGACGGCGATTAATGGACTTCGCTTCCTCATAGAGGGCGTATTTATAGAGGAAATCCGCGTAGTCTGATAGTAATCTTTCATATTTTCCTTGATCCAAGGCGCTTTTTTTAGCCCAGTCGTCAGCTTTAGCATAGATAACTGCAGCTCGTTCTATGCGCGCTTCTATTGGAATTGTAACATCTGCCATCACTGTTTTTGATTGAAGCAGGAAAGCCTCAATGTCTTGGTGCACTAATGCACGATAGCAATCTAGTTGTTCCATGTGTCGGTCTGCCTCACGTTCTATATTATCAAGAATAGCATTGGCTGCTTCTATGTGACCACTTTCAAATTCTTTTATTGCCCATTTCATTTCCCTGCTTACATTCTCAAATTGCATCTCTGAAACACGTCTTGCAGTATCGAAAAGGGCCTGCTGATGCTTAAGAAAGTCCTCCTTCAGAGTATTATAATTGTCATGACTCGTCTGATTCATGGTGATGAGTTCTTCTAGCTCTTCCTTTGTTTCCTGGTACTCTTCTTGATACTCTTCATTGTCTGGCTCTTTTTCTAATTTGGACTTTTTCTTCTCTAGTTTTATTTTTTTCTTCTCTAATTTGTCTTGAGTTATTTCTATCTCATCATGGAGCTCCCCCAGTTTTCTTTGCATACGTTGATAGTCAGCATTGCCTGCTGCAAAGGGAAGATTGTCCATACATGCTACGGTAAGACCATCCAACAACACTAACCCATTCTCCAGCTTCAAGTATTCATCACGTCCGTCCATTGAGCGCATGAAGTACAACACGAAATCCAAATGCAGTTTATCCGTCGTAGCGTAGTTCCCCCAGAAATGTCCCAATTTTTTTCCAAGTGTCTGTTTAAATTCCAATAGTTCATGAGTCTCAACTTCTCCAGGTTGCAGACTACGACAATAAATTATAAGTTTTGGTTCCTTACGTTGGCTGTTCTCTTCACGAGCTACCTCAATCTCCTCTAATGTGTACTGTCCTGCAAGGGTGTAAAACAGCGCCACAAATATTTGGCTCTCGCGTATCCATGCATTATACTCATTCTGTTTACGGCAGTTGTTATAGCATGGATCCATATCCTCCCATGCCAATAATTGAATGTGGATGCCGCGTTTTATGTAGATATCATCTAATCTCCGGATGAGGTTGCCAAATTTTACACGTTCGTCTTTTAACTCGTCCGACGATGCGATAAACACTTTAATTGTTTTCATTGTTTCTAGTTTGTATTTGGATTATATTTGTCAAAGAAACCTTGTTGACAGACCTAGTCGTTTATTAGTCGGCCAATGTACCCATTGGATCCCAGGGATTAAGATGAATTGGTTCTTGTTCTGACTCAATGAGTTCAGTTTTAGATAGATATTTCTTAAGAATTACAGCTTGATATACAAACTTAGTGAACCAACTATCTGACATAATAAAATACCCTTTTTCCCCAACTTCGTCTCCCCATGAGTTCTCGATTTTCCATTTTGTGGGTTTCCCATCTTTTAAGTTGACTCCAGTGATGACCATAGCATGATTCATAGCAGAATGGTGGAAATCAAGCATTGCACCTTTCTCAAATTCAAGTTCGAAACCAAGAGCAGACAGGTAATCGAAAGAATTATCGTCCCAAGCAGGAAAATCACGAAGCCGGTAAAAAGAAACATCACTTCCGAACCAAACTAAATTACCTTCGGATAACTGTTTAATGATCAATTCTTTAATTCTATCCATCTTAAGATTCAGGTGGTGTATTTTTCTGCCTTCAATGACGTTGCCAAGGAAATCGATTGTAAAGGTCTTGCCGAAGGGTTTGTCTTCTGTTGGTGAATTAATGATGGATTGATAATTGTAGATATCGTCACCTAAATATTTGTGACAGAATTGTTGTGGGGTCAAGTTCGCATCAATATGATACTCGTCTTTCTCATCAGTGTATTCAAAGTCAAAATTGTTGACTGGAACTCCAAATGCATTAAGAAACATCGTATAAATCTTACTCATGATTTGATTCTTAAGCGGTCGCAGTTCGGCGATTCTTCCTTCCTTAACGAGGCGACAAGCATCAGAAGCAAAAGAGCGGATTGCTGCATTTGCGAGAAAAACTGTTTCCATCGTGTTTGAAGATTGGAATGTTTCTGGAAAGACTTCTTTTGGCATTACACCGTACTTTTTGACAAGATTGATAAACATATCCCATTGGCCACCATCAGAAACAGGGTTGTTAAGGATGAATTGAAATAATCGCTCATTAGGAGAACTGGTGCTTAATTGAATACAGGACTCCAACGCAAAATTAGCCTTTTCTATTTTGTCATATAGAGCTATGTAATTTTGAGATAGCTCAAAGTTTTTAATATGACACTTTTTTGCAATTGTTTCACGAAGTATATTAAGTCCTGCGAAAATCCAACATCGACCAGATCGTTTCTGGTCAGTAACGGGAAGTGTTTTGATTTCGATAGAAAAATGGGGTGAAACTGCATATGCAGCATTTGGCTCAAAGACTATTGAACCAACTGAATTTCTACTCATTGCATGTCGCACGAGTACATTTTTATTATCTTGTAAATAATCTTTCAAAATTGCCTCTGTTGCTTTATAATCAAGTGCCCCTTCTAACTTTTGTTTATTCATTTTCAACTATTATTATATGAGAATTATTAAACTATTAATGTATAAAAGAAGATATTACAAATCATTAGGATCAATATTTTTCCATCTCCTGTCTATTCTTTCACTACGTTCTTTAGGAATTACTGTTGTTACCAAGGAGAAATAAGAATCATCCCATTTGATAACATATTTATACCGCAAAAAAAGATCTAATGACGATTGCAAATTATTACCTACAACGAATTCTTCCGTTTCAGAAAATGACTTTGGACAAAATAAATACTCAAGCAATTTCTGGTCATCAGATGATACTGGATATTTGGGGCAAATAGCCATCCTTCTAGTATCAATGATTTCTCCATTTGATAATTCTAAAACAGAGGATTCCCGATAATGACTTTGCCATAATTTTATTTGGGCAAATAGCTCTTGGAGTGAACTGTCTTTATATGAAGTAACAGAATTTGGAGCAATGTTGTCAAAGTACATTGAAATCGCATCTAAATTGATATTTGTATCTTTGGGATAAAGATATTCTGCATTCCTCATCGGAATAAGTCTTAGATTATAATTAGAAGGATTCTCCCAGTATAAACTATGACGGTCAAATCTTATAATCGAATAACTTGGTGGAGTTAAGTGTTCCAGAAGAGGAACCAATTCTGAAAGTTCACGATATTCTTCTGGAGAATCGCCAGGGATAGCCGTTAACATATTCCATAGTATATGCATATGATTTATCTTTGCATATTTTAAATAGGCAATATTGCCAATGGCTCTTGGCCCTTTTCTCATTAATTTGAGATGTAAAGGATGAAGACTTTCAATACCTGCAGTTATAATTAGTACCCCAGAATCAGAAAGATACTCCATTTGTTTATAGTTTAAAGATGAAACCGTATCGCACATAAAAATTGCATCAGGACAATCAGACTGGAAAAAGTCAAATACTGGTCTCATATAATTAATGTCTATTACAGAATCTACAGAATAGATAATTCTCTTTCCAGATTGGTATGCTTGTTTTATTTCTGCAATGACATCATTTACATTACGTTTACGATATGTCATACGCATGCCATTCAAACCGCAGAAAGTGCAATGCATATTTTGTCCTTTCCAACAACCGCGAGAGAGTTCAAATGTATAATTTACAACACTCTCTTTATACCAAGGGAAGTGGCTAAGTTCTTTGTAAAACCTACTATGGTCTGGCTGCGGAATATCAAGTCCCTTGACTTTCGCAGATTCTATGGAAGAACATAAAGCTTTTTCTTTATCGTAAATACCATGAGGAAGTGGTTCCTTTGAATTAATACTATTAGCAAGTATCCTTTTGCACAACTCTACCAGGACAACATCACCCTCCCCCG
>JAEEGJ010025410.1_pt1 | contig 12143 bp, 9 predicted proteins | sample 8958761 | NCBI WGS metagenome assembly JAEEGJ01 (sample SAMN16246546, study PRJNA631951) | gut metagenome | biome: gut microbiome; feature: rumen; material: RS-attached | host: Bos | place: Iran: Karaj | collected 2018-10 | reverse complement strand
AAAGCCCAGCCGATAGGTGGAAAACAGCGTGCCGGTTCCCTTCAAAGATACGATCAGGAAGAGAATGACCGGACCGATGAACGCGCCGAGCTGATCCAGGAATTCGAGAAACGCAAAGCCCTTCCCTGCGCCGACTTCGTTTGCCGCAAAGCTGACAAGCGTGTTCTTCGCCGGCTTTTTGATCGCCTTGCCGATGCGCTCCAGAATCACCAGCCCGCAGGCAACGACCCAGCCGTTTTCGGGAATCAGCGCCAGCGCCGGGATCGCCAGCACCTGCAGCGTGTAGCCGAAGATGACGAGAAACCAGTACTTTTTGGTTTTGTCCGCGAGAAAGCCGGACAGCAGGCGCAGCGAATACCCGCACAGCTCGCCGAACCCCGAAACAAATCCGATCGTCGCCGCCGATGCGCCGGCAAGGTCCAGGTATTCGCCGAGAATGCTCCTGGCGCCCTCGTGCGTCATATCCGAAAACAGGCTGACGATGCCCATAAGAAGAATGAACAGCATCGCGCCGCCTGCCTGTTTTCTGTCGATCTTCATTGCCGTCCTCCCAAAAGAAAAGCCGCTCGGGGTTGAGCGGCAGAAACCGTGTCGTTCTTATTTTTCGATTTCACAGGCGATCGCACGGACGCCTTCGACGGATTCAAGGAACCGCAGCAGGTCGTTGACCGTTATGTCCACGTGCATGCGCAGCGTGAACTGGTACGTCTCGCTGCCGTCCTCGTTGAACTTGACCTTCGTTCCCAGGATCTGCATCTTGTTGCGCGCGACGTATTCGTCCAGCGCTTTGCGGAACGTTTCCTGTTCCAGCACCCGGCAGCTGATGGTGCCGACCATCATGGAGTCCGTGCCGATCGTAAAGCGATGCATGATGATCTGAATGACGGCGATGACTGCCGTTCCGATCAGACCGATCACATACATGCCCGCGCCGACCGCAAGGCCGATCGCCGCCGTCGCCCAGATGCCCGCCGCCGTGGTCAGTCCGCGCACCGAGTTTCCGTTGCGGAAAATAATGCCCGCGCCGAGGAAGGATACGCCGCTGATGATCTGGGCCGCAAGACGCGCCGGATCGGTGCTGTGCGTGCCGGGATAAAAGACGCCCTCGACCGACATGTCGACAAAGCCGTATTTGGAGATGATCATCGTCAGCGCCGCCGCGCAGCAGACGATGATGTGCGTACGGATGCCGGCCTCCTTCAGTCGCTTGGTGCGCTCATAGCCGATCGCCGCGCCGCACACGCAGGAAACCAGGATGCGGATCAGAAATTCCAGATACTGCAGAAGCGAAAACTGACCGAGCATATGGCCTGCCAGCGTTCCCATATCTTCGCCGCCTTTCTGAATCGGATTGGGAAGCGCAAACGTTTGCGTTCCCGTGTACCTGTATATTATCACGTTCCGCAGGAAATGTCAACCGGATTCTTGCAGCCGCGCGCGTCACAGCCGGAAATCCGCCCAAACGGCGTTGTGATCCGACAGTTCGGAGAACGATACGCTGCGCAGCGGCGAATCCTCCCCCGCCCAGACGCAGTCCTTCATCAAGGTGGAAACGACGCCGTTCCGCACGCAGGATATGCCGCGGGCAAGGATCCAGTCGAGCTGCAGCGCGAGTACGCCGTCGCCGGTCGGCCGGCGGCGCGTGGGAACGCCGATCCCGTTTGACGAACGCCGGTCAAAGCCCATCCGTTCGCAGCAGGCAAACAGCGGCTCGGCCTGCGTCGGATCGGCGACGATGCCGTCGTTCCTCTGTTTATGATATGCGGCAAGCGCGGCCGATTCGCAGTAATCGAACCCGTTGGTATTGAAATCGCCGCCGATCAGAACGGGCAGTCCCGGGAACATTGCCGCAGCCTTTTCGAGGATCGCTTCGGTCTGCTTTGCGCGCAGCGCGGGCGTCGTGCGGTTTTCCAGATGCACGCAGACGGCGCCGATGTGCGTTCCCGCGACGTCGAGCTCACAGAACACCGCAACGCGCGCGCCGATCCGCTTCTGCTCGTCAAAATACCAGTTATACGCCTCCGGCAGCGACAGCGCTTCGGCGCGAACGATCGGCCAGCGCGAGAACAGCGTGTTCCCCTCATAGCCCTTGCGGTCGTTCGGGTTGACGAGCTCGATGAATTCGAGCGCGTATGCATACTGATACCCGAGCGCCTCGGCGATGGTACGCGAGGCGTCGATGTTGCCGCTGCGCTCCGTTCCGTCGTCCAGCTCGTTGCCGAACAGAATGTCCGCATCCTTCAGCGCGGGACACTCCCCGAGAAACGAAACGATCTCGCGGATCCTGGTTCCGTGCTCCACATTGAACACCGCGGCGCGGATCGTTTCCGGCCTCGGCTTCGGCGCGGGATTTGTACGGAATATCTCCGGCGCGCCGAACTGCGGGATACGCGCCATCACGGCAAACTGTCCTGCCGACGGAACCTCGGCGCCGAGCTGTACTCGTTTCTCATACGGAATCGCGTTCATGAAACTGCCTCCTGAAGGGTTGTCAGCAGTATAGCACAGATCGACCGGTTTGAAAAGAGAAGCCGGCGCGTCGGAACGAAAGAATATCGGGAATCTCCGTATATTTTTTCATAAATATAATTGACAATCCGACATCCGCGTGGTAATATAGGTTCGAAAGAACGCAAACGTTTGCGCTGCAAATTGACCATGTTGCATGAGGAGGATGGCAAATGATCAAAGCTGTCATGTTTGATATGGGCGGAACGCTCGAAGATTTGTATTCCGACGGGAAAAACGATCGCGCAACCGCGTATGCGCTGTACGAGATCCTCAAAAAGCACGGCATTGAAGTCCCCTATGAGGCGGAGCCGCTCTGGAAGATCGTCGGCGAAGGGATCCAGGCGTACAAAAAGGATTCCGAGCGGACGCTGCGCGAGCTGAAGCCTGAGGAGATCTGGCCGGACTGGGGCTTTCGGGATATCCCGGTCGATCGCGAAAAGCTGATCGCCTGCAGCGAGGAGATCGCGCACATGTGGGAAACGACATTCTACGATCGCAAGCTCCGGGAGCACGGCGCCGAAATGCTGAAGGGCCTCAAGGAGGACCTCGGCATGTACATCGCGGTCGTCAGCAACACGGGCAGTCTCTTTCAGGTGTTCGATACCCTGAAGAAATACGGCGTGCGGCAGTATTTCGACGATATCACGCTTTCGTCCGTCACCGGCTATCGCAAGCCGCACCCCAACGTCTTCCGCGTCGCGCTGAATCAGGCGAACCTCGATCCGTCCGAATGCGCGTTCGTCGGCGACACGCTCTCGCGCGACGTCGTCGGTCCGCGCAGAATGGGCTTCGGCCGCGTGTTCAAGATCAACTCGTTTCTGACCAAGCAAAAGGATATCGGCAAATACGACGTCGCGCCGGATTATGAGATCACGGACATCTACGACGTCTACACGCTCCTCAAGAAGGAGCGCGAGCAACAGCGATAACCGGCTGCAGAGCATTTCCGAGGGAGGTATACAATGGCAAAGAAAGGATGGAAACGTCCGCCGATGACGTGGAAACGGTTTAAGAACCAGTTTCTGAACGTGGTCGGCAACCCCTTCAACGTCATCGTCGCCATCACGCTGATCATTCTGTTCATCTTCATCATCATTCCGCTGCTGACGATGATCCAGAATACGTTTGTGACGACGCGCGGTGCGCTGCGGGAGGTTCGGAAGATGTATCCGAACGCGCAGGTCGGCAGCTATACGCTGTACGCCTGGCGCTATCTGTTCGGCGCGGAGAACTTCGTCTCGTCCGGCGGCATGGGCCTCAAAGGAACGCTGATTTACGTCAACCTTCTGGAGCCGCTGTTCCACTCGCTGACGATCGGCTTCTTCGTCACGATCATTTCGGTCCCGCTCGGCGCGCTGATGGCGTGGCTGATGGTCCGCACCGACATCCCCTGCAAGGGCCTTTTGTCCTCGCTGATCCTGATCCCGTACATGATCCCGTCGTGGTGCAAGGCGCTGTCGTGGCTGACGGTCTTCCGAACGCCGGAGTACGGCGGGTTCTACGGGCTGCTGACCGGCATGGGCGTCGGGGTGCCGGACTGGCTGGCCTACGGACCGATCGCGATCATCGTCGTCATGACGATGCACTATTACGCATTCTCCTATATTATGGTTTCCGGCGCGCTGCGCTCGATCAACTCCGAGCTGGAGGAGATGGGCGAGATCCAGGGCGCAAACAAGGCGCAGATCCTGAAGAGCATTACGCTGCCGCTGGTGCTGCCGTCGATCCTGTCGGCAACGATCATGACGATCAGTAAGTCGATCGGCACCTACGGCGTCGCCGCGCGCCTCGGCGAACCCGCCGGCTATCACGTGCTTGCGACCAAGATGAAATGGTATCTCGGTCAGTCCAGCACGGAGGCGGTCGGCTACATCCTTTCGATCGTCATGATCGCGCTCGCCGCCGGTACGATCTTCATCAACCAGCGGCTGATCGGCAAGCGCAAATCCTACGCCACGATCGGCGGCAAGGGCACGCGCAAGAACCTGATCCCGCTCGGCGGCGCAAAGTGGCCGATGCTTTCCCTGCTGGTGATCTTCCTGATCGTGGCGATGTTCCTTCCCCTGTTCTTCCTGATCATGGAATCGTTCCAGATCGTACCGGGGCAAGGGTACGGCGCGGACAATCTGACGCTGTACGCATGGTACGGGCAGCTGGAGAACGCGCCCAACACGGCGTTTGACCGCGAGGGATTGTTTGCGAATCCGCTGTTCTACCATTCGCTGTGGAACACGGTGAAGCTCAGCCTGATCGCGTCGGTGATCACGGCGGTGTTCGGACAGTTCTTCGGCTACATCACGACCCGCGGCCGCGGCAAGTGGTACGGCAACGCGGTGGAGCAGCTGATCTTTATTCCGTACCTGATGAGCGGCGTCGCGTTCTCGGCGATCTACTACGCGATGTTCAGTCAGCCGCATCTGTGGGGGCTGATCCCGCCGTTGACCGGCACATTCATGCTGATCCTGCTGGTGTCGATCGTCAAGCACTTCCCGTTCGCCAGCCGGTCCGGCTCGTCGAACATGATGCAGATATCAACGGAGCTCGAAGAGGCAGCGACGATCAACGGCGCGGGCTTCTGGCGGCGGATCGGGAGCATCGTCATCCCGCTGGCGCGGCACGGGTTCCTGTCGGGCTTCCTGCTTTCCTTTATCAGTATTGCGAAGGAGCTGGACCTGATCGCCATCCTGATCACGAGCGAGGAGAACTACACGCTGTCGTTCCTGTCGTTCACCTACGCGGAAACGATGCCGCAGGCCGGCGACGCGATCTGTATCATCATCATCGCGTTCATCCTGATCACGAACAAGATTGCGGATAAGTTCGGCGGCAACGTCAGCAAGAGCATGTAACCCTTTACGACCGATTACAGAAAGGATTTCAAAATGAGCAAGATCGTTTTAAGTCACATTGATAAATTCTACGGCGACAACCATGTTCTGCGCGACATCAACCTCACGATCGAGGACGGCGACTTCATGACGCTTTTAGGGCCTTCCGGCTGCGGCAAAACCACTACGCTGCGCGTCGTCTCCGGCCTTGAAAAGCCGCAGCACGGCACGATGACGATCGACGACCGTCCGGTCATCGACGCGGACGCCGCGTTCTATGAAGCGCCCGCCAAGCGCGGTCTGAACCTCGTGTTCCAGAGCTACGCGCTGTGGCCGCACATGACCGTGTTCCAGAACGTCGCCTTCGGCCTGAAGATCAAAAAGATGAAGAAGGCGGAGATCGAGGAGACCGTCATGGGCGCGCTCAGAACCATGCGCATCGAGGAGTACCGCAACCGCTATCCGAACGAGCTGTCCGGCGGCCAGCAGCAGCGCGTGGCGATCGCCCGCGCGATCGCGTCGAGCCCGAAGCTGCTGCTTCTGGACGAGCCGCTTTCAAACCTTGACGCGCGTCTTCGCATCGACATGCGTGCGGAGCTCAAGCGTCTGCACAAGGAGACCGGCACGACGATCATCTACGTCACGCACGATCAGGTCGAGGCGCTGACGATGTCCACGAAGATCGCCCTGTTCAAGGAGGGCGAGATCTCCCAGATCGACACGCCGCTGGGCCTGTACACGAACCCGATCGACCTGCAGGCTGCGGACTTCATCGGCAACCCGCGCATCAACTTCATCGACGCGAAGGGCGTGTACAACGGCGATACGCTGACGGTCACGAGCGAGTTCGGCACCTATGTCTATCCGCACGAGACGCTGAAGCTCGACGAGGAGATCCCCGAGGGCGAGGAATTCGAGTGCGTGCTCGGCCTTCGTCCCGAGATGGTCGATATCTATACGCAGAATCCGAACCACAAGAACACGGTCGCGGCGAAGATCTACGCGAACCAGCCCGCCGGCAGCGAAACGCTGGTGACGCTGACGGTCGGAAGCACCGAGTTTCTGGCGATCCAGGTCGGATTGGTAGAATATGATATGAATCAGGATGTATTTGTCGTCTTGCATCCGGGCCGCATGAACGTGTATAATAAGGAGACGGGACGGCTCATCAAGTACGCAAAGACCAAGCACAAGGCCGGCATCGACGACTGAGCCGGACAAACGAGAACCGAAGAAAGGAATCTGCACCATGAAAAAGTATCTTGCGATCATTCTGGCACTGGCGATGCTGCTGACGCTCGCGGCATGCACGGGCGGCGGACAGGAAGGTCCGGCGGACGACGGCGTACCCAAGACGGGCAGAGCGGCGATCGACGTGATCGGCGAGGACGGCATCGACTGGAACCACATGTCGACGGACGAGCTGTACGAGATGGCGAAGGCGGAAGGCGGCACGATCACGATCTATTCGACGACCACCGACGCGGACACCGCGCGCAAAAAGATCCAGCGCGTGTATCCCGATCTCAACTACGAATACATCTCCTGCGACACCGATACGGTCATGAAGAAGATCGAGATGGAAGCGGAAAGCGGAAATCCGATGGCGGACGTACTGATGGTCAAGGATTCTTCCGGTGAGATCTACAACGAGCTCGTGCTCTGGGATCTCGTCAAGGTCTACTATCCCGCGGATGTGTGCGAGCATATCTCGGACGATCTGATCGCCTACGGTCTGCCGCTGTACTCCACGTTCAACCCGTGGTTCTACAACACGCGGATGTACGATCACGTTCCGATCTCGAGCTGGTGGGATATCGTTCAGGGATACAATGTCGACACCCAAGCCTATAAGGACGCGAACGGCAACAACACGCAGTTCTGGACGATCTATTCCAAGGATATCACCTCCCCGTCGTATGCGGCGCTGTGGGCGCAGCTGATCGTGGACGGCGACAAGCTCGAAGCGCAGTACGAAAAGCAGTACGGCGAAAAGCTCGTCTATACCTATCAGGATCATCTGCAGAACACGCCGGGCGTCATGGAGCTTCCGGAGAACAACGCGGGCGTCGAACTGTTCTGGCGCTTCTCGCAGATGACGATCGTGCCGCTGGCGGACGGCGACGCGGTGGTCGAAGCGGTGCACGACTCGGTCAACGGACCGACGCTCGGTCTGTGCTCGGCGTCGAAGCTCGACAACTCCAAGCAGGCGCAGGGCGAAAACGGCATGGACATCGCGTGGGTGACGGGCCTCGAGCCCTATACCGCGCAGGACGCGGCGGCGTACTCCTATGTGGTCTCCGGCTGCGACAATCCCGCGGGCGCGCGGCTGTTCATCCGCTTCATGATGGGCGATACGGATGGTGTGAGCGGCTGCTATCAGACGTTCGACAAGCTCGGCCACTGGTCCGTGCGCGACGACGTCACCTATGAGAAGTCCGGCATCACCTATGAGGAGGTCAACCTGACCGCGCCGAACTTCGCGGAAATCTACGCGAACTACCCGAACGTCAAGGCTTACTGGAGCCTCTGGAACAGCACAAGATAATCCGAAACATATCATTCCGCGGGGCAATGTCCCCGCGGAATGCGAGAATCATATGGCAAAGGAACGCTCAAAACTGCAAAGACGCATCGACAGCTTAACGCGCGCGCTGTTCCTCGACGAGAACGGCAAACCGAAAAGCGCGACGTTTTTGTATTCGTTTTTACTGGCGATCCTCTTCGGCGCGATCTACGCCGCGGCATATCTGCTGCTGCTGGATCCGCTGCACAACGCATTCGGGCGGCTGCCGGTGTTCTGGCAGAACGTCCTGCAATACCTGATTCCGGCAGTCGCGGGCTCGGTGCCCTGCGTGCTGTCGATCTTCCTGTTTCGCGGGGAGAACAAGCGGCTCGTGCCGAACGCGTATCTCTGGATGGCGGCGCTGCTCGTGCTGATCATGCTTGCGGCGCTGCTGCTGATCGACTGGTCGGACGCGGCGACCGAGTACGGACTCTTCTGGATGATTCTCGGACTGCCGGTTCTGGTTTCCGCAGTCGTCGGCGGGATTCCGGCGTTTCTGCTGTACCGGCAGGAACTCAAACGGCGCAAAGCGGCGGAGGAGCGGGCGAAAAGCCGTCCCTCCTACTACAACACCTGAGCCATGCTGGAGATCTTTTTCTGTAACGTCGGCGACGGCGACGCGGTGCTGCTGCGGGAGCATCGCAAGGGATCGGCTCCGTACACCGTTCTGGTGGACGCGGGACGGCCGTATCTCGAACCGCAGAACGGCTCGCTTCGCAAGGAAGCGATCTACTACCTGAAGGACCGCGGCGTCGAATCCATCGACCGGATGATGCTTTCGCATCTGCACATCGATCACATCGGCGGCGCGCTCCGGATTGTGAACGCGATCCCGACCGAACGGATCCAGGCGCTTCGGTTTCCGCCGGAGGACGCACAGTGGATCGCGCCCTCGTTCGTTTCGGTCGACAAGACCGCGAACGGACTGATGCATCTTTTGAACATCTTCCGCGATCTGACAGAAGCCGCAAAGGCGCGCGGCGCCGCGCTCGAATGCCTGCGCGGCGGCACGGAACGGCTGACGGAAAACCTGTCCGTTACGGCGATTCTGCCGCGACAGGAAGTGATCGAGCGGCAGGAACGCGTGTTCGACGCGCTGTACCGCAATGAACCGGTCGATCCGACCGAACGGTTCAAGGCGTCGAAGGAGCGCAACGTTTCGAGCGTCATGCTGCGGTTCGAATACGCGGGGCGCAGCATCCTGCTGACCGGCGACCGTTACGCCGCCGATTTTGAGGATCTGCCGCTTGAACCGTGCGACGTTCTGAAGCTGCCGCACCACGGCGATCCGAAGTCGATGACCGAACCGCTTCTCAAAAAGCTTTCGCCGTCCGTCGCGGTGATCTCGTGCCAGAGCGACGCCTCGGCAAAGAAGGACCGTCCGAACGCGGGCATCGTGGCAATGCTGCAGAACAGCGTACCGCAGGTGTTCTGCACGGAGAACAAGCCGCTGCCGACGCTTCCGCCGTCGACGCACAACGGCGTCTGCATTACGATCGGCGACGACGGCGAGATCGCATGCAAAACGGAATAGAAGCAACCTTCGCCTGTCGGCGAGTTGTGATACACAGTAAACCAAAATGAGGAGGAATATCATGAAAAAGCTACTTTCCATCATGCTCGCAGCACTGATGCTGCTCGGTATGATCGCGTGCACCGGAACGCCGGCACAGCCGGATCAGCCGGAACAGCCGACCGACGCGCCCGTGCAGCCCACGGAAGCGCCGGCGGAGACAACGCCGGAACCCGAAGCGACGACCGAATACGAAGGTCTTGCGCTGCAGCTCAAGAACAAGACCGGCCTGACGATCAAGGCGCTCTACATCTCCGAAAAGGGCGTCGATCTCTATGCCAAGAAGCTGAACAGCGTGGTCGAAGAAGGATGGCAGGATAAGGAAGTCGATCCCGAAAACTACGAGAAGTACATCTACATCGTCCGTGAAGCGGGCAAGGAGATGGAAGTCACCGTCGTGTTCGAGGACGAAACGAGCGTCAAGTGGGACGTCGGCACGCTTGCCATGTACGACGAGCTCTCCCTCAAGAAGGGCGCGGATCCCGCCAACTGGGAGCACGAGCCGGCCAAGGACGAAGATAAGATGATGCTCGACTTCATGGTTGCGCTCGGTAAGACCGCGGACAACTTCTATCCGGGTTACGAGCTGATTCCGGTCGAGCTCAAGAACAAGACCGGCAAGGGCATCAAGGAGTTCTACTTCTATGAAGAGGGCGGCGATCCCAAGGCGTACAACAACATGATCGACTATCTGTACACGCCCGCAGGCGAGAAGATGGACGTTCTGATGAGCGGCAAGGCGAAGGAAGGCGGCATGTACCTCTTCAAGTGCTTCATCCGTCCGCATACCGAGAACTACTACATCGACGTCGTGTTCGACGACGGTGCGACGATCACCTATCCGATCGAGGGCTGGTTCAAGCCCGACGGCGACGGCAACCTGCCGAACGAGATCTCCCTGAAGAACGCAGAGGATCCGGACGATATCAAGGTCCAGTATGACGACGGCGTACCGGAGCCGATCGATTACCTTGCGGAAGCGCTCGCAAAGGGCTATATCGTCGACCAGTGGTATCCGACCTATACGGAGACGACGATGGATGCGGAAACGGTCGCCGCGCTCAGAGCCGGTCAGGCCATGATTCCGGTTCCCGCGCCCGAAGAACCCGCAGAGCCGACCGAGCCGACCGAGCCCGACGCGCCCGCCGCGGAGGTTCCCGCCGGCTACACCGGTCTCCATCTGATGATCAAGAACAAGTCCGGCAGAGAGATCAAGAAGATCTACCTCTTCCCGAACGGCGAAGACAAGGGCAAGAACATCTTCAAGACCCTGGCGGACGCGCTTCCCACCGAGGATGAAACCGCCGAAGGCAAGCCGCACGAGATCTTCGTGTACGTGCTCCGCGAGACCGCAAAGCTCGGCGCGATGACGCTGAAGGTTCGCTATGCGGACGACACCGAAGAGGACTACGAGCTGAAGCCGCTTGAGGACTACACCGTATTCACCATCAAGGACACGGTCGACGGCTTCAAGCAGAAGGTTAGCGACGATGCGGACGACATCGCGGCAATGGACGCGGTCGCGGCAGCGGGCGTTTCCACCGACGGCGTGGAGTTTGCACCGCTTGAGACTGCCGAAGCGCCCGCAGCGGAGGTTCCGGCAGGCTACACGGGTCTCCATCTGATGCTCAAGAACAAGTCCGGCAAGGAGATCTACAAGGTCTACCTGTTCCCGAACGGCGAAGACAAGGGCAAGAACATCTTCAAGACCGTTGTTGAAGGCAACATCCCGACCGAAGATGAGACCGTCGAGGGCAAGCCGCACGAGGTGTTCGCGTACGTCTTCCGCGAGACCGCAAAGCTCGGCGCCATGACGCTGATCGTGCGCTATGCGGACGACACCGAAGAGACGTTTGAGCTCAAAGCGCTCGAGGACTACACCGTATTCACCGTCAAGGCGGATGAATTCAAGCAGAAGGTTGCGGACGATCCGGAAGACATCGCATCGATGGATGCGGTCGCAGCGCCGGGCGTCTCCACCGACGGCGTGGAATTTGCACCGATTGCGTAATCCGAACGAACCTTAACGCGGAGCGCGGCGTGACGCGCCGCCTCCGCACTTCTCCCTGCGAGCCGAAAAGGAGGCGTTCCACATGAAGAAACGGTCGATCGCGATCCTGCTTGCCGCCTTGCTTCTGTTCGGACTTCTGCCTGCCGTCAGCGCAGCGGAAGACGCGCAGTGGTGGGAGCAGGACCTATGGAGCACCGAAGTCCTGACGGAACTCGGCGCCGAGCTTCCCGCCTATAACGCTGCGGAGAACCGCTATGAGATTTCCGCGCCCGAACAGCTCCTTTATCTTTCCGGTACATGGAAGCCGGAGGACACGAACGGCGACGGCGCGCCGGATGCGCCCTGCAACGGCACCTATGTTCTGACACAGGACCTCGATATGGCGCCGCTTCTCGATACGATCGGCGCGGTGCTGACCGAAAAGACCGGCACGGAAACGAAGGGTTATCTGCCCCCGATCGGCGCGCTTGCCGACGCGGACGAAGCCGAAGGCGTACACTGCGCGTTCTTCGGCACGTTCGACGGACAGGGACATGCGATCAAGAATCTGCGCGTCGTGCGTATGGGAAAGAAATACTGCGGCCTGTTCGGCAACGTCGGACACGATTTCGGCGAGGGGTTTGTCAGAAACCTTGCAGTGTTAGACGCCGAGAG
>JAEEGJ010025407.1_pt1 | contig 12145 bp, 9 predicted proteins | sample 8958761 | NCBI WGS metagenome assembly JAEEGJ01 (sample SAMN16246546, study PRJNA631951) | gut metagenome | biome: gut microbiome; feature: rumen; material: RS-attached | host: Bos | place: Iran: Karaj | collected 2018-10 | reverse complement strand
TCTGCATTTGGCTTGTATTCGTCTGGACAAGCGACAGCCATGTCCATTCCTAAGCATCCACAGATTAATAAAAGTGAGTTGCATACGTTGTTTCCGTCACCTACGTAAACGAATTTACCGTCAAATCCGCCTTTGTGTTCCTTGACAGTCAACATGTCTGCCAAAGCTTGGCAAGGGTGTTCAAGATTGGTCAACCCATTAATGATAGGAACATCTGCCTCATCCCTAAGCTCGATGACATCATCATGCTCAATAGCCCTGATCATGATTGCATCAACGAATCTGGATAATACTTTTGCAGTATCCTTGATAGGTTCCCCTCTTCCCAATTGGATATCGTTGGTTGATAGGAACAATGCAGTTCCACCTAACTCATACATTCCAACTTCAAAGGAAACTCTTGTTCTTGTAGATGATTTTTGGAAAATCATTGCTAACTTTTGATCTTTTAGAGGTTTTTCCTCCATTTTTCCTGCTTTGAAGTCACTTGCAATATCTAAGATTCTAGTGACTTCATCTTCAATATCACTTACTGATAATAGACTTCTCATTTAGACTCCTTCATAAAATTCATTTAAATCTTAAAAATAATTTATATTCTTTATATATAAATTTCAGTATAATAAAAATAAATATTTATTTTTAATAATATTAAAACTTATCACTTTAAAGAGCATGTTTTTTATAAAAAACAGGGAATATGGGTAAAAAATTAGAGCATTAAAAATTTAGAATGTTTTAAAATTAGAATAAATTAATGAAATTAAAAATAGATTAAAGAATTTCCGACTTTAATATTAAAAGTCAGAAAGTGTTCTTTGTTTCAAATCAGTTTCACGATGAGGCTTTATGTTTTCCTCTCTTGCCAATTTAACAAGTCTTCTTTGATATATCAATGCTTTCTTGAACTGATTCTTGTCATTCAAATATGAAATGATTTCTTTAAGGCCTTGGATTTCCTCTTCGATGCTGTATTCTTTTGCAAATTCAGTCCTATCCTCTGCTTCAAGAATGTCTTCATCATCATTTTCTATAGGATTTATTATTTCCCCTAAAGTAACTACACTTTTTTCTTCAAATTCAGACATTTCATCTTGAATTTCTTCATTCATTTCTTCAATTTCTTCAATTTCAGGCAATGTTTCTTCAATCATTTCTTCAGCTGGATCTGCTTTGGAATCCTCTTTTTTAGGTTCAAGGAATTTTCTTAACTTATCTCTAATTGCTTCAAGATTGAAATTGGAACTTGCTATTTGCTCTTTAGGATTTTCTAAAATGAGTTCAAGGTATTGATAGGATGTTTTTGAAACGTTTTCAACAAAGTTCTTAAGCTCTTGAGGAACCTTGTTTTCAATGAACTCATCATCATTCTTTATGCTTTCATAATTGTCCTTGACCATTTCATTCAAGACCAAAATGGTTTCCAAATTATCAATCAATAATCCTCCAGCAAGATAAGATTTGACGATGCCTTCATTTGCCAAGTTTTGGGTTTTGAGTTCAAGATAATTGTCGAGTGTATTGTAGATTTTCAAAAGCTCTATCTCTTGGCCTTCTTCTAAAAAATGAGTTAACTTGATTTTGTATTCATTTATCAATCCTACAAAATCATCATTATTGTAATATTCAACAAGGAGATCTATTTTTAGTAAAACCAGGGTTTCAGCGATAGTGCTGTCTAAATATTCATCACAAAGCTTCAATGCCTTTTGGTATTTTCCTTGTCTTTCTAATTTCTTTACCTTTTTCAAGGTTGCATTTATAGACTTTGCTGATTTAGACATAAAATCACCGAATTTTTTCTAATAAAGTATTAGTTGTTAATTAGTTAATGAATAACTAATTAACCTTTAGCTATCAATCTAAAACAGATTAAAAGCTTATTCGTTTCTGATTGCTTCCATATGGTCGATACGTTTTTGGATTAAAGCTGCAGTTCCAACGTCTCTTCTATGGTAAACATTTCCTTTAATTATCTTACAAGCTTCTTCAGCTATTTTTTCAGCTTCAGCAATGGTTTCTCCTTGAGCAACGATTCCTAAAGCTCTTGAACCTGAAAGATGTATTCCATCTTCCTCTTGGCTTACAGCTGCATAGAATACTTTTGCACCAAGCGCTTCAATAGCTTCCTCATCCACTTCAATGAGCTCTCCTGCATGAGGAGTGTCTGGGTATCCGTCAGGTACTATGTATTTGCACACGGAAGCCAAGTCTTCAAATTCAACTTCGCCAAGATTTCCTGCAACGATGTCCTTACAGATGTCAAGCATTGAAGTTTTTAAAAGTGGAAGAACGTTCATTGCTTCAGGGTCACCGAATCTTGCGTTGTATTCAATTAATTTAGGGCCTTCATTTGATAACATGAATTGACCGTAAAGAATTCCTTTGTAAGGAGTGGTTTCATTAGCTATTGCCTTTAAGGTCTCTTTCATGATGTCAACAGCTTCATCATAATCCTCTTGAGTCATGAATGGCAACAATCCACCGACATCAGAGTAGGAACCCATTCCACCAGTGATCAATCCTTGGTCATTTTCAAAAGCATGAGGGTGGTCTTGAGCTGCAGGCATTGGAGCTAAGTTTTCTCCATCACAGAATGCTTGGATGGTGAATTCCTCTCCAACAACTTTCTCTTCAATGATTACTTGTGCAAATCCGCCCATTGCATTGTCCATAACTTCCTTTGCATAAGCTTTTGCATCTTGGTTGTCTTTAAGGTGGTCACCTACGATTTTTACACCTTTACCACCAGTCAATCCTACAGGTTTCACTACAACGTCCTTTTCATATTCATCAAGGAAAGCGCTGATGTCTTCATAGTTATCAAATACCTTGTAGGTCAATGATCCTTTGATTTGGTATTTTTCAAAGAGGTTTCTCATAAATGACTTGTCAGTTTCAATTCTTGCAGATTCTTGTGCTGGTCCAACACAAGGGACTCCAACTGCTTCAAGAGCATTTACAATTCCTTTTCCAAGAGGAGCTTCAGGTCCGATGACAGCCAATTCGATTCCATTTTCCTTTGCGAATTTAGCCACTTCATCAACTTCCCCTTCATCTCCCTTCTTAAAAGTGGATATTTTACTGATTCCAGGATTGTTCTTGCTCATGTAAGCATATAATTCTACATCATCTTTTATCAATGCATCACAGATTGCATGTTCTCTTGCACCGGTTCCAACAACTAATACTTTCATTTTTAATCTCCATTCAAGAGTTTTGAGTTTAATATTTCAGATTAATTTTTCATGTCAATAAAAAAATTAAAATCCTTATTATTATGATTTATGTTTTTATTAGTATATATTTTTTAAAAAACATATGTTAATATTTATATCTATCTTAGGATATATATTATTATATTACAAATTATTGAATAAGATTTTATGAAAATTTCTTGTTTTTTTAAAACAGGATTTTCGAAAATTAAAATCATGATTATTGAATTTATTAAATGAAAAGGATGGTTGAAAATGAGAGGCGGAGACGCTATTATTAAAGCTTTAATGGATAAAGGTGTTGACACCATTTTCGGTTACCCTGGAGGTACCGTAATTCCATTTTATGACATGCTATATGATTCAGACTTAAGGCATATACTTGTTAGACATGAACAATGTGCAGCACATGCTGCAGAAGGTTATGCAAGAGCTTCTGGTAAAGTTGGTGTCTGTTTAGCTACTTCCGGACCTGGTGCAACCAACTTGGTCACTGGTATTGCAAATGCATATATGGATTCATCTCCACTTATTGCAATTACCGGACAGGTTGTAAGTAATTTAATCGGTAATGATGCATTCCAGGAAGTAGACATCATGGGTATTACAATGCCTATCACTAAACATTCCTATCAGCCAAAAGACGCAAACGATATTCCAAGCATCATCAATACCAGTTTTGAAATAGCTTCAACTGGCAGATGCGGACCTGTATTAATTGATGTTCCTAAAGAAGTGCAAGAGCAAGAATTGGATGATTATGTATTGGGAACAATTCCAACTCCTGGTTATAAGCCTACTGTGAAAGGTAATTCTAAACAAATTGCAAAAGCTGCTAAAATGCTTCTTGAAGCAGATAAGCCATTTATTTTAGCTGGTGGGGGTACAATTTTAGCAGGTGCTTCTGAAGAAGTCAAGAAACTTGCAGAATTGATCAATGCTCCTATAGCTACCACATTAATGGGTAAAGGTATTGTTGATGAGAAAGATGACTTGGCTATGGGTATGCTTGGTATGCATGGAAAGCAGGTAGCAAATCAAAACATTAACAAGACTGACTGCTTGCTTGCAATAGGATGCAGATTCTCTGACAGAACTACCGGTAAACTGGAAGAGTTCATACCTAACGCTAAGGTTATTCACATTGACATTGATCCAGCAGAGATTGGTAAGAATGTTGCTGTAGACTTGCCTATTGTAGGTGATGCAAAGATTGTATTAAATCAATTGATTAAAGAGCTTGAAGCAAAACCAAGCGATAAGAATGCTTGGTTAAAATCTATTGTAGAATTCAAGAAATCTACAATACCAAGAGTAAGTTATGATGATATACCATTGAAACCTCAACAGGTAATCAAGGAAATTGCAAACTCAATCACTGAAGATACCATTGTAACAACTGATGTAGGTCTTCACCAAATGTGGGCAGCACATTTCCTGGACATTTCAAAACCTCGCAAGTTCATATCTTCAGGAGGTCTTGGAACTATGGGATTCGGTTTCCCAGCAGCTATTGGTGCAAAGGTTGCATGTCCTGATGATGCAGTGCTTGCAATTGTAGGTGATGGAGGATTCCTTATGGTTTCCCAAGAATTGGCTACAATCAAGGAGTATGACATTCCTGTAGTTATCGCTATGCTAAACAACAGAAAGTTAGGAATGGTTTACCAATGGCAAAACAAGATGTACGATCAAAGATACTCCCAAACCGATATGGGAAGCACTCCTGATTTTGTTAAATTAGCTGAAAGTTATGGTATCAATGCAGTAAGAGTTGAAGAAGTAGGCAAGACTCAAGAGGTCTTATCCAAAGCATTGAAAGATAATGAAGCTATTTTAGTAGACATTACTGTTGAGAAGAATGAGTTCATTCCAATGTTCCCACCAGGTGGAGGCATAAATGACCTTCTTGGTGAGTATAAATATGAAAGTGATGTTGAACTTTCTAAAGATTCTCAACATGCAGAAGGAGGAAAATAGAATGAGCGAAAAATCTCATGTTATCAGCACTTTAGTTGAACACAAGCCAGGTGTACTTCAAAATGTTGCAGGATTATTGAATAGACGTGGATTCAATATTGACAGCATTACCGTAGGAACATCTGAAGTTGAAGGTTTGGCTAGAATGGTTTTCGTTGTAAAAGGTGATGAAAAGGTCTTGGAACAAGTCATCAAGCAATTGCACAAGCTTGTTGATGTAGTGAAAATCAAGGATCTTGACCCTGATTATGTTTTAAAAAGAGAGCTTTGTTTAGTCAAGGTTAAGACCACACGAGAAAAATCAAGGTCTGAGATTATAGAGTATGCAGATATTTTCAAGGCAAAGATCATTGATGTATGTGATGATTTCATTACAATGGAAGTTACAGGCAATCCTGAAAAGATTGATTCATTCTTAAGATTGCTTAAGCCATTCGGAATCAAGAAAATAGCTCGTACTGGACCTACTGCTATAGCAAGAGGTCATCATTAGTTAAGGGTATTTCTCTTAACTACTTTTTTTATTTTTTAAAATAAAACCAATTTTTAATTATTTTATTTATCTATTTTTAATAATTTTTTAAAAAAACTTTTTTATTTAGTTTTATTTATCTTTTTATGACTCTACACCATCGTATCTGTCTTTGGATATCTTTTCGAACTTTTTAATGAAGAATTTAGCCCATACATATCCAACTGTTCCTCCAAGGAAACAACCAAGCACTACTCCAGCATATATTCCAACAACTCCCCATCCAAAGATAAAGCAGAATAAGTATGCTAGAACAGATTCTAAAATGAGTGATCTAAGAAGGGTAATGATAAGTGAGTATGTTCCCTTTCCAACTCCTTGGAACATCATTGAAGACATAATACCATGAGGAATTGCAAGCACGAAAAAGCTTAATATGCTGATTGCAGTTGCGATTTGTGATGAAAGTCCTGCACTTGCGTTTGTATAACTGAATGCTGTAGCTATTTGGCTTGAGAAAATCACCATTATAGCTCCAAGTATGATTGATACTGCAAATCCTAATTTAATGGAGTAACTATGCCCAATCTTAAGGTTTTTATAATTGTGTGCACCGTATGCCACTCCAGCTACAGTAAGAACAGCAGTTCCAATACCTATCAAAGGTATCATACATAATTGAACAATCCTCATGGAAGCGGTATATACAGCTACCGCATCAGTTCCTGCTGTAATAACGAGCATTGAATTGATTATGATTGCAAGTGCTGAGAAGATTACATTCTCAAGGGTTGAAGGGATAGCCACTTGAAGTGTGTCAATTAGAATTCCGCTATTGTATTTAAAGTTTTTAGGGTTCAAATCAAGGAAAAGGTCTTTTTTACCCCAAATCCAATAGCTCATAACAAGAATTGACATTGTACATGAGATGATTGTTGCCCATGCAGCTCCTACGATTCCTAAATCCAATACATAAATGAAAATAGGGTCTAAGATAATGTTGAGTATAGCTGTAACTGCAATAGCTATTGTAGCTCTTCTCATATCTCCTTCAGATCTGAATATTGCAGACAATACTCCTGAGAAAACAAAGATGAATAGGAATCCAAAGATAATGTAACCGTAATCGAGTGCATATCCTATTGTATCTCCTGCACCCATAAGTTGAAGAATTGGAACCATCAATACAGTCATTATAACTGTAAATATGAGAGATACAACTATTGAAAGTACGATTGCATGCAGACCTGCATTGTTTGCCTGTCCAAAATTATTTGCACCGATATATCTTGCTATAAGTGAGTTTGCACCTGAACCGATACCGTTTCCAAGCCCTACAAGAACCATGAAGAGTGGTGTGATGAATCCAATTGCAGCCAATGCATCTGAACCGATACCAGCTACCCATATGCTGTCAGCAAGGTTATACATCATGATTAAAAGCATAGAAACCATCATAGGTACACTAAGCTTTCTTATAGCCCTTTTCGGATCTCCTGTAATCACTTCAATATTTTCATTCTTTTCTTTATTTTCGCTCATTAATCCTTTTCCCCTTAATCATAACATTTTCTAAAAATAATTCTCATATCTAAAAATAATTCTTATAGTATTTCATTATATGTCTTTATCAATATATAATTGTTGCATAAAAATGTATGAAAAATTGTTTTTTCACTAGCCTTTTTAACTAGCTATTAATTATGCTATTAATCATATTGATAAGTTTTATAAACTATTAAATTAAATATATAAACATTATATTTAATACTCAAATTAGTAAACGTTTCAATAAACTAATTTCTCTATTGAATATATTGGTTTATTGTTTAAAAAAAATAAAGCGATAAATCATTAACTATTAAATTTACAAAATTATTAAAAAAACTTAAAGGAGTTATAAAGATGAAAATGTATTATGATGACGATGTTGACGCAGAAGTCGTTGCAGACAAAACCATTGCTGTAATCGGTTACGGAAGTCAAGGACGTGGTCAATCTAGAAACATGGCTGACAGTGGATTAAACGTAATTGTTGGTCTTAGAGAAGGAGGTTCATCCTGGCAAAAAGCTATTGATGATGGAATGAATGTAAAAACTATTGAAGAAGCTGCTGAAGCTGCAGACATTATCCACATCTTATTACCTGATGAAACCCAAGAAAAAGTTTACAAAGAACAAATCGCTCCTTATGTTGAAGCTGGAAACACTATTTCATTCTCTCACGGTTACAACATTCACTTTGGATTAATCCAACCTGGAGAAGACGTAAACATTGTAATGTTTGCACCTAAAGGACCTGGATCTAGAGTAAGAACCACTTACTTAGACGGTTTCGGTATTCCTGGTTTAGTAGCTATTGAACAAGATGCTACTGGAGACGCATTGCAAATTGCATTAGGTATGGCAAAAGCTGTAGGTCTTACCAGAGCAGGTGTAATTGAAACCACCTTCCAAGAAGAAACTGAAACTGACTTGTTTGGTGAACAAGCAGTATTATGCGGTGGACTCAGTGCACTTATCAAAGCAGGATTTGAAACTTTAGTAGAAGCAGGTTACCAACCTGAAATCGCTTACTTTGAAACCTGTCACGAAGTAAAGCTCATTGTAGATGACATCTACGAAAACGGTATGGCTGGAATGTGGCATGATGTAAGTAACACTGCTGAATACGGTGGATTAACCAGAGGTAACAGAATTATCACTGATGCTACTAAAGCTGAAATGAAAGCAATCTTAACCGAAATCCAAGATGGAACCTTCAAAAAACAATTTGCAGATGAAAACGCAACTGATGCAGCAAACTTAAAAGAAATGAGAGCTGCTGAAGAAAAAGAAGGCATCGAAATTGTCGGTAAAAGATTAAGAATTGCTTGTGGATTACAAAAAGAAGATGAATAGTTTCTCTTCTTTCTTTTTTCTTTTTTTAATTATTTTTACAATATTATAATCTATTTTTATCAAATTTTCTTATTTTAAACTTTTTAAAAACTTTCTGCTTTTTTAAATATTATATAAAAGTTTTTAAACTATGCCAAATATATCTAAATTAACTAAAGATTAGTCTAGATTTTTTTAATTTAATTCTAAATTTGTGATTAAAATGGTATATGTAGGTATGGATCATGGAACTACTGGAATTTCATTTGCTATAATGAATGACACAGAGGTTCTTGATGTTTTTAAGATATCCCGTGAAGATAGTAAGGCTGGAAAAGTGTCAGCCATTGAAGAATTGTCCAAGCGTGTAGACTTGGATGATATTGAATTAATGATTATCACTTATGCTATGGGAGATGGAATCAGCACCATTCTTCCAATGGAAAGGGTTGAAAACAGGGGAATCCTTTCAATTGGTGGTGCAGGTAAGGTAACTGGTGGAGGAACATCAGTGTATTCAGAAATTGAAAATGCCGATTTGCCTGTTTTGATGATTCCAGGAATCCATAAGAATTGCGAGTGGCTAGACCCATTGTTCAGAGCAGCCTATTCCCATCATGCAAGCCCTGAAAAGATTAGCATTGTCTACAACGCTTATCTTGAGACCAATTGGGAAAACATGATTGTTGCAGACATCAGTTCAAACAGTGTTGATTTGCTTATAGAGGATGGAATAATCAAGGGAGCCATTGATGCCTGTTGCGGTGCAATGGGAGTTGTTCACGGACCTCTTGATTTGGAAATGATTAGAGACATTGATGATGGAAAACGCACAGCAAATGAATGCTTCTCACATGCTGGTGCTATAAAAATAGCTGGAATTGACAATAAGGTTGCATTCATGAAGGATGAGCTTTTAAACAATTACAGAAAGGGTGATGAGAAAGCAAAGCTTGCTATTGACACCATGATAATGACTGTGGCTATGGAAATAGCAGGACTCATTGCAGTAAGCCATAATGAAATTGAAGGAATTGTTCTCACAGGTTCAATGGGTTCAATGAAGGATCCTGTAGATTTTGAAGCTGAATTAAACAAATATCTCAAGAACAAATATCCTTGCAAGATCATTTCAAGCGAATCCGGAGCTATTGGTGCAGCTCAAATAGCAAGGGATATTGCTCATGGAAAAAGAGAAATCATGGGCATAAAAGTTGAACTTTAATTGTATGCAAATTCTATATGAATTGTATACAATATATTTTTTTAAACTATTTTTTCTTCATTTTTCGATTTTGAATTTTTTTTAAAAAAAGAGTTTTAAATTTTATTTTTATTGAAAAACTCATTATTTTTCCTTTTTTTATCAAAAATTTTTTCTACAATAGAAAATTAAAAATAGCTATTTTTAAATAGGAATATAATAATTTTTAAAATGAGCATATAATAAAATTCATGAAATAAATAAAAAATAAAAATAGTAAAATTTAGAGAAATATTCTCTAAACTTTTTTTTTAAAGTTGATTAAAGTATTAAACTACCAACCAATACGATTATTCCTACAATCCAACAGTAGTAAGCGAATATGTCCAAGCTTTTTTCTCTAACGATCTTAAGCAAGAAGCTTATAGCCAAGTATCCTGAAATAGCTGCAACAATAAATCCTGCAATGCATGCTCCTATTTCAACACTTCCTCCACTTAAATCCTTGAGTTGGAAAACCGCTGCACCTAAAATTGCTGGAATTGATAGGATGAAACTGAATTTAGCAGCAAATTCCTTATCCAATCCTGCAAACAATCCAGCAGCTATTGTAGTTCCTGAACGGGAAAGTCCAGGCAAAATAGCTAATGCTTGTCCGCATCCCATGATAAGTGCTTCTTTAAGGGTTATGTTTCTAACATCTATCTTGCCGGTGTTCATTCTTTGAGATACATATAAAAGACAACCAGTTATCAATAATAGGAATGCAGGTACGGTCAATCCCATAAACATTGATTCAACAATATCGTTAAACAGGACTCCTACAATCCCTATAGGGATAGTAGCCAATATTGTAAGCCAAGCCAATTTCTTATAAGGGTCTTTTTTGAGTTCTCCCATGAAATTCCCATTCTTCAAATCAACAAGACTTAAAAGGAATCCTTTAATCATGTTTACAATATCATTAAAGAAATATACTATAACTGCTACAAGAGTTCCTACATGCAATAATACATCAAAAGCGAGCCCTACATCAGCCACACCTAATGCCTGTTGAGCAAAGATCAAATGAGCAGAACTGCTTACCGGTAGAAATTCAGTTAATCCTTGGACAAGTCCAATGATTATTGCTTGTATAATGTCCATTATTTCAACTCGTTTATTTTTTTATAAGAATTTTAAATTAGTTAAGTTTTAAAAAGATTTAAAAAAAATTTAATTAACTCATGTCTATTCGACATAAGTTAACCAATTATGAATGTCTTCAGATCTTCCATATACTGCATCGAAGTATTTTTCTTGCAATTCTTTGGTTACAGGACCTCTGGATCCGATACCGATTTGTCTGTTGTCGATTGCACGGATTGGAGTAACTTCTGCTGCACTTCCAGTGAAGAACACTTCGTCAGCTAAGTATAATCTTTCTCTTGAGATGGTTTCTTCAGAAACTTCATATCCTAAGTCTTTTGCAATGGTCATGATGCTGTCTCTGGTAATTCCTCTAAGGATGGAAGAACCTAAGTCAGGAGTGATGATTTTGCCATCTTCTACGATGAAAATGTTTTCTCCACTACCTTCTGCAACATGTCCGTGATAATCTAATTGGATAGCTTCATCGTAACCGTGTTCTCCTGCTTCCAAGTTAGCAAGCTGGGAGTTCATTTAGTTAGCTGCAGCTTTTGCAAGTACAGGCAATGTACCTGGTGCAGGTTTTCTCCAAGTGGAAATACCGATGTTTGCACCTTGTTCCATTTCCTCTTCTCCAATGTATGCTCCCCATTCCCATACAGCAATGGTGGTGTTTACAGGACAGTTTAATGGGTTTACACCTAATTCACCAAATCCTCTGAAAGTGATTGGTCTGATGTAACAGCCTTTTAAGTTGTTTTCCTTAATGGTTTCTATGATTGCATCACAGATTTCTTCTTGAGTAAATGGAATTTCCATTTTGTAAATTTTAGCGGAATCAAATAATCTTTGTACGTGTTCTTTTAAACGGAATACAGCAGGTCCATTTTCAGTTTCATAACATCTTATACCTTCAAATACTGCAGTTCCATAGTGGACTACGTGAGAGAGAACGCTGATTTTAGCATCTTTTAATGCTACAAACTCTCCGTCCATCCAAACTTTTAAATTTTCATCAAATGCCATTTTTTCACCTTTTGTTTTTTTAAAAGTATTTTGTTTAATGTCAAATTTTATGTCAATGTAGTTAGTTAAGAATTGTTTTATTTAATCAGCATTTTGGCTGATTATAAGTTTTTAAAAAATAATTCCTTTATTAATTATTTATTTCTTATATTTTAAATATATTGCTTATTATAAGGATTTTTCATCAGATATTTTTGTTTTTTATTCATTTATCTCTTGTTTTTTCCAAATTTAAAA
>JAEEGJ010025406.1_pt1 | contig 12145 bp, 6 predicted proteins | sample 8958761 | NCBI WGS metagenome assembly JAEEGJ01 (sample SAMN16246546, study PRJNA631951) | gut metagenome | biome: gut microbiome; feature: rumen; material: RS-attached | host: Bos | place: Iran: Karaj | collected 2018-10 | reverse complement strand
TATAATTACTCCTCCAATACCAATTAAAATCTGTGGAGTAGTACGTTTAATTCTGTATGTTACAAGGCTGTAAGCAAGACACATTACAATTGCAATGACAATTGAAATCCATAAAGGAGAATCATCAACAAAGTCGTCTGAAAGAAGCTGATTTGCAAGAGTATAGTGAACACCTGGCAATGGGAACTTTTCCTGATACTGGTTAATTCCGTAGTCTGATGTACTTGAAGCATTTGTACCTACAATACACATTGCATTCTGAACTTTTGAAGCGGCAAACTGGTGTGCATCCATAAACTGAGAAAACTGATCTCTTGTAGTTTCAAAAATTTCATGGATGTAGTCTGCGTTTTCTTCATACAGAGCACAGAAATATGCTTCGCTGTCTCCTTCGAGGAAGGCCTTTGTAGCAGCATAATAAAGCTTGCGGTATCTTATATATTCATCGTAAGTAATACCCTCTTCTGCATTCTCTCCATAAGTAAGTTCACCCTTAATATAATTTGCAGTTTCATACAAATCATAAGGATTATCTTCTTCATCAAGATCGTCAAAGAAGCTTGAATCGTTCATGATAGAAAGGTTTCTAAGGAAGGTATTTTCCATTTCTGTTAAGAAGTAAATATTCCACAAAGAAATACAGTTATAGTCTATGAACTTCTTTTTAGGATATTTTACAATTACAGAACCATCTGAAGCTCTAGGAATTTTGAGAGAGCCTGCTTTAATGTAATTATCTGTAATTTCTACAGTTGGATTTCCAAGCTGTTCAAGAATTGGGCGGAAAACAAGCTGTGCATAATACTTGCCGTTATATTTTACAACAAGATTTACGTGACGCAAAAATCCATCAGAGTCTGGATCTGCATTTACAAAGCCGGCTGATTTTGCCTGTGTAATAAAATCATATAAAGCAGGAGTAACACCACTGTATTCTTTTGTAACAGTATCGTTGTCTGCAACAACATTACTAAGAGCTATGTAATTTGACATGAAGTTCTGTTCCTGATCTGTAGGAGTAATTCCGTTTTCAAAAGTCAGGGTAACGTATGTATTTCCAAAATCCTTAATTGAGTTTGCAAGGATTTCATCTATTGGTGTAATAACATGCGAAATTGCAGTGTTAAGCTGATTTTCATATTTTTGTGATTCAGAATCAAAATATTCGTAAGCTTCGTCTAAATCTGCATATCCATCGGCAAAAGCAGAAAGAGAATCGGCAGCGGTTTCGCTTAAAAGACTAAAGTAGTCACTAACGTAACCTGGCAAATCATTTCTAACATATTTTTCATCTACAGTTGCCTGTGAATGATCAAGGAAGCTTAAATCGAATACAACTGAGCGGGCGCCCAGTTCTTTAAGATTGTCCAGCATACGTGAATAAACATCACGAGAAAATGGGAAGGTTCCAATATTCTCTACGGCATTATCATCAACCATTACCATAACAACTTCTGGACTTTCTTCGGTTGACTTAAGCGGGCGCTGGAAATAATCTGCAACTTTAAAATCAAGTGGAGATAACAACAAAAGCGAACAAATCGCAACAGCAATGACTGGAATTAAAATTGAAATAAGTATTTTTTTCATAATAAACTCAACTGTATAAACTCTTCTTTTTAACTTTTCAATAAAAAAAAAGGGGCTATAGGAAGCCCCTTTTTAATTTTGAATTGTAACTTACTCTTCCCAAGTAAAGTCTTCTTTTGCTTCAGAAGCTCTTGAAGAAGCTGTAGCTACACCCTCGCGAACACCGTCTGTGTTCTGAGCGTTTGTCTTAGCAATTGACTGCATTTTAAGACCGCCCTTTGCAGGAGCAGCAGCAACATACAATGATTCAACAGTACCATTCTGCTTAGCTTTAATAGTAATTTTTTTACCATCGAAGTTAATATCTACGCTTGAATTAAGTCCTGTCTTAAGAACTGTAGAAGCAGACAATTCCTGTCCAACTGTTACTTTTTCAAATTTGCCAGGGGCAGATTCATATGTAACATTGCCTACAACTGCTTCAACTACATATGATCCTGTAGCTGCAAACAACATTGTTCCTGTGAACAAAACCAATAACAAAGCAAAAAGTTTTTTCATTTCAAAAACCTCCTCTCAACATATATAGTATTATCGATTTTACAAAAAAAATCAATAATAATTTGCTTCTTTAAAGAATTTTATGATATCTTCTCTTGATGGAACGTCAATAGAAGTATCAGAACCTGGAACACTGATTGGAAGATATGCATTCCAAGCATCGCTTAAAGGAATAAGCAGAGCATTTTCTCCAGCCTTCTTCCATTCGCGTGCACCATAAGTCCAGGCAAGTCCGAATGTATCCTGCGAAAGTGTAATTTCTACAGGAACCCAAATTTTATCATAAGCTTCTATATAGTAGCCTTTTCCAACTTTACTACGACCTTCTTCAAGTGAAAGCCCAGAATCAAATGCCATGAAGATATGGCCAGGAACTGTAATAAAGGCAGTATCAATACCAATTGCCTCAAGAAGAGAGCAGTTAAGAATTGTAAGGTCGTCACAGTCACCACCATGATAAACAAGTGTCTGATATGGGAACTGAAGGAAGTCTACTGCAGCTGTACCTACATTATCGGTAAATGCACTCGATGGGTCTACTACATAATTAATTCCGAATGCTTTAAGCGCACCAAAAATTGCAGCAGCATATTGAATATTTACAGGAACATTTGATTTAAGATCGTTCTTTACAACAGCCTTAACCTGGCGTGCAAATCTCTGAGCCGAAGCATCTTTTCCAGAAACAAAAGCAGCAGCTCTACGGTCATCTTCCCAAGTCATTGAGTTACGGCTCAAAACTGTTATAGGAAGTGTATGAGTTACAGACTGTCTGTTTCCAAGAGAAGAATACTCAACTGTTACATCAAATGAATCTGATTTTGGCTGTAAAAGTCCAAGGATGTTTTCGTTCAGGAATGCTAAAATCTGAACATCAAAAGGCTCCCCCCTTTCTACAACCGGAATAGTAACTACTGTATAAGGATTAGCCATGTACGATTCCAAAAGAATTGAAACAGTAACATCGGTAATATCGTTTTCTTCATTGTTGACAAAAGTGATTGTACCAAAAGGATTGTCTGTATAATGATAATAGGATACAGGGAAAAGTGGTTCAACACTGCTTTCATCAATCTGAATATAGTTACCAGAGAAAAGACCTCGTGAAAGACTATATTTAAGACCTATACCAACCTGAACATCATTAAGGAATGGTGTTGGAAGTGTAAAGAAAGATTTATATCCACCAAAAAGACTAAGAGTCAAAGATGGAGATAAATAGTAATCGGCATAAAGCTTACCGCAGAAAATAAGTCCACTTACAGATGATGTATTAAATGAATCTGAACCAAGATAGTTCCATAGACCTGCATAGAATTCTGGAGTAACAGCAAATCGGTCCATAAGTCTTACTGTATAACCAAGACCAAAGCCTCCGTCAATTAAGGGCTGAAGTCCAAAATCTTTTGTAGGAAAATTTGTAGAAGCAAACTGTCCGGTAATATAAAGCTTGTCTCGTTCACGAAGAGTTATTGGTGCAATATCAACACCAAGACCTACTGAAAAACCTCCCGCATCGTTGAAAAGTTTTTCAGTAGCAAATTCGTAACCAGGCAGCAACTTGATTGAAAAATCAAGTGCAAAGAGCTTTACAGAAAAGAGAACAGTCAATGCTATAAGAACGATTTTTTTCATCACTATTCCCTATTCAATTTTTGCATTTGCATTTTCAAGACCTTTCTGAGCAACTTTATTTTCAGGGTCTTTATCCAAAATCTTCTTATATTGTGCAGCAGCAGCAGTATAGTTCTTTTCAATCATAAGAATGTTTGCAACGTTATTCATTGCAGCGATTGAACCTCTATCAGCAGCCTTCTGGAATTCTTTCTTTGCTTCTGTATAGCGTCCGGCACGAACAAGAGCAACACCAAGTTTGTTTGTATCGCCTTCATCGCGGGCACGTTTAATGACAGCTTCAATATCGGAAGAAATGTAATCCTGAATTGCAGCCTTGATGTTCTTAATAAGAGCATCCTGCTTTGGAGTTGTTACAGAAGAGTTTGTACTGAATGCAACAGGCTTGTAGTTTGACCATGCATCTGTTGTATCAATAAAGTCATAGTAAGCATCTTCATTGCTGAAGCATTTTACAACAACTTCGGCACCAGCTTTATAACTTGCAGTAAATCCTTTTTCAATGTTTGCCATTGAAAGTGCAAGGTAGACCTGATCTGCATCGTAATCAATTACAAGACCGTCCGTTGAAGCAAAATTATTAAGGGCTTGTTTTGCACCCATATTAAGCTTAACTAGAACAATAAAGTCATCGTCAAATGGAATGTATCCTGTTGGAACGTTTATTGTCTGGAGACATGAACAAACAAGAATTCCAAGATCATCATAATCACCAGAGAGACACTGCAAAGTCTGAAGTGGATACTGAATAGAATCCATGTCATATCCTAAGTGATATGATGCATATGGAGTGATATTATCTTCTGAGTATCCCATACCAATAAGGCGGAGACCTTCCATAATACCAATAGCGTACTGAAGGTTAGCGTTCATACCGGTATAAATATTGTTTCTTGTAATTCCTGCAACTTCTTTTGCAAAGGTAGCAATTTCCTGAGAGTCTGGAGAGATGAAGGCAGCAAGAGCAGAAGAGTCGCCCCAGATAAAGGCATTTCTGTTATCAACTGAAACAATAACAGACTCTACTGTGCTCATCTTTTTACCAAGGAATTCATATTCAACAATGATTTCACCACTGATTTTTCCATTTTCGGTAAAGCCTAAGATTTCATCAGAGAAGTCTGCAAGGATTGGGAATTCTGCAGTACCATGACGATTAATTTTATCCATAGTTCCACAGAGTTTTGCAGAGTTTGTATATTTTCCGGCGCGGAAACTTACATGAACATTGCGAAGTTCAGCACCTTCATCATTTCTAATAAAGATTGTACCGAATGGTTCATAACCATAAACAGTACTGTAAACAGGGAATACATCAGATTCCTGCTCAATTCGAACATTGATTGCAGAACTCTTTGTTTTGTTCCCAACGTGAGCGCCCATTCTTAAAGAAAGAGAAGCATATGGACCAGAAAGGAAAGAGTCTCCAAGATCTTTACCTGCAGAGAAGGAACTCCAGCCTCCTGCAAGATTTAGACAAAGCGATGGATTAATACGGAATCCGACTTCACCAAAGCCTCTATAGTACAAACCATAGAAATCAAGCTTCTGATTCTGTCCCGACTCTCCTGATCTTTGAATTTGAGTTGAATATGAGTTCAAACCAAAAGCTCCACCTAAACCAATATACATTCTGGAAAGTGGATAGTAATAAACTCCTAAATTGATACCACCAAATGCAATGTTTATTCCTTCATCTGTTGCTGCGGGTTTTTCATAAAAATATCCGCCTTCTAAACCTGCTGTAAGCAAGTTAAAAAAATCAACATCTGCCTGGATTATTCCTCCAGGAGCCACACCCATATTTTCCTGTAATGGAAACATAACAACCGGCTCGACTTTAAAAATCAAATCAAGTGCACTAAGTGGCAAGGTTACCACACAAGTAAATAGAGCTACAAACAACGCCCTTCGAATTTTATACATAATACTATAATTATAAGTTCAAAAAAGTATGGTGTCAACAATAAAGAAAGGCTATTTAATTATTTGAAGAGCCTTACTTTGATACTGTGGTATGAAGGTCTTTTTATTGCCTGTTTCGAATTGAACTTCTATTAAAAATTCAGTTCCGTTCATGCGGTTAGAAACAATAACTCCATAACCGTAATCATCATGATAAAGCTTTGTTCCTTTTGCCCATTTAGAAGCAAGTTCTCCACCCCCACTTCTGTTTGCGCCAAAGCTTCCTGCATTTCCTGCATATCCGTATCCCCATTGAGGACGAGGCTTCTGTCCAACAATTTTGAATGCTTCTTCCGACTCATTAAGGAAAATGCTTGGAGACATAAACTGAGAATGACCGTAAAGAACACGCTGAGCAGTAGAAGTAACATAAAGCTCATCCCTGGCGCGCGTAATCCCAACATAAAAAAGCCTGCGCTCCTCTTCCAGGTCAGCCCCAACTTTATTTTCGCGCGGAAATACCCCCTGCTCAAGCCCCGTAATTATAACCTTATTATATTCAAGGCCTTTTGTATTATGCAGCGTTATAAGAGTAACACAATCTTCTCCAGCCTCTTCTGCCTGCAGTTCAAGAGCACGGTCAAGATTGATTGCATCAAGGAAGGCAACAAGACCTTCTATACTGCATTCATATGGCACCGCACTGTTTACAAGCTCCTGAAGGTTTTGAAGCCGCTGAGTTCCTTCTACTTCATCACTTGCTTTGTGGTATTCGTCCAGCCCTGAGGATTTTATGAGCCGTTCAATAAAATCAGAAAGCTTTTTAGATTTATCAAAACTTGCTGTAAGGTCTCTGTACATTTTTACAAAGGCCTCGGCACCTTCGGAAGCTTTTTTAGAAAGCCCGCCGTCTGCCAGCAAAGACTCAAGAGTTTCTATAAGACTTTTGTATGAAGACTGTCCGTCCTCCTGCACAATACGAGCAATATCAAAAATCTTATCCTGAGTTTTTTCGCCCAGCCCTCGCGAAGGTTTATTGATTACACGCCTGAATGATATTTCATCCTTTGGATTTGCACACAAGGCAAGATAACTCAAAGCATCTTTAATTTCTTCACGCTCATAAAACTTAAGAGAACCAACAACAACATAAGGAATATGCTTGTGAAGAAAATCTTTTTCAAAGCCAAGAGACTGGGCATTTGTTCTATATAATATTGCCCAGTCGGAATATTTACCGCCCTTATCTACGCTTTTTTGAATAAGATCTGAACAAAAAGTAACTTCGGCATTCTGGTCAGGAAGATATGCAAGAACAGGAAATCCTCCCTCGCCCCTATCGGCAATCAAAGTTTTTCCAAGACGGTCGCTGTTTTTATTTACAACAAGAGAAGCCGCTGCAAGAATTTCTGAAGTAGAACGGTAATTTCTTTCAAGGCGGATTATCTGAGTGCCCGGAAACTTAGAAGAAAAAGTAAGGATGTTCTGAACTTCGGCTCCGCGGAATTTATAAATTGACTGATCATCATCACCAACGACGCATACGTAATTCTGATAGCCTTCTTCAACACCAGAGATTTTCTGCAGCAGCTTATACTGTGCAATATTCGAGTCCTGATACTCATCAACCATAATTACGTTAAAGCGCTGATGAATCTGTGCCGCAATTTGAGGTACTGCTTCCATTACAGTTACAGGCATCATGATAAGGTCGCCAAAATCTACGTTTCCTGTTGAGCGCAGGCGTTCTTCGTATTTTGCATAAATATCAGGCAGGTCAAACTCACTGGCTATAATTGCTAAATCATCCTGAGGGCCAAGACAATAATCCTTTGCAAGAGCAATCTGATGTGCAGCAAGGCGGGCTTCTTTTTGAGTAAGGGCAGGCTCAATTTTGCGGATGAGGATTGCCATATCTTCATCATCATAAAGTGTAAAAGACTGCTCTACTCCGGCTTCTTCATAATACTTGCGCAAGAACCAGGAACCAAAGGAGTGAAAGGTACGGATTTGCGAGCGTTCGGCAAGTGGTTCCATTCTTACGGCACGTTCCCGCATTTCGTTGGCAGCCTTTTTTGTAAATGTAACAGATAAAATAGAATAGGGATTAACTTCTTTCTGACCAATGAGATATGCAATTTTTGTTGTGATTACTCGTGTTTTTCCGGAACCCGCGCCTGCAAGAATAAGCAGAGGAGATCCTTCGTGAACAACTGCTTCACGCTGCTGTTCATTCAAGACAGACAGATATTTTTCAAGATTTTCGTCTGCCATGCTTCTTTCTCTTTTCTTTATAGAGCATTTCGTCGGCTTCACTCATCAGCTGTTTAAGGAGAGATGATTTTTCAAGGCTTGCATAACCAACGCTGACCGAAAGTGTATACGGAAGCTTAAGACGCTTTGATTCTTTTTTACAGGTTTCGTCAATTTTCTTACGGATTAAAGGAACATGCTCAATTACCATACCAGGTGCAACAATACCAAATTCATCACCACTAAGACGACCGATTACGTCATTAGAACGGAATACCATTTTGAAAATCTCGGCCAGGAGCTTGATTGCCTGGTCACCGGCATCGTGTCCGTATGTATCGTTGATTTTCTTAAGGTTATCCATATCGGCAAAGAATACAATTCCTGCGTGTTCCATTTCCTGAATAATATCAAGAGTGCGCTGACCAAATTCATAATAACCGCGTCGGTTCAAAACTCCGGTAAGTTCATCTGTCTTTGACTGCTTTGTCAAAGTTGTATTGTCTTCCTGAAGCTCTGTGTATTTACTTGTGAGCTTTTCTGTTTCGAGCAGGCGGTTTGTATATTCAATTGCAGAAGAAATTGTTGTAATGATGATTTTAAGATAAATAGCATAATCGGCAAATTTATTTTTATTGATTTTACAGATTAAATAACCGTAGCTTGTTTCACCAGAGAAAATCGGATGAAGAACATATTGTCCTGCTTTGTTATCAAGTGATGGTTCCGAAAAGATTACATTGCTAGGATTAAACTTTGTTCCAGGACTGAACTCTTCTTTATCATTTACAATATCAGAGTACATGCTTAATTCCATTTTTTCTGGAATTACAAAATCCTCGTTGTAGTCCATGTAAACTGGAATCGGGTACAAATTAATAATCATATCATCCATAGAGCAAAGATGAATGATATGCTTGAGGTTGTAATAGAACTGCCTCATTGTATTTGCACCTTTTAAAATATCAAGAAGTATGATTATATTGTTTCGTTCATCAAGGTCGTTCATGTATTGCTTTAATCTTGAAATTAAATGCTCACCTTCTTCCATTATATCGCCGGTGATTGATTTATAAACATCTTCGGAGCTGTCCATAGGAATACAACCACAAGACTGACGGAACTTTGGCTGAAGCTCTGAATAAATTATGCGGTCAATTTCCTTGCCTTCAAGAACATCAAGAGCGGTTTTTGCACACTGATAACCCTGATTATAAATATTCTGATTAATAGTAGAAAGTCGTGGATTTGCTCTGACTGCAAACTGGGCATCATCAAAGCCTACAACTTTTACATCACCAGGAATAGAAACTCCAAGCTCCTGAAGAACCCGATAACAGCCAATTGCCATCATATCGTTTGCACAAACAACTGCATCAAACTTAACATCTGCTTTTGTTTTGAGCGTTTTTTTCATTGCGGCTTCGGCATCAAAGTCTGTGAATTTTCCTTCAAAAAGATATTTTTCATTAAACTTGAGCTTATTGGCACGCATAGCATCTTTAAAAGCTTCGAGTCTTTCTATAGCTTCTTTTGATTTTGTTGCAGCAGCAGAAAGAAAGGCAATATTACGGCAGCCATGAACATCTTTAAGGTGTGTAACTACATCAAGATATGATTTTTTGCAGTCTGACTGAACTGTATAGCAGTTTGGAAGATTTAATGGAATAGCAGCGGAAATAACAGGACGACGGCCAAAACGGTATAATTCAGCTTCAAGTTCTTCCTGCGGAATTCCTGCACAATAAACACCGGTTGCAACAATAAGAGCATCAATTTCCTGAGCAAAAAGAAGCTCGGTACTCTGCCAGTATTGATAGTCATACATACCAACGATACTGTGAGGTAACTTAGTTTGAGTGAAAATTACAGAGACATCTTTGCCGTCAAAATAATCGTATATACCGTGCAAAAATTCAGTACTGTATTCAATATTAAATGTAGGAATTATGACTCCGATTTTTTTCATTTCCACACCGCTATTCTACTATTATAAACCAACATTCTCAAATAAGATAGTTTTTTCTTTAAGTTTTTTGTGTTTTACACAAGTCTGCTGTCTAAGTCGGGGCCGGTACAAGCCAGAACACGAACTTTTACAACTTTGCCAGGCTCAATTTGCGCAACCTGTTTTTTATCATCAGTATCGTAGCGCACAACTACACAGCCATCAACTTCAGGGGCCTGGAACCATGCTCTTCCAAGGGCAAGACCTTCATCATCGTTCGAAGCAATGATTTCTTCTATTAATATAGTTTGTTCTGTACCAATGTACTTACCAAGCTGCTTATATGTATACTCTGTCTGGATTTCTTCAAGAGCCGAGGCACGTTGTTTTGCGGTACGTGCGGGCACTCTGTTTTTGAAGGAATAAGCAGGGGTTCCTTCTTCACGGCTATAGGCAAAGCAGCCAGACCACATCGGTTTAATTTTTTTAAGGAAGGCCTGAGTATTTTGAGCAGCCTTGTCTGTTTCTCCAGGAAAGCCTGTAAGGAAAGTTGTTCGCAAAGCCATGTCAGGAAGCTGGGCACGGATGTTTTTAATAAGTTCAACATATTGGCGTGCAGATCCAGTTCTGTTCATCGAATGAATAATTTCATCGTCACCGCTTTGGAAGGGAATATCAAAATATGGAACAAAACGTTTGTCGGCTTTGAAAACTTCAAGAATATTCAGATTAAAATGATCCGGGTGAATATAAAGCGGGCGGACAATAAAATTACCCTTAAGCTTAGAGATTTTCTTAAGTAATTCTGCAAGGCCTGCTTTTCCATCTTTAAATGCTGCAAGGTCCTGACCAATAAGATTTATTTCGTAAATACCTGAAGCAAGAAGAGACTTTATTTCCTGAACAATTTCTTCGCATGTACGACTTCTTACAACACCACGGATTAAAGGAATTGCACAGAAGGAACAGTTGTTTGAACAACCTTCGGTAATTTTTACAAAAGCAGAACCCTTAAAACCAAAAAGTCTTGTACGTTCACCTGCGCAAACTCCTGTCTGAGCGTAAACTGCAGGCTTGGCGCGTGTTTCTTTTTTGCTGGCAGCCTTAACCTTTTTCATATAATCTGTGATTTTTGAAAGGTCACCGTTTCCAAAAATACCGTCGAGTTCTGGCATTGATTCGTAAAGGTCATTTGCATAACGTTCTGCAAGACATCCTGCAAGAATTATTTTTGCATTCGGATATCCTTTTTTTGCAGCGTAAACTGCATCGATAGATTCTTTTTTTGCAGACTGAATAAAGCCGCAGGAATTTATAATAATGAAATCTGCTTCTTGAGGATTATCTGTAAATTTAAAGCCGGATTTTTCAAGATACGAACTTAAAAGTTCTCCATCTGTTTGATTCTTAGCGCATCCGTGCTGATCAATAAAAAATGTAGCCATAGTTTTTTTGTTTGAAAATAAATTTAGTCCAATTCTATTACGACAAGCTTGTAACGGCCATCGGAATCTTTAATCCATTTAATATCTTCTACGAGAACCTGTCCGGCTGCACCAATATCAAGATCAAAGGTTCTTGAATCTGCAACAATTGTAAACTTAACTGCATTGCTGTTCGAAATCCAGAGTCTTATACCGTTATGAGGATTTGCAGTAAATACTTCACCACGTGTAAAGTATGATTCTACAGAATTATCATTATCGACCTTATCACGGAAGAGACATGAACCACGGAAGCTTGCATTAATTGTAAATGGATAAGCACGGTTATCTTCAAGAATAACCTTTTGCGGATGCTTAGACTTTATATCTGCTTCAAATGGAATCTCATCAACATTTACACCCTGAGTATTCATTGCAACACTATGGCGTAAAAGCATGCTTATTTCGGCACCGCGCGATTCATCAGAAGAAGAAATATCAGAAACATAAACAATTAAATCTGGTGTAGAGTCGCCGTTAATATCGATTTCTGTTTCTTCGGCAAGGTCGGTATAGAAAACACCACCTGGAGTATCGAGTCCAAATGAAGAAAGAGAATCGCGGACTGTAAGTACAATCTGACCGTTATTTGTAGGAACAATAATCTGGTCGCCTTTGTAAACGCGCTGAGAGAATTTTGAATTATCAAGCTCATACTGACGAGCTTTTGATGAACTGCTTAAGACTACAGAATCATCTTCTGCAACATTTTTCTTTAACAATAAAAGAGTTGTAATAACAGCAGCAGCAATTACAACAACTACACTTGGAATAACAATTGCAAGAATAAGCTTTATTGGACGGCGCTTTATTAACAAGCCTTCTGGAA
>JAEEGJ010025405.1_pt1 | contig 12145 bp, 10 predicted proteins | sample 8958761 | NCBI WGS metagenome assembly JAEEGJ01 (sample SAMN16246546, study PRJNA631951) | gut metagenome | biome: gut microbiome; feature: rumen; material: RS-attached | host: Bos | place: Iran: Karaj | collected 2018-10 | reverse complement strand
ACAATCCAATGTCTGCACCACCACCAACGTGGAATCCTATACGGTCATCGATATTCGACACACCACCAAATACGGTCGCATAACCAATGCCAGCCTTCGCCTGCCAAGTGATGTCCTGGGCTTTTGCTACAAGGGGCAGAATTGCCAACAATATCCCAAACAATGTATTTGCCAATCTTTTCATGATTTACTTTTTTGATACTTCTATCATAGAAACGGGAAAAAGCAAAAATCTTACTTCGTAATGCGTTAAACTATCTTAATCTGATGGCTTCAGGAAAACGTTCTTTCAGTCGCTCGCAAACACCCGGGGACGGTTCTTTTTTGTTTGACTGATTCCGCTGACGGCGCAGCGGGTCAAACAGGAAGAACCGTCCCCAGGTGTTTGTTATAAAAAAACGCAAGACGATTTGTTGTTTTGCGTTTTTTTTCTTATCTTTGCACCCAAATAAAATCAATCAATTATGAACTTATCGATGAAGACCTTTTGCCTGTTGTTGGTGATATCATGTACACAGGTTTTGCCCGTTTCCTCACAGCAGATAACGAAGGAGAGGGCCTTGGAGAAAGCTAACCGTTTTGTAACCTCTGCCAAGATGGGCCAGATGAAGAGAAGCAGTGCTGTGCAGCGGCCTGCACAACTGACGCTGGCCAGCAATACCGAGGACTACTACGTATTCAATGACGAGCAGAATGGCGGCTATGTCATCATTGGTGGCGATGAGCGTCAGCAGGAGGTGCTGGGCTACTCGCGCGATGGTCATTTCGACGCCAACAGCATATCCGACAACTTCCAAGCGCTTCTCGACGGCTATGCCCGTCAGGCGGCCTACCTGAGGGCCCATCCCAACTATACGCCTCCTGTAGCCAGACGTGTCCAGGGCGTTGTGGTCAATCCGTTGCTGGACTGCACATGGGGTCAGGGCTTTCCATATTTTAATATGTGTCCTACCCTCAGTGGCGACCACTGCCTCACTGGCTGTGTGGCCACGGCTTTCGCGCAGATCATGTATTACCATAAATGGCCTGAGAAGGGTAAGGGACTGGTGAGCTACGACTGGGCAGGACAGACCTGTTCGGCCGACCTCAGCCAGTCGACCTACCGTTGGGATCTGATGCTGCCATCCTACAACGAGAACAGCAGCCAGGCATCGCAGGATGCTGTGGCACTGCTGATGAAGGATGTGGGGTATGCCTTTCGGACCATTTACGGATTAGACGACAGCGGCGCCTCTGACGATGCATATCGACTGCTCGACCATTTTGATTATGATCAGAGTATGCGGATTCTCTTTAGGGACTATTGTAACCAAGAGACATGGGACAACACCATTATCGAGGAACTGCAGAACAAGCGTCCCGTCTACCTGAGTGGTGGCAGTCCCACAGGAGGCCATGCGATGGTGATCGACGGATGTGACAGCGAGGGATACTTCCATATCAATTTCGGATGGGACGGCAGAGATAACGCCTACTTTGCCACATCGGGCATCTATTTTAATGGAGATCAGGCGATATTGGTGGGTATCAAGAAGAATGAGGGCGGCCAGAAAACTTACACGTTCTGCGCCAATGACGACTTCATGTATCTGCCCGACGACGGTTGGATGACAATCAATGGCTACGGTCTTCGTATCTATCATTATGGCAGGAGCGACGATGACTATTACACGGCTACGGCTGTGGAAAACATCGCCACCCACAAAATCATCTACTGCAATGAACAAAAGTGGGGTAGGGATTATTGGATACCTATTGAGCTGCCTGATGGAGACTATAGGGTGTATCCTGTGGCACGCGGTGAGGGTCAGGACTGGCAGAAGATTTTGTTCAGTGACAACAGACAGACGTATGTCGACCTGAACATTACCAACGGCATGCGGACATACGCCAACAATAATCTCTATGACGGCCTGCAGGACGGTGCCTACGAGATTGGCGGTGTATACTACTTCCTTGACTTCGACACCCATGAGGCGAAAGTCACCTTCAAAAACGACAAATTCGACGGCTACGCTGGTGATGTGACTATCCCCGCCCATTTCAGCTACGAGGGAACCGATTTCACCGTTACGACTATCGGGGATAATGCCTTCAGGGAGTGTAATATCGGTACGCTCACCATACCCAGAACTGTGAAAAATATCGAGATGTCCTTCTATTCCGCCAACATCGGAAAGATCGTGTTCGAGGAGGGCAGCCAACTGGAAAACATAGGAGGCTTGTGCTTTAATGCCCTCAAGACCAGGGATATGGAGTTCAACCTGCCAGAGGGACTCACGCTGCTACCTACTCACATCTTCCAGTCGTGTTTGGCAACATGGTTCTCACTGCCTTCCACCCTTACCTCTATTGTGGGGACACCCTTCAACTACAGTTGGAACCTCCGCACCCTCGTCGTGAACAACCCCACGCCCATTACACTGCCAAAAGACTTCTTCCTGGGGGTCGACTGGAAACTCTGTACCCTCTACGTACCTGAGGGTTGCGTGGAGCGCTATGCCAGTGCCGAGAACTGGAAAGACTTCGGACAGATTAAGGTGTTGGAGGATACCGTTACCGTGGATGGTGTGAAATACATCCTGCACGACAACAATCTGACGGCCACCGTGTTCAACGCCTACGGTGTGCAGGAGGAAACCTTCACCCTGCCTTCAACCATCACCTGCAAAGGCAAGAGCTATACCGTTTCCGACCTTGGCTGCTTTGCCTTCTCCACAACTACGATCAAGTCATTGACCGTGCCGTCAGGTATCAAGTATTTTGGCGAGGGCTGCTTTATGGGCGTACAACATACCTCATATGTTTTGGATAAGCTCACGCTTTGTCATGAGACTCCGCCTGAGGTGGCAGATACGCAGTATGCTGATGTTGAGGGCTTCGTACAACTATTTTTTGATAGTGGCTTCCGGGTCACGGAACTGCACGTGCCCACGGGCTGTAAGGCCAAATACCAGGCACATAGTTTGTGGGGACGATTCACTACTATCATCGAAGACGACATGTCAGGCATCGACACCGTCACTTCCGAGTCAGACCGTCAGGAGCTGCAGGGTATCTACAGCCTCAGTGGCGTGAGACAAAATTCCATCGAGACCAACTCTCTGCCTAAGGGTGTTTACATCCGTAACGGAAAGAAGGTCGTGATCAAATAAGAGATGGAAGCTTGATGCTTATTTCGTGCCGACAATCTTGGTCTGTGGCTGTTCTTTGTTGCGTCGGTTGACGACGGTGACCAGGCAGAATTAGACTGGCTATTGCCTGTCGGCGATACGGATCTGGTCTTTTGCGATGTAGTCTTTCGTGGCATCGATGGCGATGAGCACACCGTCCTCGATGCCGAAGCCGGTCTTATGGGGACGGAAGGTGAGTACCTTCGAATCGTATTCGCCCAGATAGCGGAGGATGCCTGTGCCGGCATTCATCCACCAGACACGTTTCCTGGAACCACTGATCTTCGTGAGATCGACCTTCATCTCACGGCTGGTGTAATTGTAGACCAGCAGGTAGTCATTGCCTCGTGTGGCGATGAGCCGGTCGTACTGCCTGCCATTCTCTACGATGATGCTCTGATCGGGCACTCGCTCGAAATAGGGGAACGAGAGTATCAGCTGGCGGACGAACTTCATCTGCTGGAAACCAGGATCGTTGAGGGCCTGATACCAGGTCTTTACGTCGCCGGCATCGCCATAGCTTGTGGGGTAGCCGGGTTTCAGCATCTGCATGATGGCATTATGGCCGTAGGTGTGGCCGCAGGAGCCGGCAAACACGCTCCAGTAGGCATATCGCCTCACGTCACAGGCCTGCCAGTGGGGCTCGCTGTTACCGTGCAGTCCCATGGGGATGTCCTCATACGAGGGTTCAGCGTCGAGCACGGGCTTGATGGGTTTGTAGGCCCAGGTGGAGTCGACATACATCCAGTTGTCTTCTTCCGTATTGTCGGGGATGGGATAGTTGGCATTGCCCATGCGCTGGCCATATCTGCGGTGACCGCTCTGGAAGGTGTGGAAATCGATCCACGGAGCCTTGCTCCACCATTTGGCAGAGGTATAGCGGCCTCGGGGGTGATAGGTCATGAGGTGGTTGTGGTCGATGGCCTTGATGCTCGTGGCGAGGGTGTTCCACACTTCGGGCTTGATGTCGCCCTGGATGTCGCCGCCCATAAACCAGATGATATTAGGCTTGTCCTTATATCGGTTGGCGAGGAAGGTGCCGTATTCCTTTGCTCCCTCCACGCTCAGATGGCCGGCTTTCACCAGTCCGCCCCAGATGCAGACCATTCCGATATAGATGCCGTTCTGCTGCGCCAGGTCGATGATGTAGTCGAGATGATCCCAGTAGCCGTAGGTGGCGTGTGATGGGTGACGGGTGGCGGGTGATGGCAGAGGGTGCGACATCTGTCCGTAGATGTTATAGGCCGGCACACCGTTGATGACCTGTATCTGCACCACGTTATAGCCTTCCTCGCGACAGCGCTGGAGATACCACTGCGCCTCTGAACGGTCGAGCCGCTCTGCGAGGAGCCAGCCCGTATCGCCCTGCCAGAAGAAGGGCGTACCGTTCTCGTGCATCAGGAAACGCTGGTTGTCGGAAACCTTGAGACGGCCATTGTCCCATGGTTTCATGCTATCAGCCGCCCACACTCCAACTGTCCACATCGTGAGCAGGGCCATCAAAAAGCTCTTCTTCATTTAGTTCCTACGATCTTGGTTCGTGGCTGTTCCTTGTTGCGACGGTTGACGACGGTGACGACAGCCTGGGCCAGGTTGATGAAGGCGAGTCCTGTGGCGGTGTCGCTGTTCAGGGCGGCAGGGGTGCCATTGTCGCCGTTGTCGCAGATACTCTGAACGAGCGGAATCTGTGCCAAAAGGGGCACGTTCATCTCTTGGGCCAATTGTTTGCAGCCTTCCTTGCCAAAGATGTAGTATTTGTTCTCAGGAAGTTCGGCAGGCGTAAACCAAGCCATATTCTCAATGAGGCCGAGAATGGGCACGTTTACCTTGTCGTTGCGATACATATCGATACCTTTGCGGGCATCGGCGAGGGCTACCTGTTGGGGTGTCGAGACGATGACGGCACCCGTAATGGGAAGTGTCTGTAATAAAGTAAGGTGGATATCGGACGTGCCTGGCGGGGTGTCGAGGATGAAATAGTCGAGCTCGCCCCAGTCTGCATCGGCGATAAGCTGTTTCAGGGCACTCGTGGCCATGCCTCCGCGCCAGAGCGTGGCGGTGGTGGGAGAGACGAAGAATCCAATCGAGAGAAGCTTGACACCATATTGCTCAATGGGACAGATGAGGTCGCGACCGTCTTTCTTGATGGCGTAAGGACGCTCGTCCTCGACATTGAACATCTTGGGCATCGACGGTCCGAAGATATCTGTATCGAGCAGGCCTACGCGATAGCCTAAGCGGGCAAGGGCGATGGCGAGGTTGGCAGAGACGGTGCTCTTGCCGACGCCTCCCTTGCCGCTGCTGACGGCAATGATATTCTTCACGCCAGGGAGCATCTGACCGACCTCAGGACGCGGGGCACTCTTGAACTCTGTGGCAATCTCAATCTCGATTTCTCCCGACTCCTGACTCTTGTCTTCTGTCTCCTTGCAATAATACCGAATGGCTGCCTCAGCGGCCTTGACGGTTGACTTCAGAAAGGGGTCGGTGTCGCGAGGGAATTCGAGTACGACTTTTACACGCCAGGGTTCGCCCTCCTTTGCCGGTGCAGCCACGGATGGCGTATCAGCCACCATGCCGCTCTCGACGAGGTTTTTCTTCGTGCCGGCATACGTGACTGTTGCCAGCGCGTCCATAATCATCTTGGGATATAATGTCATATTATTCTTTTTCTTTCAATACATAAACTTTCACCCACTCCTTGTTGGCCATGTAGAGGGCCTTGGTGTTTCTGGGGAGCCAGAAAGAGCAGCCGATCACATCCTTGAAGGTGCTTCGGGAGATGGCAGGCGGGGTGGGGCTGTTGAGGGTGACGTCGCGCAGCGATGGGCACTTGGCGAAAGCCTCGCTACCAATCTTCTTCAGGGCGACGGGCAGTTCTGCCTTGCTGAGCATGGTGCACTCGTAGAAGGCATCGCTGCCGATGCTGGTGACAGCGATGGGAATCTTAATACTCTCCAGCGAGCTGCACTTCTCGAAGGCATCGTCGCCAATGCTGGTGAGAGCTGCAGGAAGTTCGATACTTCTGAGAGCGGTGCACTCCTGGAAGGCCTTGGTGCCAATTTTCTTGATGGTGTTGGGCAGGGTGATGCTGCGCAGGGCATTGCATTTATAGAATGTCTTGCTTTCAATCTCGGGGATAAAGCCGTTGATGGCCACACTGTCGAGGACTGCGCAGCCTTCGAAGGCACTACTACCAAGTGATTTTACGAGGTTAGGGATGATGGCCTCTCGCAGGCTGGAGCACTCTGCAAAAGCCTCGTCGCCGATTTTCGTCAGTGCTGCGGGTAAGTCGATTTCAGCCAGGCTCCGACACTGTTCGAAGGCACTGTTACCGATGGTCTTGACCGTTGTGGGGATGCTGATGCTGTTGAGGCTTGTGCAGCCGAAGAAGGCGTTGGAACCGATCTCGCTGAGGTTTCCTTCGAGGCTGGCGGTAGTCAGGGCCGTACAGTTCTTAAACACACCGCTGCCAAGCTTTGAGAGTTTGTCGAGGGTGACGGTATTGAGGTTCTTACAGTCCTCAAAGGCGTTGCTGCCAATCTTACTGACTTTGGCCATCTCGATGCTCTTGAGGTTGTCGCAATCCTCGAAGGCGGAATTGCCAATCTCGTCGACATCCTCGGGCAGTTCGATTCTTTCAAGGCTCTTGCAGTCGCGGAAAGCATCGCTGCCGATGGATTTCACGCTCTTGGGCAAACTGACGCTTGTGAGTGCCTCGCAGCCCTTGAAAGCGGCACTGCTGATCTTCTTAACCTTGCCTATGATATTGACGCTGGTGAGGGCCTTGCAGCCATTGAAGGCTTGCGAGCCAAGATCGCTGACATTTTCAGGAATCTCGACGCTGGTAAGGGCCGTACAATTCTCGAAGGCCTCGTCGCCGATAGATTCGACATTGCCGGGTATACTGATAGTGGCCAGTGCCTCGCAGCCTTGGAAGGCTTGATTCTCGATGGTGGTGACGCTCGAGGGAATCTGAATTCCAGGCAGGGCAGCACAGCCGTCGAAGCAACTCTTGCTGATGTTGGTGATGCCCTGTGGCAGGGTGACCTTCAGCAGTTGCTTGGCACCCGAGAAAAGACCATTAGGTAGTTTGTTGGTGGCTTTAGCCTCCTTGCCCTCTGTGAAGACAGCCTCGGAGATGTCGACACTGGTGACGACGCACTCGCCCTTCTTCTCGTTGGCTTTGCTGCGGTTGACAATCTGCTGGAGCAGTTTGATGTCGGCATTGTTGAGCGGGCCGCTGACCTTTAGCTCGGAAATCTTGAACTTTTCGTCGTTCTGGATCTGTTTTGAGAGTTGTCCGACGGCTTCTACCGTCACATTCTTTGAAATCTGTGCGGAGGTCAGCAAAGGTAATGCTGCCAACGCGATAGTAAATAGTCTTTTCATAATCAATCGGTCTTTATTTTGCTTTATCGAGGCTGCTGCGCTTCGAACGGTGGTAGGAGCGGTAGTCGTCGAGTTCGATCTCGACATCCGGCTCTGACAGTTCACCGTTGCGAGGCAGTTGCCATTTCAGGTACTTTATATTCAGACCACGGGCAATCCACATGGATTCGTAGTAGGTCTGGATAGAGGCGGCTTCGGAGAACTCGGAGTCTTCCAGATTCTCTGCGTATAGATCAGTCGTCCTCAGGAGGATGGGCAGGTTGTTATGTCCCACCATATAGGTTGTGTAGGTGAAAAGGAAATTGGAGTCGGTCTTCAGATGAATGATGCCACCATCGACGAGGAATTTGCGATAGCGCGCCATGAACCACGTCGATGTGAGACGTTTGCGGGGGTTCTTCATCTGGGGGTCGCTGAACGTGAGCCAGATCTCCTGCACCTCGTCTTCAGCGAAGAAACGCTCGATGATCTCGATGTTGGTGCGAAGGAAGGCGACATTCTTCAGACCTTCGTTGAGGGCTTGGGTGGCACCTGTCCACATACGGGCTCCTTTGATGTCGACGCCGATGAAGTTGATGTCAGGGTGGCACTTGGCCAGTTCCACCGTATATTCGCCCTTGCCACAGCCCAGCTCCAACACGATGGGGTTCTGGTTGTGGAAATACTGCTCATGCCAGTGGCCCTGCATCTCAAAGGGCACGTGTTCCACTACCGAATAGGGGTACTGGAACACGTTCTCATAAGTCTCCATGTCGGCGAATTTCGCCAGCTTGCCTTTTCCCATGCGCTGTTTATTCGTTGACGTATTTGGGCGAATCGCCGTGCTCGGTGGTTTGCGGTTCACTGTCCTTCAGACACATGATGAAGACAATGAGCGCAAAGATAGCAAACAGGATGGAAACACCTGAGAGAAAGAGCAACTCGCCAGCATTATGCCCCCAGACCTTTATAACGTTATCCGGGTCGAATGAACCGTTTGTGGCATCTTCCATCAAATTTTTGATGGCGGGCGAAGTGGCTGTGTAGATATTGCTTATGATGCCTAAGGCGTAGCTGATGTATACCCACCAGGCACTCTTGTCAGCGTCCTGCAGACGGCGCGCTGTAACGGCCAGACCGAAGAACATGACGATAGTAGCAATAATGCTGCTAATCAGCAAATCGCTGACGAATGAGGTCAACGTCCAGTTGGCTACCAACACAATCAGTATCCACCACCAGAACTCTGAGCGGCGGCTGCGACCCTTGAAATCCAGAATGCGGCTGGAGGCCAGTTTGACGGCCTCTACAAAACCAAGCTGTGGTAATGCTCTCATATCGTTACTCGATTACGACGGTTGTCCAACCGTGCTTGTCTTCAATCTCGCCATACTGAATACCGCGAAGGGTGTCGAAGAGTTTTTTCGACATCGGGCCCGGCTTCTCACCGAAGGAGTAGCGTTTGCCAGTGTCGAGGTCGTCGATATAGGAAATAGGACTGATGACGGCTGCTGTGCCACAAGCACCTGCCTCTTCGAAGGTCTCGAGCTCCTCTTCAGGAATCGGACGGCGCTCCACCTTCATGCCTAAGTCCTCAGCCACCTGCATCAGCGACTTGTTGGTGATGGAGGGCAGGATAGAGGTTGACTTCGGGGTGATATAGGTGTTGTTCTTGATGCCGAAGAAGTTGGCTGCACCACACTCGTCCATGTATTTCTTCTCCTTGGCGTCGAGGTAGAACTCGCAGGCATAGCCTTTCTCGTGTGCCAGATTGTTGGCGAAGAGAGAAGCGGCGTAGTTACCACCGACCTTATACTTACCAGTGCCGAGGGGAGCTGAACGGTCATAGTCGCGGATAATCACGTACGGATTAGCAGCGAAACCTCCCTTGAAGTACGGACCTACGGGGGTCACGAAGATGAGGAAGCAGTACTCCTTGGCAGGATGCACACCTACCTGGGCACTCGTTCCGATAAGCAACGGACGGATATAGAGCGTAGCACCGCTCTCGTAGGTGGGAATCCACTCCTGATTCAGGCGAACCACTTTCTTTACCATCTCTGTGAACAACTCGGTTGAAACCTCAGGCATCATAATACCACGACAGGTGCTCTGCAGACGGGCTGCATTCTCGTCGACGCGGAAGATACGTACCTTGCCGTCAGGACAACGATAGGCCTTCAGACCCTCGAAAGCTTCTTGGCCATAGTGCAGACAGGTAGCGGCCATGTGCAGATTCAGATACTCATCGGAGCATACCTCAATTTCGCCCCATTTTCCATCACGATAGTAACAACGTACGTTGTAGTCGGTCTTCATGTAGCCGAACGACAGACTACCCCAGTCTAAATTCTTCATTTGCTTATGTCTTTTTTAATGTGATTTATGCATATTTGCTTGCAAAAGTAATCAAAATCTTGCTTTCGAGCAACAAAAAACACGAAAAATCGCTTTTTTCCTCCTTCTTTCTTGTCGGATTGGGGGAAAACATGTACCTTTGCCACAGTTTTTAACATATATATAACTAAGTAGACATGAAGAAATTATTGTTATTGGCATTTCTGGCAGTCGGAATGACAGCCAATGCTCAGACCGTTGTAAGCAACGATGATGAGGATCAGATTGAGAACAAGGGTGGTATTGAACTTGGTAAGGGTAAGGATGAGGATGACCGTTGGTCGATGCACTTAGCTTTTGGTGTTGATATCCCCACAGGTGCTCCCAGTGGTGTAGAGTTCGCGCCTTTCCGCTCTTGGGAAATCAACTGGACCGCTTTTCAGTATGACTATACCCCAGGTAAGTCGAATACGACGCTTTCTGCAGGTTTGGGTCTTAACTGGCGCAATTATACTTTGAGCGGACACAAACAAGGTTTTACCAAAAATGGTGATTTTATCGATGTCAACGATGTGCTTGGCTCGCAATATGATGAGTTCTCATCAAACATCAAAACCACCGCATTGACAATGCCTCTGCTTGTCAAACAGAAGTTCAGCAAGAGCTTTGCCGTTTCGGTGGGTGCTCAATTAAACTGGAATTTCTATGCCCGTATCCATAACTATATGGAGCAAGGGGATCATGAGACGGATGTATATACCAAGAAGATTGGCGAGCGTCCCATCACGGTCGATGTGCTGGGCATGCTACATTTCGGAGACTTCGCCGTTTATTGCAAGTATTCTCCGATGAGCGTGCTGAAGAAGGATCGCGGTGTTGACTTCAAGTCGCTGGCCGTAGGTATTTATTTTTAAAGCGATTACTCGCGTTCAGCCTGAATCTTCTGGATTTCCTGTTCTGTCTTGGTCAGTTTGTCCTTGCAGAACTTGATGAGTCGCTGTGCTTCCTTGAGTTGCACAGCGATTTCGTCGATGCTGTACTCATCGTTTTCCATCTTACGCACGATGTCCTGTAATTGTGCGAAGGCAGTTTCATATTTCTGTTCCTGGTTCATTTTACTATTGATTTGATGGTTCCTTTTTCTAAACGGGTCTCAATTTCGTCGCCATGTTGCAGCGTCTGAGGGTCACGTACGACCTTACCGTCTTTCATTGTTATGCTGTAGCCGCGACTGAGCAATAGGGCAGGGTCGAGGCTTTTGGCCTTTTCTTCGATGAGCTGCAGACGGTGCTTCTCTGCCATCAAACGACGATCGAGAAGGATAGGGAGGTGCTCTGCGAGAGTAGAGAGCCGGGAGTTGAGAGCCGAGAGCCTGTTGCCGCTGCTAAGGATGAGACGGTTGTTGAGCGCATCGAGACGGGCCTCCTGACGCACTTTGACATTGGAGAAGAGTCTGGGTAATACCTCTGCAATGGCGGAAAACTGTGATTTGTAATAAGCAAGTTTCTGTTGTGCCAGCCGTACAATCTGCTCCTGTGAGTCATTGAGGATATCCAAGATGGTCTTCAGGTGGTCGATGAGGAAGGCGGCAGCAGCGGTAGGTGTCTTCACTCTGGTGTGTGAGACCATATCGAGAATACTTTCGTCGCGGTCGTGGCCGATGCCCGTGATGATGGGTATAGGGAAGTTGGCGACATTCTCTGCCAGTGCCAACGTGTCGAAACCGCTCATATCGCTGGTGGCGCCACCGCCTCGGATAATCACCACGCAGTCGAAGGGACAATCTGAATAATCAGAGTGCTCGGAATAGTCTGAGTATTCAGAATAAATTTTCCCAAGGGCATCGATGATGCTTTGTTCCACGCCTTCGCCTTGCATGATGGCAGTGAAAAGCTGTGTCTCGAACTTAAAACCGTAGGGGTTGTCGGCCAGTTGGTTGCAGAAATCGCCATAGCCTGCTGCTGTCTCACTGCTGATGACGGCAATCCGCTGACAGAAGAGCGGCAGTTGTAATTCCTTCTGCAAATCGAACACACCTTCCTCTTTGAGCTGGCGGATGATCTCCTGTCGTTTGCGGGCCATATCGCCGAGGGTGTAGGTAGGGTCGATGTCTGTGACGATCCACGAGAAACCATAGGCCTCGTGGAACTGGGCATAGACCTTCAACAGCACTTTCATGCCAGCATGGAGCCTTTGTCCTGTGGTGCGCTCGAAATAGGGCCGCACGAGCATCCACTTCGATGCCCAACATCTGGCAGAGGCCT
>JAEEGJ010025403.1_pt1 | contig 12146 bp, 2 predicted proteins | sample 8958761 | NCBI WGS metagenome assembly JAEEGJ01 (sample SAMN16246546, study PRJNA631951) | gut metagenome | biome: gut microbiome; feature: rumen; material: RS-attached | host: Bos | place: Iran: Karaj | collected 2018-10 | reverse complement strand
CTCCTATCTCCTATCTGCGGAGCTCGGCTCCGCCATGATCTACAACGCCGCCATTCTAAAAAACGGCCCTTGGTCTGGAGTTGAATGGGCCGTCTGGCAGCGGGCGGTGGAGCTTGCGAGCGGGAAGTCGCCGGCCGAGTTCGTCTTTCTCGTCGCAAAAGGCGTCACGCTTCCCTCGTCTCTGCCCGGCGGTCGCATCGTGCGCCTCCCACGCTACGTCGGCACCCGTCTCGGCCGCATCTTCTACGACCTCTTCTTAATGCCCCGCCTCGTCCGTTATCTCCTATCTCCTATCTCCTATCTCCTATCTCCTATCTGCGACGTAGGCGCCCGCGAAGAATCCGGCTCCGCCGCATTCTTCGCCCCGGCCTACGTCGCCCCCCCGCGCCTTCCGTGCCCCTTCACCCTCTGCCTCTACGACCTCCACGTCTTCACCCATCCGCAGTTCTGCACGCTAGCGAACCGCCTGCACTACCGATGGCGGATACCCGGTTCAATCCGGCGCGCAAAAACGATAGAGGTCCCGTCCGAGCATGTGCGAGACGTGCTTCTTGAACGATTCCCCGATGCCGTAGGAAAAACCGTTGTCCGTCACCTTGCTCTGCGCGATTGCTACAGACATCCGGTGTCTGACACCGAAAAGACCGCCGTCCGCGACAAATACGGCCTGCCTTCGCGCTACATCCTCTTTGTCGGCGATCCCTCCCCGCGCAAGAACCTCCCCGCCGCCCTCGCCGCCTGGCGCGCCCTTAGAGCCGACGGCGAAGACATAGGTTTTGTAATCGCCGGAACGGCGATTACAAAACCTATGTCAAATCTAAGATTTCAAGAGCCGCCGGTGACGGCTCTGGGCTACGTCCCAGACGAGGACATGCCCGCGCTGTACGCCGGTGCAGCGGTTTTGCTCTACCCTTCGTTCGACGAAGGCTACGGGCTTCCAATCGTGGAGGCGAAAGCTTGCGGCTGCCCAGTGGTCACCTCTTCGCCCACGGCGTCTGAAATTGCCCCCGATGCCTTTATCTGCGGCACGGACGAAGCCTCAATCACCGTCGCCCTGCGCGCCGCGCTCCAAGGAGGCAATGCGTAGCGACGGCGCCTCGCCGTCGCAGCCGCGGCCGCGCGGGAGCGCGGCCCTCCCGCCGCCAAGTCCTAGCGAAGCATAATAAATGTGGCGTCCCTCGGGGCGACGACGTATACGGCCGTCCCAGGACGGCCACTGTTGTTCGGGAATGTGGATTTTGACCCGCCGTCAACGGAGACCTCTCCGGCGACGGGCGTCGCGGCACGGGCTTCCGCGTCCTTCAGATCAACCAGCGAGAATGACGCTGGCAGCGCCTCAGCCTCGTAGAGCGGCGCAACTTTTTCGCCGGTGGCGCCGACAAGAACGCAGATGCGCCCGCCGCCGCCGCCGCCGCTGGTGCTCGTGGCGCCAGGGGCGCCGCCATTTGCGGAAATCCGCGCAGTATCGGCTGAGGCGTAGCGTCGGCATGTTACCCAGATACCGCCGCCGGAGCCGCCACCGCCGTAACTGCTGATTCCCCCGTTGGCGTTCAGCGTTCCGAATATTTCGCACCTTCCGGCATCGATTCGGATGGCCCCGCCACCCGTGTCGCCGTGGTTGCCGCCCGGGGAGCCAGGCATATAGGGCGCGAAATCCTTGCCGTAAGTGGCGGTGCAGAGCGCAGAGCTACCCCACCCGCCATTCGGGCTTCCAAGACCTCCGTATGAGCCGCCGTCATAGTCCGCGTAGCGCGCAAGAGGCGGAGAACCCGGCGCGTAGCCGTACCTCCTGCCTCCCGACACGCTCCATGTGTAGCCGGCTATCGAGGCGTTGACGACGCCTCCGCTTTCGAGACGGAAGCGATGCGAGCGAAATACTATCGGCGCGCCGGTCATCCCGTGGCACAAGACACGCGCGGTCGAATTGCTCCCGATCAGAATCAGGCCGCCAGCCGTCACCTCGCCGCCGCCTTCATGGTAGCAGGATGCGCGTTCCGGATCGTCGAGTGGTCCGGCGTAAACCGTGAGCGCGCTGTACTGGCCGTTCGTGGCGAAGAGGTCGCCGCCGACGGACAGGGCGGATTTGGCGCCCTGTCCGTTGTAGCCGATTGTCAGCGAGCCGTTCAGCCACAGCGATCCGGCAACGGCGAGGCCTATCGTATCGGAGGCCGACGCCTCAGAGTTTGTGGCCACGACTTGCGCGCCCTTCGCGATGGCGAGACTTCCCATGGTGACGGCGAATCCAGTGTCGATAATTGGCTTTCCGGAGTTGACGAAGACATCTTCGGCCGGACCTGGAATTCCCTCGGGAGTCCAGTTTGCCCCTACGTCCCAGCGTCCGGTGCCGCCGTTCCATGTCTTCTGCCCGGGGGCGGCCGGCGCGAAGCAGGCGGTGAGCGCGCACGGACGATCCATCGTGAATGAAAGGGAGGCCGCCGTCCGGTCGATTGCGCCTGCGGCGTGTCCGCTCCAGCCCGCGAAGACCCATCCTGAATCGGGAACGGCGACGAGGGAGACCGTCGTTCCGGCCCCTTGCCATTCCGACGAGGCGTTCTCGACGGATGTGGTGGAGATGTGGCCGCCTCCATCCGTCGCCAGCGTAAGGCGATGTTCAAGCCGCGTCCAGTCCCACGTGAGCCAGCATTCGGTTTCCGTCGAGGCGAACGTGACGGTTCCCGTGCTCGTCGCCCCGCTTGCGACAACCTCGTCCAGGGCATTCGTGACGACGTACCCGTGGCAGATCCGGCGGCTCTTTTCCCCTGAGTTCGGAACATACACGGACACTGGGGCCTCAAGTGCGATTGCGCGGCCGGACGGCTGTGTGGCCGTGCCGTATGCCGGATTCACCACGCCCATCGCCTCGGGTTCGCCGGTGACGTTGAGGACGATGCTTCCGGCCGTGTTGAGAAGATAGACGCCGGTCCCGTCCTGTCCTGGGGAGGCGCTGGTGTAGGAGCTCTTCAAGCCGCCGGCAGCGGTGAAGCCGGGCACCACGTCGCCGAGATCAGAATAGCGGATGCCTTCGACCTCGTCGGAACCGCGCACGGCGACGAGCTGCTCGGCGGTAAGCCCCACACACACGGCGGCGCGTCCGCCGCCGCCGCCGCCCGAAGAGTTGCGGGTGATGTCGCCGCCGCGGACCGAAATTGTCGAGGCCGGATCGGCCGTGAACGTTGTGCCTGCGATGACGTAGATGCTCCCGCCGCTCCCGCCGCCGTATGTGCCTCCATTGTTTCCCTTGGCCGTGAGCGTGCCGGTGAGGAGGATGGTGTCCGCCGACAGGCGGATTACACCGCCGCCGCCCGACCCCGTGTTTCCACCGGGCGTACCGGGATGAACGGGGCCGTTGGCGCATCCGAAGACGTTGCCGACCCATGAGTTGTCCTTTGCGTCCCCTCCCTTTCCGCCATGTGCGCCTCCAACGTAAACATTCCTGCGGTTGTCGAACGCCCCCGGCCACGGGAAGACATATTCGGTATTTTCGGCGTATTGGTAGTAGCCAAGTCCGTTCGCGTTTATTTCACCGCCGGCCTCAATGACCACGTTGTTTGCGGAAATGAGTACGCTCCCGCCGGTTCTCACATGCGAGCCGGGATAGAGATGGCCACCGTTTTCAACGGTCAGCGTGCCGCCGACGGCGAGGTCGGACGTGGCGTCGTAGAGCGAGTCCGAAACGGTGTTCGTGGATGCGGCCGCGATTCCGACGCCGGCGCCGTTGCCGATTGTGAGGTCGCCCCCGACCGCGAGCGTGGCGCGATGCTTCTGGAGATTTCCCCCGACACCGAGCCAGGCGCCGTTGGCGACGGAGAGGTCCCCTACGACTTCAAGCCCCGTTTCGCCGCTTGAGGAAGCCGGCGTGTGGTCCATGATCGCCCTTGAAGTGACGGTCGAAACGGTCGAACCCACGCGCAGATACGCGCTTGAGCCTGACACCGTCAGCGCGCCGACCTTCGCGTAGCTGGCGATTTTAAAAAGCTTGTAGTTGCCGGAGGAATAGGCGATGATGGCCGTGTCGTTCGTGCCGGGAACGCCTGCCGGCGTCCAGTTCGAGGCCGTGTGCCAGTCATAGACCGTCGAGTTGTTGGACTTGGACATCGTGTATGAGGCGCCCTCGGTCCTGCCGAAAAACGCCTTTACGGAACGCGCCTGGTCGGCACTGAGGACAAGCGGGTTCGCGCATCGGTCGGCAGACGGGACATCCCCTGTCCAGTATTGGAACTCGTATCCGGACGCCGCGGCGGCGGTGACGGCTGCGAAGGGGCCGCCCGCGTCGCACCAGTCTTCCGACACGTTCACGGTGCCGCCGTCATACGCCGATGCCGAGAGGCGGTACTGCACCGTCTCCCACTTCCATACGAGCGTGACGGACTCCGCGGGCATGTTGTAGCCGGAAAGCGACGCGCCATTGCCCTGCGCGAGGACTTCGCCAGTCGCGTCGGAGCGAATCTCCCAGCCTGTGCAGACGCGGCGCGCGCCGTCGCCGGACGAGGCGGGCGTTGTCGCGGACGCGACGACTTCCTGCCCCGCGGAGTAGGCGTAAACGCCAAGCGCGGGCGAGAGCGTCGCCGAGAAGGGTGGCTCGTTCTCGACGGAGAAGCCATGCTTGCCTGTGGCGTCGGTTGCGTATACGGCGCTGCCCTCCCCGCCCTTTGTGAAAAGGTTGAGGCCCTTTGCGCGGATATAGCCCGCCGTGACGTCAACCTGCCCCGGGAAGACACTTGCCAGATCGTTCGTTGCAAGCCCCTGTGCGGAACCGGTCGCGTAGAGGGATTCAATCTGGGCGGCGGACAGACCCACGCACACTGAAATGCGGCCACCGCCACCGCTCCCCGATATCGTTCCATAACCATGGTTGCCGACATTGCCGCCGCGCGCCTTGAAGAACGCGGTCGGAGCCACGGAAATGCCGCCGCACGTTATCCAGATTGTTCCGCCGCCGCCGCCGCCGGAACTTGCGCCCGCCTGTCCGGTTGCGTCAAGTGTGCCGGCGATGGACGCCGTGCCGGCCGCGATGCGGATTGTGCCGCCGCCGACCCTGCCGTTGCCGCCTCCATACCCGGGAAGGAGCGGCGCCAAGAGTTTGTCGTAGGCGGGGAGGAATACTCCGGTACTGCTCACGCGCCCTCCCGCGCCGCCATGCGACCCTCCGAAGTATGTTCCCGCAGAAAGCTTTGAGTTTACAAGGTTGTAGCGCGACGGGCAGAAGGCGTAGAGCGTGAAGCCCTTTTCGGAGGCGTCAACCTTGGCGTTGGCGCCAAGGACGAAGGATCCTACATCGAAAACGACGGGCGCTCCGGTGTCTAGCGCTCCGGAGGTCGACGAGGCTCCCGAGCGATGCGTCCATGGCAAAAGCTGCGAAGTGCCGTTCAGCGACATGGTGCCGCCGACTGTGACTTTTGCACCGCCCATCGCGAAGGTGCGGAATTCGTTTGTGGGGCCGGCGTAGATGGTCATGGTGGCGTTGCCGTTCATCGTGAGGTCACCGACGACGGTGAGTTCCGGGTGGATGTCGTTCATCGTCTTTCGCCCGATGGTGAGCGATCCGCCGTCGTTGATGGTGAGCGAGGCGGCCTCAAGGGCGTTGGAGCCCGACGCGACAACGGCCTTCGATATCACAACGCCGTTTGCCGAAGTCGGGACCATTCCAGCATCCCAGTTTGCGGCCGTGTGCCAGTCACCGCCCGCGGCGCCGGTGAAAAGATAATAAGACGGAACAAACACCTCTTCTGGCGAGGTGGTCACAGTGGAGCCGTCATCCGCGACTGTCGCCCGAAGCTGGTACCAGCATCTTGTGTCAAAGGGAATGGTCCACGGAAAAGAGAGGCTCGACGATTGTGTCGCGGTTATGGCGCTTCCCACCTGTGTGAATGTGTTCGGGTCGTTGGAGGTTCCGGTCCAAAGCGAAACCGAGGCCGATGAGCCTTGCAAGAGATAGAATTTCGCCGCAACCGTCGCGTCTTTCCTTGAGTGCGTGAGCGAGACGTTGCGAATGGTGGCGGAGGCGGAGGCGTCGTGCTCGATGAAGCGCAATGAGTCAATGGCCTGGTTCGCCGCGATCTCATCGTCCGTCAGCTGCCTGTTGTAGAGGCGGATGCAATATATGGAACCGCCGAACGGGGAGGCGTTGCTCAGGCGTTTGCCGAGAAATGTCTTGCCCGTGGAGTCCGTGCCCCAATAGTTGTCCGACGGGGAAACAAGTGGAGTGCCGTTGGCGACGGCGTTCACCGTGCCGCCGGAGGAATACCGCACGGCGACAAGATTCGTGGCGGTGCCGGATGTGAAAGTGAAAATCGGGGACTTTGCCGAGGCCGTGCCGCTGGCGGCGATGATGCTTGTCGTCTTCCAAATCGAAAAAGTGAGCGACTTGTTATTGCTGTTGCCCGTTGACGACTGGAGCATGAACTGGGTTTCAGCAGTTGAAGTGGCGCGATAGACGATCTCCAGCGTCCCGTTCCTCGCCGCGGTAAAGGTGGCCGTCGTGTCGGCCGCGGACAACTCCCCGTACGAGCTTGTGGCTCCTGCAAAAGTCATTCTGTCGTCCCCTACCGTTGTCGCGCCGTAAAGTGTGAACGCCCGGCCTCCAACGACGTCGACCCATTTGTTGGTTGAGGAAACATGCACGCCATAGCCTGCGTTCTCTACGCCGTCCCACTGGGCGATTAGCCCATTTTGGACGTAGCTTCTGGCGGTCACTGCGAAAACGGAGGGGGAAAGAATGGCCGCGCCCAACACGGCGAAAACGATTACGGAACAGTTCTTGACCATCGCCTGATACTCCTATGTGGTTGATTGAAGATAGGTTAATGGAAAAGCAAAGACTAGTCAAGTGGAAAGCGACACAAATCGCATGCTTCGCTTTTCACTTCCCTATCTCTACGAGGGCGCGGCGGTATGCCTCGACAGGATCGGCGGCGCGCGTGATCGGGCGTCCCATCACAAGTAGGTCGCATCCTGATTTGGCCGCGTCGGCCGGGGTCATTACGCGCTTCTGGTCGCCGACGTCGCCGCCGGCGAAACGGACGCCAGGCGTGACCGTGAGGAACCCCGCGCCGCAGCGCGCCTTCACGGCGGCGGCCTCAAGAGGCGAGCAGACAACGCCGTCAAGTCCGCATCGGGCCGCGTTTTCCGCGTAGCTGAGGACCGTTTCGGCCATTGGCGTTCCAATCAGGAGTTCGTCGCGCAACATGGCGGAGTCGGTCGATGTCAGCTGCGTGACCGCGATGAGGAGCGGCCGCGTGCCGTCGGGACGCGCAAGCCCCTCAAGCGCGGCCTTCATCATCGCGGATCCGCCGGCGGCATGGAGATTGACGATGTCGACGTCGAGGCGCGACAGCACAGCCATCGCGGACTTCACCGTGTTCGGGATGTCATGGAGCTTGAGGTCGAGGAAGATACGATGGCCGCGCACCTTGATTTCACGGACAATGGCCGGACCCTCGGCGTAGAAAAGCTCCATGCCGATTTTCACGAATGGCTTTGTCCTCTCTGCTGAAAACAAATCCAGAAACGCCAGGGTCTTCTCGCCGTTCGAAAAGTCGAGCGCGACAATTACGTCCTTTTCCATGGCTTCTTAACCGCTTAATGGCTTAACCGCTTAATGGCTACGCCGCCTACCGCAAGATCACCATTGTGCCGCCACCGGACTGGAGTTCGAAGCAGCCCATGTCGATGACCTTGCCGTAGAGGCGCGGTGCGCCGAGAAGGTCGACGGCGTTGGCGGGCGCGCTGAAGGCCTCGTTCGAGCCGGCATTGCGGCAGGGCGAGGCGGCGGAGAAGGTGTAGCGGCCAGGTTCGCGCGAACGGAGGAGTGGGTCCTTGGCGGTGTTGCCGTTCTCCCTTTCCGTGGCAGCCGCGTAGCAGCTGTGGGTGACGGACGCCGATCCGGGCGCAAGGCCCGTGGCGCAGGCCGGACTCCAGACGATGGTGTTGGCCATCGTGACCGTGGCGGCGGTGAGGGTGGCGTCGACGGACGAGGCGCTTACCGTGAGGCCGGCGGCCGGGGCGATGCCGTTGTCCGCGACCGTGCAGTTCACGACTTTCGTGGAGCCACTTGCGTAGAGTCCCTGATAGGCCGCGTAGGCCGCGTTGCGGGCGATGAGGCAGTTGACGACGGTGCCGCCTTCGGCGTACACGCCGCCGCCCTGCGCGCCGTAGTTGTCCGTGACGCGGCAGTTGGCGAGCGTGCCGGCCGTCATATAGACGCCGCCGCCTACGCGATCAGTGGCCGTGTACCACGGGCCGGCATAGTAGATGCCCGTTCCGCGCGCGGAGTAGCAGCCGACGATGACGCAGTTGGTGACCATCGCCCTGGCGTGCGTCATGTAGATGCCACCCCCGTCGTCCACCGCCGCGCAATTGGTGACGACACAGTTGCGGAGAATGCCGGCGCCCGTGAGGCCGACGCCGCCACCCCTGCCGATGCTGACGTTGCTGTTGCCAGAGGCCTCGCAGGAGTCGATGACGCAGTCCGTGACGAGACCGCCGCGGATGTCCACGCCGCCGCCGACGTTGACGCCGCCGCGGCAGCGGAGGATGACGCAGTTCGTGACGAGACCGTCGTTGACGCGGACCGCGCCGTTCGGAACGCCGGAGACGTTGCCGTCCCAGCTGCAGTCGCGGACGGTGACGCCTTCAAGGACGGCGCCGGGGTTGTTGAGGAAGAAGGCCGCGCGGGCCGTCCCGCTCGTCTTGTCGCCGTTCTTGCCGTAGAAGGCCGTCACGGACGGGCCGTTGACGCTATGGATGCGCACGTTGCCGGAGAGGACGCCCCACTTCTCGCGGATCGGGTAGTCGCCATCGTCAACGATGACCTCGAGCTGCACGGACGGGTCGTAGAGCGCGCTGTTCAGCACCTCGCAGATGTCGTTCGTGCCCGTCTCAGGCGTGGCATAGGGCCAGACGCCGGAGCCGATCGTATTGAGGTAGATTTTCGCCGTGCCGACGCTGACGACGCCGGGGACCGTGCTCGTGGCGGTCTGGCCGCCGGCCGTGACGGTGAGCGTGACGTCGTGGCGCCCGTAGGTGGCGTAGTGGACGGTGATCTCGGAGCCGTCGGCGGAGGTGGTGGTGATTGTCCCGGCGCCGACGTCCCAGTCGTAGGCGATGCCGCCGGCGGCGTTGCCGCCCGCGACGCTGGCCGTGAAGACGACGTCGATTTCGTCGAAGCCGATGCTCTCCGAGGCCGTGAACGCGCAGCGGAGCGGCCCCTCGTCGGGCGAGGCGGCCTCGTAGCAGCCGATGTCGGGGAGCGCCGCGCCATCGCCGTTACCGTCCTTCGGGCGGAGGTTGCGGACGAGATCGTTCGTGACGCCCGGGACGACCGCCGCCGCGTCGATGGCGGGCGAACCGGCGCCGAGTGTGTAGTCAGCGTTCGCCGCGTCGGCGAAGAGCGGGTCGGTGTCGAGGTTGCCGACGCCCGCCGTCGCGGGCGAGACGATGTTCGTCGCGAAGGAGGCGGCGGAGACGTACTCGATGTTGCACACCGCCTCCGCGGCCGGGCCGAGACCGTTGCCGTAGAGGATGTTGTTGCGCGCGACGGCGGTGTTCTTGTTTAGGTAGAGGCCCGAGCCCGTCGCGGCGGAGGAGCTGTTCGCCGTGAGGGTGCAGAACTCGACGAGGCCGCCGGTCTGGTAGATGCCCGCGCCGCGGGTCGAGACCTTGTTGCCCTCGACGAGGCAGTTGCGCACGGTGCCGCCCGTCATGTAGATGCCGCCACCCAGCTGCGAGTTGGCGGCGTCGCGGACGCCGTTCGCGCGAACGGCGCAGCGCTCGACGGTGCCGCCCGTCATGTAGATGCCCTGCCCCGGGTTGGCCGCGCGCTTGCCGCGGCCGTCGGCGACGAGGCAGTCGCGGACGGAGCCGTTCGTCATGTAGATGTTGCCGCCGTTGGAGGCGGTGTTGTTGGTGACGGTCGAATGGGCGAGCGCGCCGCCCGTCATGTAGACGCCGCCGCCGCAGGCGGCGCCGCCGTTGTTGCTGCGGTAGGAGGTGTTGCCGTAGATCTCGCAGTGCGTGACGAGGCCGCCGTAAAGGCTGACGGCGCCGCCGTTGTCGCTGCCCGAATTGGAGCGGAGGACGCAGTTTGAGACGATGCCGGACGAGACGCGCAGCGCCCCGCCGCCGCTGTCGCCGTAGTCGTAGCTGTACCACGCGCCGTTCTCCAGCGTGAAGCCGTGGACGAAGGCGTCCGCGTGGTTGACGAACAGTATGCGGCGGTTGGACGAGCTGCCCGTCGCGGGATGCAGAATGGTTGAGGCCGGGCCGTTCTCGCTCCGGACCTCGACATTCTTCACGACCATCGTCCAAATCTTTCCGGCTGCGACTTCGTAGGTGCCGTCCGCGACAATCACCGTGCCGCGGTCCTCGTCTGTCGCCCAGACGGCGTTGAGGGCCTCCTGGAGGGTGTGCGCCGCCGTGGCTGGCGTCGCATAGGGATAGGCTGGTGCCGAGTCGGTCGCGACATACGTCGTGGTGGGGCGGACGTCAATGAGGTCCGCGAGGGCGAAGGACGCCGACTCTCCGCCGGCGGTGACCGTCAGCGAGACGGAGTGGAGTCCAAGCGGTATGTCGGTCCATGTCGGGGAGGCCTCGGTCGAATCGACTGTGCCGTCATCGTCGAAGTCCCAGGCGTAGGCGACCTCGCCAGACGCACCGGTGACCACCGCGGTGAATACGGACGACCCCGTGTCCTTGAAGAGCGTGGGGCTCGCCGAGAACGTGACAATGAGAGAGGCGCTGCCCGTGCCCGTAAACTCGTATGCGCCGATGTCGTAGGCTGCGCCCTGCGGGCGGGCCGTGCCGGCGAAGTCATCCGCCACGGATGCGATTGTCTCGCCCGCGTCAATGGCGGGGGATCCGGGGAGGAGGGTGTAGTCGCCGTTGGCCGCGTCGGAGAAGAACGGATTGCCAGAGAGGTTGTTCGCGGCCGTCCCGCCAGTTGTGCGGAAGCCGGGCGTGGAGCCGTCGCCGTTGCCGTAGGCGAGGACGTTCTTCACCGTTCCGCCCGACTGGTAGACGCCCGACCCGCCGACTGAGTCCAGACGGGAGAGGTTGCCGTACGCGGTGCAGTTGAGAAGCGAGCCGGAAGAGACGTAGGCGCCCGCGCCGACGACATAGCCGGAATGACCCGTGATCACGCAGTTGCGGACGGTGCCACCCGCGACACGGACGCCGATGCCGCCAGTGCCGCTCTTCCCCGTGTTGCCGGAGATGAGGCACTTCTCCACGATGCCGCCCTCGGCCTGCACGCCGCCGCCGGAGACGGCTTCGCTGTTCAGGGAGTTGCCGATGATACGGCAGCCCGTGACCAGCGCGGCGTTCTTGTTGTTGTAGGAGCGGATGTACACGCCGCCGCCCGTGCGGTTGCCGCGATTGTAGGCGACGAGGCAGTTTCTGAGCGTGCCGCCGCCGTGCATCGAGACGCCACCGCCGTTGCCCTGGCTGTTGTCGGGGCGCGAGAAGAGGTTGTTCGTGATGACGCAGTCCTCGACAAGGCCGGCGAACATCTGCACCGCGCCCCAGTAGCCCTTGCCGGAGCAACCGCGGACGATGCAGCCCCGCATCGTGCCGTTGTTTAGAATCAGCGCGGGGGCCGCCGCGCCGCTTTCGTTGTTGGCGCTGCCGGTGCGTCCGTCGGCGAGGGTCAGGTTCTCAATGCGGGCGTACTGGTGCGACAGAGTGAAGATATAGGCGGGGGCGGAGGTCGCCTTCGGGCGAATGACGACGTCCTCGGGGCCGTTGCCATAGCCGGCGATGGTGAGCGGCTGGGAGATTGTCACGCGGGCGGTCGTGAGGCGGTACTCGCCCGGACAGACGCGGATGAGGCCGCCCTCCGTTGCAACCGAGATCGCCTTTTCGATTGTGGCGACGGCGGTTTCGGGCGAAGTGCCGGCGTTCGTGTCGGCGCCGTCCTCGGCGACATAAATGACGCCGCCGAAAGTGGCGAAGAGCGAGACCGGGCCCGCGACCGGGAAGGTGATTGAAGTGGATGTGTCCGTGACGGAGGCGGGCACGTCGTTCGTCCAACGGTAGAAGGAGGCTCCGTCGGCGGGCGTGGCCGTTACGGTCACAGTCTCGCCGATTGCGACCCATTGCTCGGCGGGCGAGACAGATCCGCCAGCGTCGGCGGTTGCGGCGATGCGGTGTTC